>WNGI01003888.1_pt1 | contig 26276 bp, 26 predicted proteins | sample 5400621 | NCBI WGS metagenome assembly WNGI01 (sample SAMN13153374, study PRJNA577476) | soil metagenome | isolation source: 20 cm soil or saprolite under Garry oak tree replicate 1 | place: USA:California | collected 2016-06-15 | reverse complement strand
CCGCTATCATCAGTTGCGTCGAGCTGAAGTATGCAATGGGGATTGGACCAGAGCCAGTCTGTAACAGTTCCCTTGACCGTGACCTTTTTGTCCGTGTCGTATGCTGCCGCGCCATGGTGCGCGACGAGCCGAGAGGAGAGGATCGAAACGGCCAGCCCTAGCGAAAGAATGATCCGGAGTTTGCCGTTCACGGCTTACCTCCATTTTCCAGTGGGGACGAGGCCCACCGCTAGCTTCCAGTGCTCCCCCTTATACACCCAATTTGAACCCAGTCGCTAGGACAGACTGCTGCGGTGAGCAAGATCAACTTCATCTTCAATTCTTCGACGAAATCAGCCGCAATGTTCAGCCCGGAAAGTGAGCGCATGATCGGCAAAATCAACTCGCACCAGCACGCCAAGTCCTGATAGACGGAGCGGTCTCAATAGGTCGACGCAATACTTGCTCGAAGTCTACTTGCAGGAGCTTCAAAAGCCAAAGTCATTCGAGAGCATTGATTCAAACGCAACACCACCCTTTTTAGGTCTGATGGAGTCCACCCTGACAGATCGGTTCACTAGGGGAAGTATTGTCGGATCAACCGATTAGAAGGTGTTGCATCGGCCTGTTGAGCTCGCATGACTTATCGGGAGGTGGCTTTTGAAGACTTCAAATCTTGACCTATTATTCCGGCGCTCTTGGGGGTAGCGTGTGAAATATTCGAATCCTTGGCAGCTCGGTTGAAGTCTTTAGCACTTCATAAAATATGTTCACGTCAGCACCCAAGCCGTAAAAATCGGCACTAACGTCGTTGTTCGATGAGAGGCACATAATGTGAACAAGTTTGGATTTCAATGCGTCCAAATTGGAAGTGACATCGGCGCACGTCATCGTTTCGCTTCCGAAAGGCACGGTTCTTCTTGAACGAACATTTTCGCTTGTCAAAAACCAATCACGATCGTGATCAAGTCGAGGGTTCCCGATGGCGTAGAAAAACAGTGATGACAGTGGTGGTTCCTTGTGCAAGTACGCGAGAGGGCCAACGCGACCGATTCCCCTACCGATCATTGCACTCACATATAAATTCTCATAACTGCGGAGGAACGAAGTTAACGGCGGATGCACAACGTGGTGGTTCAGGTCATGGGATCGTCGATCAAACGCGTGCGAAACAATCCCCATTGCCTCGGGAAGGAACAAAAAGACTGATAGCGCAATCAGGCTTGGCATCCAGAGCATCCCGCGCCGGAATGTTCGTTGCCAATTGTTGGTTGGTGCGATGGCCTGCGCCAAGCGGTCCGCGAGCCAATTTTCAGCCTCCTCTTTGATCCATTGGTCGCGCCGCCTATGGCGGTAGAAAATCAATAACGTGGGGATCAAAATGTTGCCACCGAAAAACATCATATCGAACAGGTCGCGCCCATCTGCGAAGTGATCGCTGGCGAAAGCCAAAATAAAGATCAAGCCAACTTCCCAAACCAAGCAAGTGACTATGACTGTGAACACTCGGAGTGCTCGTTTTCTTAAAAGGGACATAAGATTAGGCTCGTAATATTGGACACCGAAGGAGTCGGTATTGTGTCCAGAAAGTGGTCTAGAGTTCCTTTTCCGCACCTAGCTCGATAGGTCTTGATAAGCGGGATTCTCGGAATGTGGCCCAAACCGCCGATAGAACATCACAAACCGCCTGAAGTCCCTGGACCCGTGAAACATGACGTTTCCCACCCTGCCACGCGTTTCAAACTTGTGAATTGAAGTTCGCACCCTATATGAGACACTGACAAGGACAATGTTTGAACCCTGGGTGCCGTTTTTGAAGTCAAGAGGAAAATTCCGGATGAACCGAATTGCTGTTTTCATGCTGCTGGCCACCTTGAATGTTTCATGGTCGATACCGGCTAAAGCTCAAGGCACAGGTGTTGAAGAATATGTGCGCCAGTCCCGGAAGGCGAACAAAAAGGCAGCCAAGGAATATCGGAAAGCACAGAAAAAATACGTGAAGGCGCAGCGGAAGGCGCTCAAAAAGGCGAATCGTCACACGAGTTATAGGGCTCCTGCAAGTGCTCGTTTCCTCGACTGAAATCCTTCTCAAGGTCCACCAATTGCAATTGGCCTCCGAACTCCTGAGAAACGGTGCCAGCTCAACCGGTCGATGCAACACCATTTAATCGGTTGATCCGAGAATACTTGCTGTAGGGAACCGATCTGTACGGCTGTACTCAATCAGAACCTAAACAGGGCAGTGTTTTAGTTGAATCAACGCCCTGGAACGAATTTAGCTTCGTAGACGCCTGCACGTGGACTTTGAGCTAGTGTTGCGTCGACCCATTGAGACCGCCGCGTTTATCAGGTCCTATCCGGTCCAGGCGGGGAATTACTTCAGGTTAGCCCGCTCATTCGGGCACAATTCACCTAGCGAAAAGTAGTGCTTGCGGATAGGGCGCGAGAAGGCTGTCTCTACTTTCACTATGCGCGGATGGATTGGCTTGCAGCGAAAGATGGCCTCTCAGCGACGCTCCCCAGCTTCGTGCTGGCCCCGTTTCTTGACCAAGACGTGGTATGTGACGGCGTCCCAGGCGTTGTGAATGCCGATGAAGAGCAACAGCAGCACCGCCGCCCCAACGCCAAACAGCGCCGCGCCCGCATGGGAGCGAGCCGCGTACGCCGATACAGCCAGCGTTGCATACGCGGCGAAGGGCAGCAGCAAGTGAAACAACCAGTCCTCGAACTCAGGCGTGTATACGATTTGAACTCGCATACGCCGAGCCACGATGATCTCGTACACCATCCCGCTGAGGCCCAGTATGCCCCAAAGAACTGCGGCAGTGGCAATTCCGTGCCATGGAGCGCTTAAAACCGCCGACAGCAGCAGCACGGCTCCGAAATGAACGATCGTCGGCGTAGCAAACGCGTCGCCGGCCTGCGCTTGACCTTGTGCGATCGGCATGTCAGCAATGAGGGTTATGACGACAAACTGCAAACCGATCAGGGCGCCGGCAGACGACCCGACAATTACGTAGAAGTTCTCCCATCCGGCGAGTGCTGTCATGCTGTCACACCTAGTTTATTCGGCCGCCCCGTATTGCTCATCGCTGACCTTTTCCATCCAGTCGGCGGTCTTGCCGTCGAGCTGTTCCTGAATGGCGATGTGCGTCATGGCCGTTGCCCTGCTGGCGCCATGCCAATGCTTCTCAGCAGGCGGGATCCAGACTACGTCGCCCGGCCGAATCTCCTGGATCGGGCCGCCCGATCGCTGTATGCGACCGGAGCCAGCCGTTACAATCAGCGTTTGGCCCAGCGGATGCGTGTGCCATGCTGTCCGAGCGCCCGGCTCGAACGTGACAGTAGCGCTGACCACGCGTGCCGGAGCGGGTGCCTGGAACAACAAATCAACACTTACAGAGCCCGTAAAGTACTCTGCCGGTCCCTTGCCGGAAGGTTGTGAACCACTTCTCTTGATTTCCATCTTGTGACTTCCTATTGATCGTTCTTCTGCATTATTTCTCCTTCGAGGTACCATCACTGGTTCATGCAATTCGTGCGCGGCTGCTCTTTGGTTTCTGGGCAGAGTATAACGCCGTCAGACCTTTCTTAAGGAGACTAAGAACCACGACCTGTTGAGCTCGCACGTCTTATCGGAATCTGGCCCGCCACCCTCTGAATTGGCGGGCTACAACCCATTGCAGTTTACTGCTGCTGTGGCCCGGGTCTCTTGTCCTGAGCGAACGCGAAGGATCAGCCGGGGGGTTCTTTTGACCGAGAACGTAAAAACATAGCGCGCAGGATCTCGAAGATCATGCGAAGTTGAGTAACTCTCTAGAGCGTCTGGTGGGAGCGCTTCTTCGTCCCGACGGGGACAGGTACCTGGTCGGCGATCGTCAGGCCATAGCCTTCGAGGGCAACGACCTTGCGCGGGTGATTGGTGAGCACGCGCAGGCTCCTCAGGCCGAGGTCGATCAGGATTTGTGCGCCGATGCCACTTTCGTGCTGCAGCAGGCGTTGCCGTGCCGCGTCCCGGTCGAGCTGGCTGCGCGAGTGATACAGAATATGCGGCAGCGCGCCGGGAGCGGGCGCGGTGGAATCGATCCCGAAGCCGCGTCCCGTGTGGTGCAGATAGACGAACACTCCGCGATTTTCGGCCACGATGGCTTCGAGCGAGTGTTCGATGATGTCGTGGCAGTCGCAATCGGTGGACCCGAATACATCGCCGGTGAGGCAGTGCGAATGCACGCGCACGAGCGGAGGCGCGCCGGTAAGGTCTCCGCGGACCAGAGCGATGTGCTGCTCGCTGTCCACGTCGGAAGCGAAAACGATCATGCGGAAATCCCCGTAGCGCGTCGGCAGAACAGTCTCCGCGACGCGCCGGACGTATCGCTCATTTCTCATTCGGTAACGTATCACTTCAGCTACAGTAAGCAGCTTTAACCCGTGCGTGCGGCAAAACTCCGCGAGTTGCGGCACCCGGGCCATCGTGCCGTCCTCGTTCATGATTTCGCAGATCACGCCCGCGGGGGTGAGTCCCGCCATGCGCGCGAGGTCCACGGACGCCTCGGTCTGGCCGGCCCGCACGAGCACCCCACCGGGCCGCGCACGCAGCGGGAAGATATGGCCGGGACGCGCCAGGTCGGAGGGGCGCGTCGCGTCATCGATCGCCGCGAGGATGGTTGTCGCGCGGTCGGAAGTGCTGATCCCCGTCGTCGTTCCGCGCCGCGCGTCGATTGATTCGCAGAATGCTGTTCCGTAATTCGAAGTGTTGACCGGAGTCATCAGCGGCAGAGCCAGCTCGTCGCAGCGCTCCTCAGTCAGCGCCAGGCAGACGAGGCCCCGTCCGTACCTGGCCATGAAATTGACAGCTTCGGGCGTTATCTTCTCCGCCGCCATCGTGAGGTCGCCTTCGTTCTCGCGGTCTTCATCGTCGACCAGCACGATTTGGCGGCCCTGGCGGATTTCTTCGAGGGCTTCCTCGACGGTCGCAAAGGGGATAGGATTGCCAGACATCCGGTTTGTAGCTCCTCTCGGGTGCGGGCTCTACTTTTACGCTGAGCGTCCCGGTAAGACCGGGACGCGGAGCCAGCCGCAAATCGAATAAGATATGAAATGTGGATGGCTTCATGACTATACCGAAACCATCCATCCCCGGCAAGTCAGGTGGCTCCGGGTCTACTGACTCAGTTTGGGGGGGGTTAGTAGGACAGGCACTCTTGCCTGTCCTCTTGCCGCATGGCGTATTCAGGCAGGACAGGCAAGAGTGCCTGTCCTACTGAACCTGCTACTGCACGTTGTTCCAGAAGTTGCGAGGGAGGCACGCGGAACCATAACGCATTGAAACTAAAGGGCATCCCAATCATGCTGGGATGCCCCTGATTTTCGGTTGACGGCGCCAGCGGCAAATCCTCCGGGACTATGCCGTCGCGGTTCGGCCGCCCGTCGGAGCGCGATACCCGGAGGTAGCCGCCTTCCGAAGGGCTTCCAGGCCTTCGGCAGTGTCCATGAGCGGAGTAGTCTTGATGGATTTGCAGGCGCCGCCAGCCGAGGCAGCGATCGCAAGCGCGGCAGCGCTGACATTGTTGGGCAATTCCGTGATTAACACGAAGTCGTAGTCGCCAAACGCGAAATACGCGTTCACAACTCGCCCACCGAGTTTTTCAATCACAGGACGGATCGCGTCCAGGCGGTTCTGTGGATTTGCTACAAGCGCCTGCCAGGCTTGCTCATTGTAGGCAACTTGCGTCAGAAAATGTGGCATGGGACCTCCTCATACGGTCAGATTTTGAAAGGGAATGGGGCGGCAGAAATCTTTCCAGATTTCGCCCCCGCGGGGGCCGGAAATCTCGCGTTGCGAGGTTCCCGCACACGACGTATACACCCCGCCTTGAGTGCCTGCAAGAATTAATTTTTCAAGTCGCTTTCCGCGCTGCAATGGATTTCGGTCGTAGTTGAATATAGGTGAGGCTACAACAAGAAACTGCCCGCCCACGAACCGGACGGTTCACCGTGAACATTCACCGTGAACGGCCGCTACAACGGCAACCCCGCCGATCCGACGCGGTTTTGTAGCGGCCGCTCCGTCCCGTGTGCTTCGGGACGGAGCGGGCATGTTTCTACACGACACCGGAATTTCCGACGGCGTTCTTAAGCACTCTGCGCTTGCCAGAGCTTCATCTCATCCGCCGACGGGCCGTACATCCCGGGGAATTCGACGTTATTCAAGCGCAGATAGACGCCCAACTGGCCTCGATGGTGAATCAGGTGGCTGATGACCATGCTTCGCACCACGGCTGTGCGCGGCATGGAAAAAATTTGTTGCCCTTTGTACGTCAGTGTCCAGACCTTCGCGAGTTCCTCGTCGGTGGCTTTGGCAAGCAACTCTCGAGCTTCGGCCGACGATTTGTCGAAGGACTCCAGCAATTCTTTGCGAGTGGCCGGCGCGAAGGATTTCTCTTCTCCAGTGAAATCGAGCCGTTCATGGCGAAGAGTTGAAATCAAGTAGTTCGGCATTTCCGCCACGTGGGCGGCAAGCCGGCCGAGCGTCATTGATTTCTCGTGCGGCTTATAATCAAATTTTCCGTCAGGCACGCACTCCAGCAGCTTGCGCGTGTTCTTAACTTCTTGATCGAATTCCGGCAACAGCATCTGAGCGATTGGCATATGCCCTCCTGTGTAGTGAAATACTGCGCGGGAGAGCATAGCAGATTTCCGTAGGCGAATACAAGGCGAAGATGCCATCAGCCCTCGTTCAACTCACGATGGCGCGTTTTCGACCTACCACATCGAAAATTATTGCGACGAAGAACAATGCACCCCTCGATGGTGACTCGGGTGTATAAATGCCGGTCCGTAGTGTCAAAGCAGAAATCCCGCCTGGACATCTTTCGCGGCATATGGGCTACTTACATTCGGAGTTGCGATGAGCATGACCCAAGCGAGCCTCAACACGCCTGTCAACACACCGCGGCAGGTGCTGTTCGCCAGCTTGATCGGGACGACGATCGAGTTTTTTGATTTCTACATTTACGCGACCGCGGCTGTCCTGGTTTTTCCCAGCTTGTTCTTCCCTGCGACCGATCCGGCCTCCGCCACGCTCGCCTCGCTGGCGACGTTTGGGATCGCGTTCCTGGCTCGGCCGGTCGGCTCCGCTCTCTTCGGCCATTTCGGCGATCGTATTGGCCGCAAGACGACATTGGTCGTCGCGCTGTCGACCATGGGCGTGTCCACGGTGGCCATTGGCGCCTTGCCGACCTACCGCACGATTGGCTTCGCCGCGCCGCTGCTTCTGGCGCTATGCCGCTTTGGACAGGGCCTCGGCCTCGGAGGCGAGTGGGGCGGCGCGGTGCTCCTGGCGATTGAGAACGCGCCTCCCGGGAAGCGCGCCTGGTACGGCATGTTCCCGCAGCTTGGCGCGCCGATTGGGTTCTTCCTCTCCGGCGGCGTATTCCTGGTGCTCTCGAGGTGGCTCACCGACAAGCAGTTCTTCGCTTTCGGCTGGCGCCTTCCGTTTTTGGCGAGCGCCGTACTGGTGTTCCTGGGCCTCTATGTGCGCCTGACAATTACGGAGACTCCCGTGTTCCAGGAAGCGCTTCAGCGGAGAGAGCAAGTGAAAGTGCCAATGCTGGTGGTTTTTCGTGATCACACCAGGACGCTCCTGGCGGGCATCCTGGTGTGCCTCGCGACGTTCGTGCTCTTCTACCTGATGACGGTCTTCGCGCTAGCCTGGGGCACGAGCGCGCTTGGCTATAGCCGGGGAAAATTCCTGCTGATGCAGTTGTTCACCATCTCTTTTTTCGCGTTGACCATTCCGGTGTCCGCAATTTTGGCGGAGCGGGGGCGGCGGCGTGCGCTGCTCTGGATCACCGCTTCGATTTTCGTCTTCGGTTTGGTCATGGCGCCGATTTTCGTTGCCGGGACCGCGGGGGCGGTGGTGACGATGGCGCTGGGTCTGGCGTTGATGGGCCTGACCTACGGACCGCTCGGCACTGTGCTTTCCGAACTCTTTCCCACATCGGTGCGCTACACGGGCAGCTCGCTTTCCTTCAACTTCGCCGGAATCCTGGGCGCCTCGCTCGCGCCGTACATCGCCACGTATCTCGCCAAAACCTACGGTCTGCAATACGTGGGCTACTACCTCTCCACATCGGCGGTCCTGACGCTCATCGGACTGCTCTTGATCCGGGAAACGAAAGACGACGACCTGGTTCGTTCAAAAGTTTGACTTTCAGCATGCTTCGCGAAGGACCGTTCGCGTCAGAGTAGAAACTGGCAGGGCGCCGAAGAGCTACTTCAGTGCGCTCTTCAAGTGTTTGGTGCTTTTCTCCAACTGTTTCTTGAGAGCGTCGACCTGCTTCGACAGTTCGATAAGCTCGAGTTTCGCCACGTGTGCCGCTTTAGCTGCTTTATACGCCGCTTTGTGAGCCCTGCCGTCCACCCTGCCAACCGCAGAGCCAATCTTCACCGCAGCATCTCTGAGTCTATTCTTGGCCATGTCATCACCTCCAGACAAGCTTACGATGGCAGATTGCCTGCACAATTGGCAAGGCGAAATCCTTGCTCTCTCGAACAGCTTGCGCGTGTCGAGCGGAAGCAGCGCGGGCGCTGCAGTCCGAGTAGAACAGGCTTCAGCCTGTTTGGTTTGATTTTCTCGAGGTCAATGCCAAAACTCACAAGCTGAAAAGCCTGCGTGCCAACTCAGTTTTTGGGCGCTTTTGTAGAGCCCGCCTTCAGGCGGGCACTGTAGATTCGAGATGCTCACCTAAAGGTGAGCGCTACAGGGGCCGGCATCAAGTTGTCGCGCAGACTCGGAAGCCTGTCCTACTTTACTTTCAGAAACGTGCCCTTTTCCAGCTCCCCGAAGGCCTGGCGGAGCTGCTCCTGCGTATTCATCACGATGGGGCCATACCAGGCCACGGGCTCTTGCAAAGGTTTCCCCGAGACGAGTAGAAAGCGGATGCCGTCGTCGCCAGCCTGCACCATGACTTCATCGCCTCGATCGAAGAGCACGAGCGAGCGATTTTCGGCCGCCGCGGGAGGATTCGTGTCCGCCCAACTGACCGGCTCGGTCGGCACTTCGAGTGGTCCCGACGCGTTGCAGAATTTGCCCGAGCCCGCGAATACGTAGGCGAACGCGTGGCGCGTCGTTTCGATGGGAAGCGTCTTTCGGAGTCCCGGCGGCACGGACACATCGATATAGATGGGATCGGTGGCCACGCCGTCGACGGGACCGGTCTTTCCCCAGAATGTTCCGCAGACCAGCCGCACCTGCGTGCCGTCATCGTCCGTGACCAGGGGGATATCCGCCGCCTCGATTCCCTGATAGCGCGGCGGCGTCATCTTGAGCGCCGCCGGAAGGTTCGCCCACAACTGGAAGCCGTGCATGCGCCCCGCTTGATCGCCCCTCGGCATTTCCTGGTGAATGATCCCACTGCCGGCGGTCATCCACTGGACGTCACCCGAAGCGATCGAGCCGCGATTGCCCATGCTATCACCGTGGTCGACGGTTCCGGCGAGGACGTACGTGATCGTCTCAATCCCTCGGTGCGGATGCCAGGGAAAGCCCGCCAGATAATCTGCCGGAACGTCATTGCGAAAATCGTCGAGGAGAAGAAACGGGTCAAAGTCGGACGTGTTGCCGAAGCCGAACGCGCGGCGCAAGTGCACTCCCGCGCCCTCGAGTGTCGGTTTGGATTTGATCAGGCGTTTTACTGGACGGATGGACATGGGACCCCCCTGCTTGGGCAGTTTACTCCACTGAGTGTAGCCATGCCAATCTTGGGATACCGGGTCTTTGGGTGCCCCGTCCTTGGCGCTTTTCAAGGGCGGGCTCTTGGTTTGAGTTTCCATACTCAGGTGAGGATGACACTGACAAAGACCCCGCCCTTCCGCCGACGCCCGCCTGACCACCGATTGAGCTTTGTGGGGCAGAACTCCTCATCGCATTGCTCCCTGAAGGGAAAGTGCGAAAAGGCTAAATATTTCGCAATTTCTGCAGGTTGCTGCCCGACAGCGACAGAGTAGTGACTGTGAAATCAAACCGCTGGATGCCGTCTCAGATCAACACAATCGCGGTGGCTCGGCGCACCTCTCCCGACGATGCCGCGTTGTCCGCAAGTAGGCATCGTCGGCTAAGCCGAGTAGCGATAGATCACCCGCGTCTTTCTTGGTTAGAGATGAGCGATTCGCGCTCCTGATGTCGCATCGTCGCCGTGTGTACGACACTCGGTGCGGGTCCTCCATCCTGGCATTCCGCCGACGCCCGCCTGACCACCGATTGAGCCTTGTGGGGCAGAACTCTTCATCGCATTGCTCCCTGAAGGGAAAGTGCGAAAAGGCTAAGCATTTCGCAATTTCTGCAGGTTGCTGCCCGACAGCGACAGAGCAATGACTGTGAAATCGAACCGCTGGATGCCGTTTCAGATCAACACAATCGCGGTGGCTCGGCGCACTAGCCGCAGCGAAATGTACGTAATGTCCGCATCCAATTAGCGTCATATAAACATAAAGCAGTATAAGTACTTATATTCATTGGATATAATACGTCATGGTTGTAAGTAATAGTCGCATCATCGCGGTGTGCACGACACTCGGTGCGGGTCCTCCATCCTGGCATTCCGCCGACGCCCGCCTGACCATCGATTGAGCTTTGTGGGGCAGAACTCCTCATCGCATTGCTCCCTGAAGGGAAAGTGCGAAAAGGCTAAGCATTTCGCAATATCTGCAGATTGCTGCCCGACAGCGACAGAGCAATGACTGTGAAATCGAACCGCTGGATGCCGTTTCAGATCAACACAATCGCGGCGGCCCGGCAGATGGAAACCTATCCGCTCTGGAAGTATGTCCTCATTGATCGCATCGTCACATAAACTCTTGCGCCTTTGTGTCCCGCATGCCCATATAGTGCTTGTAGATAGCTAACATATTGGTTTCGCTATGTTTATATGTCGTTGTATTTTACCGCTTGACAAACGAAGAGGCGGCGATCAGAATAGTAACTGGAGAGATTCCTATGGATGACAATAACGCAAGCGATCTCGTGAAGTACACAAAGGCGTTGGTCTTGCTGCAGATTCAGGGGCTGAACAAGTCTGACGACCCAATCAAGCCGGAAGTTCTGCTGGCTCGGGCGGGATTGCGCGCTCGTGAGATCGCCGAATTACTCGGCAAGAACTCAGCAGCTGTAACGAAAGCGATCCAGCGTGCCGGGAAAGCTGACGCATAGGAATCCTCATGGCGAGACTTGGATCGGCGACCATGGACGACTTGCTGAAGCAGGCGAAGACAACGAACCGCTTGCTTGCAGCACAACTCAAGTCCCAGATGAGCCAGATGGAACTCGTCAATCTGTTGGCGACTACCGGCCTGACCGCTAGGGAAATTGCAGATGTTCTGGACACTACGGCTCCAACGGTGGCAGTTACGCTTCAGCGATTGCGGCATAAAGCAGGGAAAACATCTGGTCGCCGATCTCGAAGCGAGACAGAGGAATAACCAGGCATGGAAAACGAGCTACTCGAAACCATCAACCGCAACCTTGAGGTGATTATCAGCCTGCTGCTGCGGAACCTGCCCGACTCAGATGCCGCACACCTTCGTGGGCGGATTCTCATGCTCACCGACATAGGGATGCGACCCAAGGACATCGCACGGGTGTTGGGAAAATCAACGAACCACATCAACGTCGAACTGTCGACGGCCCGCAACTCAAAGAAAAAGAAGAGAGGCAAAAAGTGAAGAAACTCAGCGGCCCCGAACATCTCCTTGTAACCCAGACAGAACTGTTGAGGGACATTTTCATCGCTGACCTGGCAATCGCGGGTGTCCGGCAACTGGAAATCGCCAAGGTTGTGCGAGTGAACCGGAATCGCGTTAATCGCATCGCGAAGTCCTTGAAGAAGAGGAAGAAAGGCAATACAGGAGACAACTGAAGTGACCGAACCAGATGATCTCGAAAGGCGATCCCAAAAGTTGAATGTAATCGTCGCCTTCCTACATCGGAGATTCCAACTTCTATCGAACAACTCTCCAGTTGCGTAGGAGGAGTGTAGTCCTATGGATCTGCAGGAATTAATTAGTCGTGGGCGGTTCGTGTTTGCAGGTGCACGCGAGCGTCTGAAGGTGTACGGGCTGGTCGATGGACGACGGACGGCCAAGGATCTCGCCAAGGTTACCAAACGGCACGTAAAAAACGTCCATCGGGACCTGCGACGCCTCGCGGATATTGGCTTGATTGAAGAGCGGACGAAGGGAGGCGAAACATTGGAAAAGGACGGCTTTGCGCTTTATGACAAAACTCCTCTAGCTCGAACGGTGCCTCTCTCGTATTTCGACGGGCCGGTAAGGCTTCCCAATCGTAATGAGGTTGTGACTGCAGCTGCGAAAGGTAAGGGGAAGCGTCCCCAACCTCTCCCTGTACCCACTGAGACTACCATCTTGGATATGTGCAAGAGCGGCGAGGACCAAATACTTGAATTCAAGGCCGCCGGGACCGATGTTCGCAAAATCACCAAGGAAGTAGCTGCGATGCTCCACACATGGTTGGGGGGAATGATCCTATACGGTGTGGATGATGACGGAACGATTTCTGGCTCCGATGTCAGTCGGCAAAAGTTGGATCAGCCGTTGCAAAACTCCATCAAAAACGCTATAGCACCAGCAGCAGTAATTTCCCTTAATTCGGTCTCGGTCCTAGGCACAGAAGTGCTAGTAGTTATCGTGCCTCCGTGGAATAGACGGGACGTCTATCAATTCGACGAGAAAGTTTACTTACGCAAGGGGACGAATGTTTTTGCTGCGAAACCAGAGGAGTTGCGGAAACTGCACCGCGGGGAATGCGTGATCTAGTCCCAAATTCCTTGAGGAGGTTGGGCGTGACGCGATCCGGCGCCTCTCTCGTATTTTTCCCTCCCAAAACCTGAATAACGAACTGCGTCCTCACCTAAGAAAAAAAGGGCGCCGCGACATAGTCGAGACTTCTGGAGCGCGAGGCGGGTGACCTTGGCTGGGTCGATTACGCCCGCCTTGACCAAGTCGCCGAACTCTCCGGTATCCGCGTTGAAGCCGAAGTTGTCTTCCTTGCTTTCACGCACACGGTTCACGATTACGGCGCCTTCGTGGCCCGCGTTCAGGGCAATCTGCCGCAAGGGTTCCTCGAGCGCGCGCTTGACGATATTCACGCCGATGGCTTCTTCCTCAGTGAGCTTGAGCTTGTCGAGCACCGCGATGCAGCGGATCAATGCTACTCCGCCGCCAGCGACGATGCCTTCCTCGACTGCCGCGCGGGTGGCGTGCATGGCGTCCTCGACGCGAGCTTTCTTCTCCTTCAGCTCGGTTTCGGTTGCCGCGCCCACCTTGATCACCGCTACGCCGCCGACCAGTTTCGCAAGCCGCTCCTGCAGCTTTTCCTTGTCGTAGTCCGAGGTGGTTTCCTCGACCTGCGCGCGGATCTGCCGGACGCGTCCTTCGATTTCGCTGGACTTGCCGCCGCCTTCGATGATCGTGGTGTTGTCCTTGTCGATTGTGATTTTCTTGGCCCTGCCGAGGTCTTCCATCTTCACGTTCTCGAGCTTGATGCCGAGATCCTCGGTGACGGCCTTGCCGCCTGTGAGTGTGGCGATGTCTTCGAGCATGGCCTTGCGGCGGTCGCCGAAGCCGGGCGCCTTAACCGCGGCGCACTGCAGCGTGCCCCGCAGCTTGTTCACCACCAGGGTCGCCAGGGCTTCGCCCTCGACGTCCTCAGCGATGATCAAAAGCGGCTTGCCCAGCTTGGCAATCTGTTCGAGAAGGGGAAGCAGGTCCTTCATCGAGCTGATTTTCTTTTCGTGGATCAGGATGCGCGCGTCTTCGAGCACGCATTCCATCCGTTCGGGGTCGGTGACAAAGTAGGGGGAGAGGTAGCCGCGGTCGAATTGCATTCCTTCGACCACTTCGAGCGTGGTCTCCATGGTCCGCGATTCCTCGACGGTGATGACGCCGTCCTTGCCTACCTTCTTCATGGCTTCGGCGATGATGCTGCCGATCTGTCTGTCGTTGTTGGCGGAAATCGTGCCGACTTGCGCGATCATGTCGCCCTTGACGTCACGATGGAGCTTCTTGATTTCCTCGACCGCGGCTTCCACGGCGCGTTCGATGCCCCGCTTGAGTGCGGTTGGGCTCGCGCCGGCCGCTACCGTCTTCACGCCTTCGCGGAAGATGGCCTGGGCCAGCACGGTCGCCGTCGTGGTGCCGTCACCTGCGACGTCGGAGGTCTTGGATGCGACCTCGCGCACCATCTGCGCTCCCATGTTCTCGAGCGGATCCTGCAGCTCGATTTCCTTCGCTACGGTGACGCCATCCTTGGTGATGATCGGCGCGCCGAACTTCTTTTCGATTACCGCGTTCCGGCCCTTGGGCCCGAGCGTGATCTTCACGGCGTCGGCTAGAGCGTTGACGCCGCGTAGAATCGACTGGCGGGAATTCTCACCAGTCACAATTTGCTTTGCCATGAGTCTTTCTCCTCCTCAGAATTTTCAACTGGATTTTCAAAGAGTACGGCCCCGCACCCGCCGTGGCGGGACGAGGGAAAAGTTACCTCTTGCCGCCGGCAGCCTTAGCCGCGCCGGAAAGCTTGGCTAGGATTTCGTCTTCACGAAGAATCAGGTAATCTTCGTCTTCTACTTTGATTTCGGTGCCGCTGTACTTGCCGAAAAGCACCCGGTCGCCGGCCTTTACGTCGAGGGCAATGCGCTTGCCCTCTTCGTTGGTCTTGCCCGCGCCAACAGCGATTACTTCGCCCTCTTGCGGCTTCTCTTTCGCCGTATCGGGGATGATGATTCCGCCCTTGACTGTTTCTTTTTATCGTTTCTTGCCTCCGTTCGATTTATTCTTGGCGGGCTCCAAGTAGAGCCCGCACCCTGAATCGGGATTCTTGACGAGGGAGCACCTGGTAGCTCGTTAGCACTCCTCACGGTCGAGTGCTAATATAGCAGGTGGGCAGTCCGTGTCAAGTGAACATTCAGTGACGGCTCACCCCGGAATGTCCTCGCCAAGACGCTTAATACCATTATTTATCAATAACTTATGAGATTTCATCCATTTCTTGGCATGTTGGTAGTCCTAAGAGTTCTGGGAATCTATGCACCTTGTAGACTTTGAGGCGCGTGCGCCGCGGAATTGGTTTGATTCTGTGGTCAAGCTCATCAACAATACGGACGCGGGCTCTACCGTGTGCGGTCTCCGCTTGGAGCCCGCCAGAATTTATCGCCCGCCGGAAATTGTCACACCGATTAGAGCGAACCGTGAGCGACCACTACATCGAATTCCGCCACGTCAGCAAGGCTTTCGATGACCACGTCGTTCTCGACGACGTCAGTTTCTTCGTCGACCGCGGGGAGACCTGCGTCATCATGGGACGCAGCGGCGTGGGAAAGTCGGTCACGCTGAAGCACATCCTGGGATTTCTGCGCCCCGACTCCGGCCAGGTCCTGGTCGCGGGAAATGACATCACCGACTGGACCGAAGAGCAACTAACGGAGATTCGCCGCCACGTGACCATGGTCTTCCAGTCGGGAGCTCTGTTCGATTCGCTCACGGTTGCGGAAAACATCGCCTTCCCGCTCGAAACGCGTACGGACATGACAGAAGAGCAAAAAGACGCGCGCGTCGCGGAGCTGGCCGAAATGCTTGAGGTCACTGACGTCGTGGATCAACTCCCCTCGGAGCTCAGTACTGGCACGAAACGCGCCGTCGCCATCGCCCGCGCACTGGCGCAGGACCCCGAAGCGATTCTGTTCGACGAGCCCACCACCATGGTCGACCCGCTCATGGCGGCTCACACAGGGGACTTAATTCTGCGGCTCAAGGAAAAGTTCCACAAGACGTCAGTCGTCGTCACCCACGACACGCACCTGGCGAAAAAGCTGGCCGACAGCGTCGTATTCCTCCATGAGAGCCGCGTCGCCTACTTTGGCCCCTGGGCCGGGTTCGAAGCCGCGCCCGAACCGTTCCTTCAAAACTTCCGCCGGCAGGACGAATTAATTCCCGCGCTGGACGTGACGGCTTGAGCGGGACGACACAATCTCCCTCCGACGTAAAACAGCAGCTTCGCCGCGTGATGGGTTTCTGGGATGTGCTGCTTTTCTGCATCGCGACGGTGCTCGGGCCGCGATGGGTTGCCGCCGCGGCGCGCAATGGGCAATCCTCGATCAGCCTGTGGATTCTTGCGGCAATTCTCTTTTTCGTGCCGACAGCGTTTGTGGTCGTCGAACTCTCGACGCGGTTCCCTGAAGAGGGCGGCCTTTATGTTTGGACGAAAATGGCGTTCGGCGATTTTCACGGCTTCGTCGCCGGGTGGACGTATTGGATCTACACGGTTTTCTATTTCCCTGGATTGTTGCTTGCCAGCGCGGCCATGACCGCTTACGTCGGCGGCGCGGGAACCGCGTGGATGGCGGAGAGCCGCACATTTCTGCTGGTGGGCTCGTTTGTGATGCTGTTTGTCGCCGTGTTCCTGAACATAATCGGCTTGCACATCGGCAAGTGGCTGCAGAACGCCGGCGGAGTCGGCACGTACGTTCCGCTGATGATGATCGTGGGCGTCGCGTTGGTGCTGTGGTCGCGGCAGGGCTCGGTGACACACTTTACGTTGGCCGCGATGCTTCCGCACTGGAACTGGGACACGGTGAATTTCTGGCCGCAACTCGCCTTCGCTTTCGCCGGCCTCGAACTGGTATCCGCCATGAGCGAAGAAGTGCGGAATCCGCAGCGAACGTTCCCGCGCGCCATTTTTGCGTCGGGAGCGATGATTGCCTTTATTTACATCGCGGCGACGGTAGCAGTGCTGATGATGCTCCCCAGCGAGACGGTGGACCCGAAAAGCGGCGTGTTCCAGGCGATCACGCAGGGCTCGACGGCGTTGCGGATGACTGCGTTGGGCGTCGTTGCCGCACTGCTGGTGACGGTGGGGAACGCGGGAGGCGTGGGCTCGACCGTCGCGGGAGTCGCGCGAATTCCATTCATCGTGGGGATTGACCGCTACCTCCCGGCGGCATTCGGAAAAATCCACCCTCGCTGGAAAACGCCGTACATCTCGATTCTCGTCCAGGCCATTATTTCGGGCGTGATCCTGGTATTGGCTCAGATCAGTGAAAGTATGCGGGGCGCGTACCAGATCGTCGTGGACGCCGCAACAATCCTGTACTTCATTCCGTTCATCTACATGTACGCTGCGGCCATCAAACTGTATGCGCGCCCAGACCGGCGCGAAAATCGCTCGGCCGTCGTCATACCCGGCGGAAGGTTCGGCGTGTGCCTCGCTTCCGGGCTTGGACTGGTCGTTGTCACCGTAGGGATCGTTCTGTCGTTCGTTCCACCGGGTGACAGTTCGAGCAAATTTCTGTTTGAAACGAAGCTGGTGGCAGGCACGGTGCTGTCAGTTCTGCTGGGTTTAGTGTTGTACTACCGAGGAGCAAAGTTGCGCGCCAGGTAGCGCAGGCTTCAGCCTGCGTGGTTTTGATTTTCGAGAAGCGAACACCGCACAGGCTGAAGCCTGTGCTACCAAACCCCTTCGAACACTGCAGCGTGAATCGACATGAAAAAGGTCCGCACTGAAGACGCAGCATGTGCTCGCAAGAAATGCTGCCGATCTCGCTCAGTACACTTCCCAAATTCCCGGCGTCGCTAGTTCCACCAAATGATTGTCAGGATCGCGGAAATAAATGCTCTGTCCGCCTTTCGGCCAGCTCACTTTGCTTTCGATCGCGATGCCGCGTTGAATCAAATGCTTCTCCCACTCGGCGAAATCCTTTTTCGACACGGCGAAAGCGAGGTGCAGTTGGCCCGCGGCGTCATGTGGCGGAATCATTCCGCCGGGCGTGGCGATCGGCTTCATAGTTCCGCCGCTACGGAAAATAAGCAGCACTTGCTTGTCCGCCACACTGAACACGCAGAGCCGCTCGCCGGATTCGAGCAGCCGCAGTCCGAGTTGTTCTTTGTAGAAGCGAAGTGCACGGGGCAGGTTGTCCGAGTAGAGGCAAGTTTCAACGGCGCCGTTAATGGTGGGAGTGGGCATGCTTTCTTCTCAACCCAGTTTACTTGAGCCGCTCAATCTTGCCACACTGGTTCGGCCCGTATATCGGGGTGTCATCTCCTCGCAGCCTCCACCAACCGATCCAGTTGGCGTATTCGTTTGAAGGGGAATTACTGAACCATTGACCAGTTTCGAAGGGGCTACGGTGAGATAAACGGATGAGCCCAATCGAAGCAAGTCGCGCCAGATCCACGTCCGGGCTCAGCAGCAGGTCAATCAGAACTGGGACGGCACGGCGAGAGCCAGTCAGGGGCAAAGCCATAACGCCGTTCGCGCGCGAAAAGGCATCACTGCTACTCACCAACGAAACGACATAGGGCATGGCGTCTTCGCCTCCTAACTGCGCGGCAGCCAACACGTAATCTCTCGCCTGATTTGGCTCCTGCTTCTTCGCTTCATCGAGCAGAAGGGGAAAATGCTTCTTATCCCCCATTTCTGACAGGTATTTAATCGCTTGTTCCTTAGCATAGCTGTACCCTGAAGTGTCTTGCACAATTTTGGCTAGAGCTTCTCGCGAACGCGAAGTGTTCAAATGCCTGAGACCAGTCAGCGCAAAAGGGCGGGTAACTGGTGAGTCCAGCATGGAAAGGATCGTATCTTCCAAGAATGGCGGAGCCAGAGTGCCGATAACCCTCGCTGCCTCGCGCTGGCGTTCTTCGTCCTTGGATTGCAGATCTGCGACGTAAGGCTGGAAAGTTCCTATTAAATTTTCGGGATTGCCATCCTCCACCACAATATGGAAGAGCGACTCGGTTTTTAACTGAACGCCGCTGCTCAGATCCGCCAAGTCTGCGGCGGCAGAGCCGTAGTTCAGGGTTCGGCTTGCGCGTACGCTGTATATGCCTGCTTTCGACAGATCGTGCTCGTAGTTTAAGAGCACCTTGTCATGCCGTGTCTCGCCTGGTGCAATGGCCCATGCTCCGCCAGCGCAACTCCATCCAAATCCGATGGGCGAGCAACTTGAGAGATCGGCAGACGGATCGCTCGATATCTCAATTTGGTATCCACTGCAGAAGGAATAACCGTTCCCGGTGATAACCTGCATTGGTTCTGTGCCGTTGTTCGTCAAATCAAAACGCAGGTATACCGGTTCACCCACTTGGTACTCGTCTTTGTCCAGATAAAGTCGACCTTCAAGTTGCGCAGAGGCAGTACTCGTTAAAAAAAAGCCGAGGAGCACGGCGAGGAGACCATGTTTTAGGGTGGAAGCATGCATAAACGCGTCTCTCGGAAACTGCCCGCAACTGATTTCACCTAAAAACCCTCTTCAACCAATCGCGCAACGCTCAGGCGTGACACTGCAGGTTCCTGCCGCGCATCCATCAGACGCTCGACGTACTTTGCGAGCACGTCGCACTCGACGTTTACGGCGTCGCCCGTCTTGAGCGAAGAGAGATTCGTGTGTTTGTAAGTGAAAGGAATGATCGCTGTTTCAACGATGCCGTCGTGCCAGCCGGCGACGGTGAGGCTGATGCCGTCGAGGGCGATCGAGCCTTTCATCGCAATGTATCGCGCGAGTTCATCGGGCGCGCGAACGCCGAACCACCAGTTCGCGCCTTCGGATTCGAGGCGCGTCACGCGGCCGACCCCGTCCACGTGGCCTTGCATGAAATGTCCGCCCAGTTCCTTCATCGCCGTGAGCGGGCGTTCGAGATTAACGCGCGTGCCGGGCTTCATTTCGCCGAAACTCGTTCGCCGCAGCGTTTCGCCGGAGAGATCGGCGGAGAAACTTTCGCCTGAGATTTCGACGGCCGTCAGGCAGCAGCCGTTCACCGCGATGCTGCCCGATTTTGCGAGCCCTGCGGCGAGCGGTCCGGCGTTTACGCGGATGCTTGCCCCGATGCAATCGGGACGCGCCCCCGAGTCACTGCGCTCCAACGATTCGATCGTGCCAACGTACTCAACCAGTCCGGTAAACATCGTGCAGGTATCCCTCGACTGCGAAATCGACGCCAAACTGCGCCATCGTGACGTTTTGAAGGTCGCAAGCAGCCTGAAAGCCGTTCGGTGCGGCAGCGACGCCCTTGAATCCGGCGATCTTGGGCGCCAGGAACACTCGAATCTTATCCACGAATCCGGCTGCGAGAGCGGCGGAATTCAAAGTCGCGCCTGCTTCGAGCAGTACGCTCAATATTTCACGGCGGCCAAGTTCGGCGATGACTGCGCGCAGGTCGGGCTTCTCGCCGCGTCCCGCCACGTGAACGATTTCGACTCCGGCGCGGTGCAGCGCGCGCGCCTTCAGGGAATCTTCGCGCTCGCGAGTGAACACGAGCACATCGCCGTCCGCCGAGCGCACCAGTTGCGACCGCAGTGGGAGGCGCAAGCTCGAATCCATTACCACTCGCAGCAGTTTGCGCCGCCGTGGCAAGCCCGTCCGGTCCGTGAGCAAGGGATCGTCACCGAGCACTGTTCCAATGCCGGTGAGCAGCGCGTCGGAGGCGTGGCGCATGCGCTGCACTTCGGCCCGCGACTGGGGCGAGGAAATCCAACGGTCTTCTAAATGGTGGGATGCAAGCGCAGCCCGCGCCCGCAATGGCGGCCGAGCACGCCCGCGCGGATAAGGCAGGACAAGCTGGCCATCGAGCGTAAGCGCGGATTTGAGTGTCACCAGTGGCTGCCGGCTGACGATCCATTTTGCAAATGATTCGGCAAGCCGGCGCGCTTCCGCTTCGCGCAACCCGGTGCTGACTTCGATCCCTGCCGCGCGCAGGTGCTTGAACCCGCGCCCCGCAACGGCGGGATTTGGATCCTTCATCGCCACCACGACGCGCTTGACGTCCGCCAAAATCAGCGCATTCGTGCACGGGCCGGTGCGTCCCTTGTGGCAACATGGCTCCAGATTGATGTACAGCGTTGCGCCGCGGGCAGCATCCCCTGCTTCCTCGAGCGCAATGATCTCCGCGTGACGCACGCCGTCATAGACGTGGAATCCCTCGCCAACTATTTTTCCTTTGCGCACCAAAACGGCGCCGACCATCGGGTTAGGGCTTGTGAGCGCGACGCCGCGTGCCGCGAGCTCCAGCGCGCGGCCCATGAAGATGGCGTCAGCGGCAGCCGGGGAAACTGTACCCGAAGATGCGGATGCGTTCATATATTCCCGCGGGCTCCACGCTCCACTTGCAGCCCTTCACCTGAAGAGCTCAGGGTAAACGCTCAGCGTAAAAGTAGAACCCGCAGCCAGTAGCACAGACTTCAGTCTGTGTGCTTTTCCGCTCGCGCAAGGCCTAAACCAAAACCGCACAGACTGAAGTCTGTGCTACCAAGCAGAGCCCGCACGCGTGCGCGCTCAATCGAACAGGGAAGAAACAAACGTCTCAGCGTCAAACGGCACCAGATCTTCCATGGTTTCACCTGTGCCTACATAACGCACTGGTAATCCTAGTTCGCGCGTGATGGCCACGATTATGCCGCCCTTGGCCGTGCCGTCCAGCTTCGTCAGGACAATGCCCGTGACCCCAGCGGTGGCGGTGAATTCGCGGGCTTGCGAGAGTCCATTCTGGCCTGTCGTCGCGTCCATGACGAGTAGAACGTCATGCGGCGCGCCGGGCACCACTTTCGCAGCCGTGCGCTTCATTTTATCGAGCTCGGCCATCAGGTTTGACTTCGTGTGCAGACGCCCCGCCGTGTCCACGATGACGACGTCGGTGTTTCTGGCGCGCGCGGAAGTCAGCGCATCATAAACGACCGCCGCGGGGTCGCCGCCTGATTTCGTCTTGATGATTTCAGCTCCGGTTCGCGAAGCCCACACGCCAAGCTGCTCGATCGCCGCCGCGCGAAAGGTGTCGCCCGCAGCGAGAACAACGCTGCGTCCATCCTGGCGCAGGCGATGCGCGAGCTTGCCGATGGTCGTCGTCTTGCCCGTGCCATTCACGCCCACGACGAAAATAACGTGAGGGCGCGTCTCCTGCGCAGACGAGGAAGCCCCGTTGGGAGACGGCAATGTGCGCAGAGCGACAAGGAGCTGATTCCGCAATTCCGCTTTCAAATCCGCTCCCGTGTTGAGGGAGTGCCGAGCGAGCTTCTGCCGCACCACCTCCAGAATTTGATGCGTCGTCCTCGGGCCGATGTCGGCGGCGAGCAATACATTTTCCAATTTCGTGAGCAGCGCGGGATCGATCTGCTTTTCGCCCGAGACAAGGTCCTCGACCTTGGCAACGATCTGCGAACGCGTCTTCGAGACCGACTGCTTCAGCCGGTCGAGCAACGATCCTTCGCCCTGCTTGAATATGGAGAACATAGTTATGCGACGGCCGCGCGCGCCGAAGTATTCATTCTAGCAGAAGAGGATTAACCACAGCGTGGCAGAGCCGCCAACAAAAAAGACCGTGCCGCGCGACCCTTCGACGGCCGGTAGAACGGAGAATTCAGCGTTTCACGTGTTAAATTCAGAAAAGCACAACACAGAGGGCACAAAGGACCACAGAGAATCACAGAGAAATCGGCTTACCGTTTTCAGCCGCCACTTCTTCATTGAGGCCTCAGTGCTCTCTGTGGCTTTTCTCTGCGTTCTCGGTGTTAAATGCCGAAAAGCGCAACCAAGAAGGTCTCAGCCACGCGCGCACTTCGACGCCTCGAACCACGGAGCACAAAGAACTGGCCAAAAATATTGCTGGAAATGTGGACCAAGAACGGGTTCTCACGCAGCCTCATAAAGACTTTCTTCGTGCGGGGCAATAGGCCGCGCATCCATCCGTGCCAAGGCCGGACAGATTGTGCCGCGTGCGCCAGTCTTCGAGAAATTTATTTAGTGAGGAAGCGAGAAGGAAACTGCACGCTAAACCTCGACGAGTACCGCGGTCAGCCGGATTTTTCCGGCGCGCACCGTGCGGTCGAGCGCGTCCACCACGACTGGATCGAATTTCGTCCCTGCAAGCGCTAGAATTTTATTCATGGCGAACTCCAGATCCATCCCTGACTGGTACGGCCGGTTGGTCGTCATCGCATCGAGCGTATCGACTACCGCAATAATGCGAGCCATCATCGGAATCGCATCGCCGCGCAAGCCGTGGGGATAGCCGCCGCCGTCCACATGTTCGTGATGCAATTCGATGCCCGGGATCATTTCCTTCAGTTGCGCGACCGGACGCATGATATTCGCGCCCTTGAGTGGATGTTGCTTCATCAAACCGAATTCTTCCGGCGTGAGCTTGCCCGGTTTTTTCAGGACCTGGTCGTCCACACCGATTTTACCGACGTCGTGAAGCAGCGCCGAGATGCGGATCTTGTCAAGCTCCGGCGCCGGCAGCCCCAACTGCTGGCCGACGATCACGGCATATTTCGCCACGCGTCCGGAATGGCCGCGAGTGTACGGGTCCTTTTCGTCGATCGCCGCGGCGAGCATGCGAATCGAGCCGAGGAAGAGATCGTGGTTTTCTGCCGCGGCCTGCTTCAACTGCTCGACGAATTCCTCGATGTTGCCGGCCATGCTGTTAAACGTTTCGGCCAGCTCACTGATTTCCGCCGCGCCCTGCACCGGAGTGCGTTGGCGAAAATCACCGCGGCTGATGGCGCGCGTCGAAGCCGCCAGAGCCCGGATCGGCGTGCTGATGCCAACGGCAAACAAATAGCCGAGAATCAAAGCGGCAAAGGTGACCACGAGCACGAACTTGAGCGCCTGAGCGTTCAACTCCGTAACGCCCGCATCTTCGCGGGCCTTGTCCAGACTGCGTTGCGCGACCACCGCCCAGTTCAAATCCGGAATGGTGCTGTAGGTGCCGACCATTTCCGCTTGCTGCCCGTTTTCCTGCACGGTGAAGCGGCGCAGCGTCTCGGTCGTGCGCAGACCCTTCGGGAGCCCCGTGACTTGGGTGACCACAGCAGAGCTGGGGCGCGCGTCCGCGCCGGGCACGAACTGCCGCATGTCCGGATGGGCCACGATGTGCCCGCTGTGGTCGACGACAAAGACCACCCGCCCGCGCACGCTGGTTTCCTGGAGCCGCCGCAAAATTCCGCCCAGTGATACAACAGCCGCGAGCATCCCGGAAAATTGATCGTCCACTTGCAGAGGCACGGCCATCACGAACGCAGGCCGGCTTTCGGGGCCGATGGCCAGGGGATCGCTGCGAAACACCAGCGACTGCAGGCACGTTGTGAATGCGCGTTGCAGCGCCTTGCTCACGAAGGGGTCCTGGTTCGCCTGGAAGTTGCCGGCGCCAGTGCCTGTGGCGTTCTTGCCCACCGCGGTCAGATACAGAATGTTGGGATTGCTGGCGACAAAATTTTCAAGCACGCGGGTCAATTGTGGCGCCCGCTGGGTATCCTCTACTTTATCGATCAAATCCGTGAGCGCCAGAATCTGCCGCTCGCTGATCAATTGTTGGTAGAGGTTGGTGTCGAAGAGCTGAATCTCTTCACCGACCGATCGCGTCACTTCGGTCTGCTGGACGCTCTCCGTGTCGGTCAACTTCCCCTGGCTGAGCTGCAGAACCTGGCGGTGATAGAGCGCCAGGGGCAGCACGCTAACAAGCAGCATCGCACCCAGCACAATCCAGAGGATGCGTGGTCTGTGAAGCACGAGAGACTTGATGTGTTCGAAGTCCACGGTCAGGCTGATCCCACACTTTAATATTACGGTGGGCACTGCCTGGATAGAAGAACAGATACCCGATTTGCTACGGATCAGCTACGGGGTAAGACAGCTCCCAGCTTGTCATTTCTCGCATACGTGTAGGGGCACGGCATGCCGTGCCCCTACAACTAAAGGACATAACGGCTATTCCTGTTTCAGACGCCGCTCCATCAACTCGCGGATGGCGTCCCGCGTCGCGCGGCCTGCGGTCAAGACTGCGTGGATTTGCTCGGTGATGGGCATTTCGACACCCACGCGCCGAGCCAGCTCCAGCGTCGCTGCCGCGCTCCCAACACCTTCGGCCACCATCCGCGTGGCGCTCAGAATTTCTCCTAGTTCGCGGCCTTTGCCCAGCTCGACGCCGACGGACCGGTTACGGCTGAGAGCGCCGGTCGATGTGACTACCAAGTCGCCTACTCCAGCCAGGCCCGCGAGGGTGTCGCGGCGCCCGCCCAGCGCCACGGCCAGCCGCGTCATTTCCGCCAACCCGCGTGTCACCAGGGCCGCCGTCGTATTGGCTCCCAGTCCCAGGCCCGTACAAACCCCCGCGGCAATGGCGATTACGTTTTTTACCGCTCCGGCGATCTCGGTGCCGATCACGTCGTCGTTCGTGTAAAGCCGGAACGTCGGACCCGAGAATTCCTCTTGCACCTGCGTGGCGAACGACGCGTCCTCAGATGCGAGGACGACCGCGGTGGGATCGCCGCGCGCTACTTCGAGCGCAAAGCTCGGGCCGGAGAGCACGGCGAGGCGCGGCGGCGGAATCTGTGAGGTCTCGCCGGCGATGACTTCGCTGATGCGCGCGTGCGTCGCGGGCTCGAGGCCCTTCGTCGCGCTGACGAATGCCGCATGAGGATCAAGATGAGGCCGCATCGCGCGATACACCTCGCGGGCGTGCGCGGACGGCATCACACCCAATACCATCTCCGCACCGGCGAGCGCTTCGGGAAGCGCTCCCGTGACTTCTACTTCCGCGGGCAACTCGAATCCGGGCAGATAGATTTCATTGACACGCTTGCGCCGCAACAATTCCACAACATCGGGACTGTGCGCCCATACCGCCAGACGATGAGGGCGCGAAGAACGTGTCAGCGCAACCGCCAGCGCCGTGCCCCAGCTTCCGCCGCCGATGATGGCAATTTTCTTCACGATTCTTTACGACCGATCTGAAAATGCGGTTCCGTACCGGCCACCAGCCGTTCGATATTTTCGCGGTGCTTCACGATCACCAGGGCAGCCGCCAGCAGTGCGCCGGCCGTTACGGCAACCGGAGGTGCGTGCCCGGGCGCATACAGCAAATAGACGAGCAGCGGTAGAGCCGCCGCCGCGGATACCGACGCGAGTGAAACGTATCGCCAAAAAAAAGCGACGATCACGAAAACCGCGACTGCCGCCGCGACGCCGCCCCAGGAGATCATCAGGAAAACGCCCAGCGCGGTGGCTACGCCCTTGCCGCCGGAAAATTTCAGCCACACGGGAAAAACGTGGCCCAAAATTGCGGCCAGCCCCGCGTACATCATGAACCGGATGTTGCCGTCCGAAAAATGTCCCGCCAGCCAGACAGCAAAAAATCCTTTCGCTGCGTCGAGAACCAGCGTCGCCACGCCGATGGATAAGCCCGCCGTACGCGCAACATTGGCTGCGCCGATGTTTCCACTACCCATCGCGCGCACGTCG
>WNGI01000683.1_pt1 | contig 26281 bp, 21 predicted proteins | sample 5400621 | NCBI WGS metagenome assembly WNGI01 (sample SAMN13153374, study PRJNA577476) | soil metagenome | isolation source: 20 cm soil or saprolite under Garry oak tree replicate 1 | place: USA:California | collected 2016-06-15 | reverse complement strand
CGCTGTGAAACACGCCTCGGCGGATGCACTTGTCGGTGAGATCTCGAAAAAAACGTTCCACCATGTTGAGCCAGGAAGCGCTGGTCGGTGTGAAGTGCATGTGGAAGCGCGGATGGCGCTTGAGCCAGCTTTGCACTCGGGGGTGCTTGTGCGTCGCGTAGTTGTCAGCAATTAGATGCAATTGCTTGTCAGCCGGGGTCTGCTCATCAATCCGACGCAGGAATTTCAGCCACTCTTGGTGGCGATGCCTATCCATGCAGGTGCCGATAACTTTTCCATCCGCGACATTGAGTGCGGCGAACAGCGTGGTCGTACCGTGGCGCTTATAATCGTGAGTCCTCGTTTCACCTCGCCCTTTCTTCATCGGAAGTCCTGGTTGCGTTCGATCCAGAGCTTGAATTTGGCTCTTCTCATCGATGAGAGGACCAGGGCATGCTCCGGTGGATTCAGGTATAACCCCACGATATCTTCCAGCCTCTCGATGAATTGCGGATCGTTGCTGAGCTTGAAGGTCTTCACCACATGCGGCTTCAAACCGTGTTTGTGCCAGATGCGGCGGACGGTGGCTTCGCTCATGGACACCGCACGCGCCATGCTGCGAGTGCTCCAATGGGTGGCATCCGGGGGCTTCTCTTGAGTGGTCTTTTCGACGACCATCCGAATCTTCTCTGGAGTAAAGATGGGAGTACGTCCGGGACGCGGCACATCCTTCTTCAGGCCGTCAATTCCCGCTTTCAGGTAGCGCGCGCGCCAGCGAGCTGCGGTTCGCGGGGTAACGGATAGCTCCTCGGCAATCTCCAAGTCCTGTTTTCCCATAGCGGCCAGCAAAACAATCTGAGCACGCTCGACGGCCCTTGCCGGCAAACTCCTGGCTCGCGCCAGCGCCTGAAGTTGACTGCTGTCTTCCTCGCTTAGCTGAACGGGGGGGCAATTCGCATAAGCCGCCTCCACATTGTATTGGACGCGACCCGATAATAAACGTCTCTATTTATGACGCACTACACTAGTAAAAGGTGGAGCGGCTTGCGGCAACACCTCCTGCACGGTGCTGGACATGGGCTGAGCGCTTGTTTTTGGACTCAGACCGCGCGTTGACAATTGTCGGCGCCGTTGCCGTTTGCAACGGGCACGTCCGCGCATTTCGACCTCGTGTCACGATGGCGGCATGCGTCAGGTCCGCGCGCCGAAGCCGCGCAAGGTGTGATTCCGGTTGCTCCTCAACCTTCCTGACGTTCTAGTCTTAGTCTAGTCGGTACAGGCGAATCAAAGGCTACGTGGACGATAGGTGAACGCGGCGGCGAAACGTGGCCGGCTGTCGCTGGGTCTCCGCTGAACTCTAGGGCACGGGAAGGTGCCGGAGCATGAGTCTTAGACGCCTCTCTTTGTCCGATGACGTAGAGGGCCAGTTCCAGCCGATTCGAAACGCCCAGTTTGTTAAAAACCCGAAACAGATAGTTACGAACGGTATGCTCGCGCAGATTTAGTTGACGGGAAATGTCCGCGTTCGTGAGCCCTTCGGCCACACAATAGGCCAACTCTCCTTCCCTCTTTGTCAACAAATTTGCGCCGGTAGCACTTTTGATCTGTTCCTCACGCTTGCCGAATATCTCGATTACAAAGCGCAGCTGCTTGCTGTTCGCCCAGATTTGCCCCTGGTGCACCGCATGGATGCACTTACATAGCATCTCAAACGGCCCCTCGCGGGTGAAAATGCCATCCGCCCTCGCCCGAAATGCTTCGACGACCGAAGACCGTTCGTCGGAATCAACAACCATGATGATACGGATAAGCGGGTGCGAAGTCCGCACCTCCCGCACCACCTGAAAGCCCGTGTTGCGTCCGTCACCGAGATTAGCACTGATAAGGGCTACGTCGGCCGAATTCTCGGCAAGCCCCTTGCGGACCCCAGATGAGTCCGTAGCCAAGCCAACTACGGCGATCCGCTGGCTGTCCGTTAGCGCCTTCGCCATCAACTCACATACCAAGTGACTGGCATCTGCGATAAACACGTTGACACGGACCGAAGACCCTCCGCGGCGCTTCATGGGCTGGACCTCCGTGCTCGAACACTACCGGGAGATTTTCGGGACCCGAGAAAGGTTACCAACAGCTTGAGGCGGGTCTGTGACGGGCGTCACTCGCCTCAGTGTGCAAACGACTGGTCTACATGTCCAAACCTAAAGACGACACCCGACGTTTTGGTTGAACCCTAACAAACCCTAGATACGTTATCTACTACAAATTTAATTAACTCGCAATTCTAAAGTAGCGAAGCGTTGTGGGTTTGTCAAGAAATGATATACAATCATATCAACTGGCATGGCCGACCGCACCAATCTGTTGATAAACTGCTCCACAGAAGAGGCTCACGAAATTCGTAAGCGCGCTAGGCTCCAGCGCCGAACCATAAGCGGTTACGCGTTAACTGTAGTGATGAGAATCGTGGAGTACGATGAAATGTTTCTTGGGTGGCTCGAGTGGCTGCCAAGGATGGACCCCAATTTCTCGGAACGTCCCTTAGGTCCCAGAACTACGCTGCTCCTCTGCTGCTCCAGCGAAGAATCCCAGCGCATACGGAGAATCGCCGGCAAAAGAGACACCACCATCAGTGGATTCGTACTGTACACGCTTAGACGCGCTTGGAAAATCGCTGATGAACTTTCCAGCCCCCCGCAACTTGGGCATTGAAGGCGAATCGGCAATTTATTTTTCAAGACCGCTGGTTTGAACCCGAAGAGGAGGAAGTTAGGCTTGTATTCGTGACCTCGAGACTACTCGCGTGCAAATCACCCGGTTGAGTGATGGGCATCGCAGCGCTCTCAATGCTTCCATGCTAGTCACTCCGGAGGCGCGTCCCATGCGAAACAAATCCGCCTTCGAGTCCAGCGCGAACTCGCGAGCTTCAAAGCGGGCGCCTTACCGTAATCGCATTTGCTTTCCCGTTCACCTGGAACAGCCCGCACAGTTCTGCCCAGGTTACCGACAGCACCAACCAAAAAGCGCCTCCACGATCGTACGTAATCGCCAGGCGATGTTCATTGGGGGAATCATTGGTGCAATGACGAGGCTGGTACACGCGCCGTGGCCACTTGTCCTGATGCTGAGCGTGCAATCAGAGCAGATCGTCGTATTGGCTCTATTCACAATGTGTTTGGAGCAAAGCGGGCGTTAAAGTTCGGCCTGCGCATGCTCGCGAAGAACCGCGGCTTCACCGCCGTGGCTGTCCTCTCACTGGCGCTGGGAATCGGTACCAATACGACCATGTTCGGCATTGTGGACGCGGCCCTTCTGCGCCCGCTGCCGGTGGAAGACCCTGACCAACTCGCGTCGGTTTTCACCGGAAGCGAGAAGGGAGCCGGTGGCTCTGTCCTCGTTTCCGGATTACCTCGACATTCGGGCGAGAGCACCCTGTTCGCCGGTGTCCTCGCACACGGAGGGCGCGGCGCCTTCGTGAGCACCAGCGGGCGCGGCGAAATGGTCGCGATCGACGTGGTCTCGAGCAATTTCTTCTCCGTGCTGCGGGTGACACCTGCGCTCGGCCGCGCGTTCCTACCGGCTGCTAATCTGAGCGCCGAGGATTCCGGGGTGGTGGTCAGCTACGCGAAGGGGGTGAGACTCAGGACGTCACCGTTCCCGGCTTCGAACCTCGCCAGGGCGGGAACACCGTCTATAAACCAAGCGACTTCTACTGTCCGGACTGCTTCCCGGAGTCCTCTGGCCGTCCAGCGCAGCGATTTCCTTCTCGCCAAGGTTCTTGGCGCCTTTGGCGCAAGCAGTACCACGACGGCAAGCAGTACCAAGACGCTACAGTTGTCTCTAGTGTTGGTAACTTTTGTACTAACCCAACGCATGGTAACAATTGATTCACATAGTTGTAAACGGTCTGCAACAAATCCATAGGACACCTGACCCCGAGTCGTGAGACATTGCGCATCTTGCCGCGGCGCAGCGGTTGGCATAAGAAGGTTGTTAGCAATTATCGCCAAGCGTTGCGTGTCCCCAATCGGAGTGCCTAGTCGTGAGCCTACGGGAACCGCTGACCGGACGAGGCTTTCCTGTAAGTCAAAGGGCGGAGCTACATGCGGTTTGCCTACTGCTCGCCCACGGCGATGGTCGCGACTGTTTCTCTACTCGCGAACACGGCTGCGATGCAGGCATCGACACCTTCGACTCCAACCGGGCAAACCCACGAGTTTCATGAAGGTGCTCAGATAGAATTCCGGAGGTCACCTTACGTGGCTACCTGCGAACCACCTGTGGACAACCAAAGCTGGTATGCACTGCACATACGGCACCAGCACGAAAAAACCGCGGCCCGAATCCTTGAGAATCAGGGCTACGAGTTTTTCCTCCCTCTTTATATGGCACGCCGTAAGTGGCAGGACCGCATCAAGCAGGTCGCTCTTCCGCTTTTCCCCGGCTACATGTTTGTCAGGGAAGGGCGCGAGAGATGGCTTCAAATCCTCAAGACGCCAGGGGTATGCAGGTTTGTCGCGTGCGCTGGTCGTCCCGTGGTCATTCCGTTTTCGGAAATCGAAGGTGTTCGCCGCATCGTGGAAAGCACTCTGTCTGTCGAACCGCATCCTTTCCTGAGACGAGGTGATTGCGTAAGAATCAAGTTTGGCCCTCTCGCCGGATTGGAGGGTATCCTGGTTCGGAAGGGTAAGCGAGCTTGCTTGGTCATTTCGGTGGAAATGTTGGGACGATCTGGTGCCGTCGAAGTCGACGAGGCCAATGTTGAGCGCATAGTTGATGGCAACCTTTGGACTCGTTCTGAACTCGAAGGCAGATTCGTCTCTAGCCGAGCAAACCGACCGGCCGCGCTATCCCCAGCGGCAGTCGGTTAGCCTCCAAAATCTGTCAACGGTTTCAGATACCTGACTCCTTGATTTACGTTGGAAACGGCAGAGGGACTCGAGCGAGAAATGCCGGTCAAGGGTTCGCGGCTACCCGCTCGATTTGACGTCAGATGGAGTCGGCTCTGCAGCAAATGGTTTCAGAACCCAGGGGAAAAGCACGTGAACAAGATTGGCATACGTCGCGCTCTTTTGTTTGTCCTCGCTACGATCTGGTTCAGTTATGATGACGAACCAAACGCAGCCGGCACGACGCAAAGCGCAGCGCTGGCGAGCCCACCCAGTGCTACCGCTGCAGAGGATTCGCAGCGTCCCGCGTTGCAACACCGCGATCCGAGGTATCAGCTCTGTAAAAGCGATGTCCTGGAACTGAATTTCGCGGTGACGCCGGAATTCAACCAGACCGTGATGGTTCAGCCCGATGGGTACGTCACGCTGTTAGCCGTCGGCGACATTCACGTAGAGGGCGAAACGCTGCCTGAGGTAACTGAGGCGATCCGCTCGGCTTACGCAAAAACGTTGCATGAACCGATCGTTACTGTCCGTCTGAAAGACTTTAATAAGCCATACTTCGTAGTCGGTGGAGAAGTAGGACACCCTGGAAAATACGACTTGCGCGGCGACACAACGGTGCTGCAGGCCATTGCCGTCGGAGGCGGCTTTACGGAGGGAGCGAAACACTCACAAGTTTGGTTGTTCCGCCAAATTTCCAGCGAGTGGGTGCAAACCCGAAAGCTCGACTTGAAGAAGATGCTCCGCTCGGGAAATCTGAGCGAGGACCTGCACCTGCGGCCTGGAGACATGCTGTATGTGCCCAAGAGCGATCTAGCGAAGATGAAACCTTTCATCCCACTTGTCACTGTGGGAACCTATGTCCCGATGCACTAATCGCCAGCCAGGGGAGAGAAAAGCGGTGCAGGGAAAGTGAGTTATGGACGTGGAACGGCGCGGACAGCCCGCGCGTACCTTCCTCATTCCGCGATTTAGTCTGAAGTGGCGTTTCGGCCGCGCAAACCAAAAAACAGGATGTCCAAAATCCGGGAGTTCATCTCCAGCACCGTCTTCGCGTACCGATACCCTAAATCCGCCACGACCGCCACAGAAAGGTTAGTTCGATGAGAGAGACGCTTTACCCCAGAATTGATGCGCCGTCGACACTTACGGCCCAGCGGGACTGGCTCGTCATCGGGTTCCGGCATCGGCGTGTGATAGCGCTAACTTTTCTGGGCATTTTTGCGGGTGCGGCGCTTACAGCGTTCCTGCTGCCGCCGCGCTATCAGTCAAACACCAAGATTCTGGTCAAACACGAACGGCAGGATCCCCTAGTGACTCCCGACGCGTCTAACGCCGTGCCACAGATTCCCTTGAGCCCCACCGAGACCGAGTTGGGCTCGGAAATGGTATTGCTAAAGAGTCGAGATCTGCTGGAAGCGGTGGTTACGAAGTGCGGGTTGCAGAATGCGCCAAGGCGCTTCTGGTTTCTGCCTTATCGGAAAGAGAGCGCGCCTACGAAGGGGCTCGCAACCGCTGTGCGCGATCTGGAAAGCGCCCTGAAGGTGGAACTCCTGCCAAAGACCAACCTAATCTCTGTCACCTATGAGGATTCCAATCCCCAGCGCGCCGCTCAGGTGCTCCACACTCTAGTCGATGTCTATCTGGAAAAGCACCTGGCGGTGCACCGCCCACCAGGGACTTTTGAGTTCTTCCAGCAGCAGACCGAGCAGCACAATCAATTGTTGGAAGAAGCGGAGTCCCGCCTGGTCGACTTTAGTCAAAAAGAGGGCGTCGTTTCACCGGGACAACAAAAGGCCGGCACGTTGGAAAAGCTCTCCCAATTTCAGTCGGATTTGGAGCAAGCACGGGTCTCGACCGCAGAAACCCAGAAGCGAATCCGTATCCTAGAAGGGCAGGCTCAAGCCATACCGCTTCGCACGACCACGCAGGTCCGAACGGCAGATAATCCTCAGCTCATCGAGCAATTGAACACCACGCTTCTAAATCTGCAATTGAAGCGCACAGAACTGCTGCAGAAGTTTGAGCCATCCTACCGCTCGGTACAAGAGGTAAACGCGCAAATCGCACAAACGCAGGCTGCGATTGAGGGTATCGAGAAGCTCCGAGATGAGACGACCGACCGCAATCCCATCTCTGAATGGGTCAATTCAGAGCTAACGAAGGCGCGGGCCGAACTGGCGGCAGAGCAGGCGCGGACCGAGGAACTGTCGCGCACAGTGCGCTCCTATCAGGAGCGAGCCAGTATGCTGGACGGGAAGGAAGTCGCTCAAGAGCATCTCGTGAGAGACCAAAAGGCCAACGAAGCCAACTACCTCCTCTACTTGCGAAAGCAGGAAGAGGCGCGAATTGCCGATGCATTGGACCGCAGACGGATCGTTAACGTGGCTGTGGCCGAAGCCGCGGCGGTGCCCGCTCTGCCGTCCCGATCTCCCGCGATGGCGCTCTTGGTGGGTTTTCTGGCGGCAATCGCTGGTGGCTTGGCGGCTGCGGCAGCGGCTGAACGCTTGAGTCCGTCGCTGAGAACTTCCGATGAAGTTCAGCAGCTCCTGAATGTGTCGGTGTTAGCGTCGATCTCCACCTGCGGTGAGTTGAACGCTACCGATGAGTCCGCCCTCTCAGGAAGTACGAGCCACGGGAGCCCTGCTTCGGGCGAAGATACAGAAACTAGCAACGGGGGAGGAGACGCGAACGGCAACCGAACTACCGCTCGCGACATCCTGGCTGATCCGAAATCATACCGAGGGTTTCGAGATAAATAGCGGACTGAACTAGATTCCTACCTGCATTGAGCGTTTACCATGAGCCGAATCTTTAGAACGATGTATCAGGTTCCAGACTTGGGTGCTGGGGTGGAAGAAAGGGAGAGGCCTTGGCGGCTTACTCTTGAAGCGCTACGCCATCCCGAGCAAGAAGAAGAGCTTCTACAACAGGCAATTCCGCCGACCGGGAAGACAAACACCAACTCCTTGCAAACCCCATATCAAGCCCGAACAAGCCAGCAAGCGTTGGCCGACGCTGCCGGTCCGGCGGCCGCGTTGATCACGCCGCGGCATTTCGCATTCCTCGGCGATGAGACCTTCCAGCTCGTTCGGCGACTTTTTCTGGCGGCCGGCGACAAGGCTCCGCGAGCTGTCGTGTTCTGCGCTGTTCAGGGGAGCAACGCTCATAGCTTGATTAGTGCACGAGCGGCAGAACTGCTCGCCCACCACACACACAGATCCGTGTGCCTCGTAGACGCAAACCTGGCCAACCCTTCACTGCATACCTACTTCGGAGTTGAGAACCGAGAAGGATGGGCCGAGGGAATCCTCGAGCGCAGTTCGATCCAGGATCTCGCACGATCAGTCGGCCCGAATGGCGTGCGTCTGATTTCGGCAGGCGCGCTATCAGCCACAGTGGATTCCGACGCCCTGATTGCTTCGGGGCGTCTGGAAGCGTGGACATCGCAACTACGTGCAGGCTTCGGCCATGTTCTGGTGAATGCTCCACCAGCGCTCGGCAACCGTGTCACTTCCTGCTTAGCTGCATTAACCGATGGGGTCATCTTACTGGTCGAACCGAACTTCACGCCACAGCAAGCAGCGCGGCAAGCGAAACAGGACATTGAGGCCGCCGGCGGCCGTTTGCTCGGTGTTGTTCTGTGGCGGCGTCCGCTGCTGTCCTTGAACCGAACGGGTTCGTCTCGAAGAGGGCGGAAAGCCAGCAAGAAGTCCTGAATGCCTACCCTAGGATCCGTAGTCCCATATTCGACCGCGCAGGGAGGAGTTAGTGTGGGTCTGACACGTCGCTACCTCCTCTCGAGTCTTCTCAAGTTTTCCGACGTTGCGCTGCTGGTAGGCTCATTCCTTGCCGCTGCTGTGGCAAGCCTGCATAGCGTCGGCGCCACCTCGCTCGCGCAATTTCTGTCCTTGCGGGTCTCCGTGCGGAACTTCTTTCTGTTCGCAAGTCTGCTCCTGATTTGGCATTCTCTGTTCTCCTTTGTGGGTCTGTACGAGTCCAAGCGCCTCTCGCGCAAAAGCACCGAAGCTCTCCACGTTTTGGCGGCGACTTCGCTTGCCACGGTGGTGCTGTTCTTGGTCGGCAGTCTCTTCAGCCTGAGTGTGAACCAGCCTAGTTTCCTTTCTTTGTTTTGGCTGGTGAGCACGTCCACGGCGGTCCTTAGCCGCCGCTTGCTGCGGTTCCTGCTCGAACAGATCAGGCTGCGGGGCCGCGACCTCCGAGAGGTCTTGATCGTGGGAACGAATCCGCGTGCCATAACGCTTGCAGATAAGCTAAGAGCCCATCCCGCTCTGGGCTACCGCATTCTGGGGTTTGTCGACCAGGATTGGCCAGGAATGAAGGAGTTCCGTAAAACAGATTATGCGTATGTTTGCGACCTCAATGGTTTTCCATCCTTTCTCCGTGAGAGCGTTGTGGATGAAGTAGTGCTTGCACTGCCGATCAAGTCCTCCTATTCCGAGGCCTCGCGAATTGCGACACTTTGTTGGGAGCAAGGGATTACAACTCGTTTCCTCTCTGACCTGTTTGATCTTAAGATGACGCACGCGAGGGCTAGGTCTTTAGATTACGAGTCGCTGGTTACCATTCATGTCGGAACGCCGGAGGGACAGCCAATGTCCCTGAAGCGGCTCCTGGACGTGCTTGTTTCGCTGTCCTGTATCATCTGCTTCGCGCCAATCCTTTTGATCACCGCGATACTCATCAAACTTACGTCGCCGGGGCCGGTGTTTTTCGCTCAAAGGAGACTGGGGTTGAACAAAAGAGTCTTCTCCGTCTACAAGTTCCGCACGATGGTCGAGGGTGCCGAGAAAAAGCAGGCTGAGTTGGAACGCTTGAACGAGGTGACTGGACCGGTGTTCAAGATCACGAATGATCCGCGGATTACAACCATTGGCAGGTTTCTCCGAAAGACGAGTATAGATGAGCTTCCCCAGCTCTTTAATGTATTGAAAGGGCACATGAGTTTGGTCGGCCCTCGACCGTTGCCGTTGCGGGATTGTCGGGGTTTCGAAAAGGATTGGCACCGTCGCCGCTTCAGTGTCCGCCCCGGGATCACCTGCCTGTGGCAAATTAGCGGGCGATCGTCGGTTCACTTTGAAAGATGGATGGAACTAGACATGGAGTACATCGATCGCTGGTCGATTTGGCTGGATCTGAAAATTCTGTTCCAGACCATCCCCGCGGTCCTAAAAGGCTCTGGCGCGACTTGAGGTTTCCCCGCGAGGCTTTACCGTCAGCAACACACCGACAGTGCACCGCCGAGTGTTCTGGAGTCCGAGCGCTGGCAAGCTGAAATGTCAATTCCATTCTCCGACAGAACCTATGACCCACGTGTATGGGTAAGGGTCTTGTTTGGCTTCGCCCTGGCGACAGCCCTGGGCGCACTGGTAGCGAGTTACCCGGTTGCCGTTTTAGGGGCAGCAGGCGCGTGCTTGGCTTTATATGGAATTTTCAGGTGGTGTCACGAGCGCCTAGAATTTTGGCAGGTGCTTGTCTTATTCGCATTGACGCCGTACTTGATCCTGAACTACGGGTTCGACAATCTTGCGGTTGGAGCGGGTGGCGTCCAGGTCCCGGTGGGCGAGGCACTCCTGTTCGCGGCGCTAGCTCTGCTTCTGGGAAGGCAGTGGTGGATTGTCCGCAGCATTACGGCAGAATCCTCCGTAGTCTGCCTGGCTGCTTTGCTGCTCTTGTCTTGTGCTCACTTGATCGTGGATGTACCGCGCTATGGCCTCTATGCCGTGCGAGACAGCTCCATGTTCTTCGAAGCGGTCTTTCTGCCCCTAGGGGTGCCATGGGGGATGAATCCCCGTGCCACCCAGGTCCTGCTGCGCTGGATGTTCTTTGTTTTCGTGCTGAACCTGCTCTACAGCTGGACGTTTTCCTGGGGTGAACAGATCCGAGCCTGGTCACCGTCCTCGGGAGTGTTTCATCCGGTCCCGTTGTTTGGAAACTACTGGCAAAATGCTCCTTTCTTGCTCGTCGGAGCACTGTTCTGTATCTGGCTTGCACCATCGCTTGGGCGGTGGCCGCGCTGGATTCTTGTTGGGTTGGCGGCAGCACAACTGGGCGGTCTAGCCATCCTACAAGCTCGATCCATGTATGTGGGAATCCTTCTAGTTCTTATGATCCTGCTTCTGTTGGGCGAGTCCAAGAAACTGGCCGGCTTTGTCTCCGCACTCGCCTGGGGAACCGGCGTTCTGGCCGTTCTGCTGTTGGCGGTTTCTGTGCTGGGCATAGGATTTCAGGGGCGCATGGGGCCTGTCCAGCTCTCCTTCATCGCCGACCAAGCCAAGACGGTGCTAAACGTGGGGGACGCGAATGCCCGGTTTTCGCACGAGGTCGACCGAAGCAGATGGTACGGAGAGGTTTGGGATCGGGTTCGGTCGAGCCCGTCGAACCTAATCGTGGGTGAAGGTTTTGGCCAAGCGCTAATAACCTTCGAGAACGAAGAGGGTATACCGGTCCGCCAACCGCACAATTCTTCGCTCACGGTGCTGGGGCGCTTGGGCTTCGTGGGCTTATCCATGTGGGTGCTCTTCATTATTTTGACGGCGTTACGCTATATCCGGGCCCTGCGTAGGGGTCACACGTTGGGAGAGTGGTCACCCCTCATCCTGTGGCTATTTCTATACTTTGTTTTGGCTTTGTTGTTCACGAGCGTACAGCCCGCATTTGAGTTCTCTCACGGCGCCATTCCTTTTTATTTCTTTCTGGGACTGACCATCGGGGTCTTGCGCAACCTGGAAAACAATGCTGGCCTTCCGCTCTTTGATGCCGTGGCACAGCCGGTCCGCCCGTAGCAATCGATCAAAGGCGAGAGCAAATCTTGGACAAAATCGCGATCGTAACGACAAGTTGGGATGACGGACATCCCTGCGACTTTCGCTTAGCAGACGAGCTCGCACAGAGGAACCTGCCTGCAACTTTCTACGTTCCTCTGACTGGCGAAGGAAACAAGTCGGTCCTCCCGGGCGAAGCGCTGCGGACTTTCCGCAAGCTAGGATTTGAGATTGGCGCACACACTGTTTCGCACCGGATTCTCCGTGGTTTAGAGCAGAAGGAATTGTCCAGAGAAGTGCGGGACTCGAAGCGGATGCTGGAGGAACTGCTTGGCTCGGAAGTGCACATGTTTTGTTATCCGAGAGGACGTTACGACGCTGAAGTTATCGCCTGCGTTCAGCAGTCGGGTTTCGAGGGTGCGCGGACAACGCGGATGCTCGCTCACACGCTCAACTTCGGCCGGTTTGAAATGCCGACCAGTGTACAGGCTTACCCGCATCCGCCGTTGAATTATTTCAAGAACCTCGCCAACCACCGGGATGGCTCCGGAATCGTTCGCTACGTACAGAAATACTTGATGTGCCAAACGTGGATTGATGTGGGTAAGAAGCTCTTTGATGAAGTGCTGCTAAAGGGGGGCGTTTGGCACTTGTACGGCCATTCTTGGGAAATCCAAGAGTTGGGACTTTGGGACCAGTTGGGTGATTTGCTCGATTACGTTGCTCACCAGCCGGGCGTGATCTACGCCTCCAACGGAGAGGTGGTCGAGCTTATGCGCAGGAAAACACCCAGTGTTGCGGAAGCTGCATGAAGATCATCTTGGTACATAACACCTATCAGCAGCCAGGTGGCGAGGATGCCGCATTCCGAAACGAATACAATCTACTCACGAAGGCCGGTCACGAAGTTGTCCGATACGTCCGCAGTAATCATGATGTTTCGCATTACGTGTCTGTTCGGCAGCTTGCTTTGGCCAAGCGAACGATTTGGGCCAGCGACACTCGGGAGGAATTCCGCCAATTACTCTTGCGGGAGAGACCTGAGATTGTGCACGTCCACAACACCTTTTTGATGGTTTCCCCTTCCGTTTACTGGGCGTGCCGCGACGCGAACGTGCCGGTGATCCAGACGCTACACAACTACCGCCTGATCTGTCCCGGCGGAACACTATTCCGCGATGGGAGAGTCTGCGAAGAATGCGTGGAGCACGGCGTGTGGCAGAGCGTGCGCTACGGTTGCTACCGCAAGTCCCGGACCTACAGTGCCCTCGTGGCTGCCATGCTCACAACGCACCGGCTTTTGGGCACGTGGTCCCGGATGATCGACTATTATTTGGCTTTAACCGACTTTGCACGTCGCAAGTTCATCGCAGGGGGACTACCGGCTGATAAGATCCTGGTTAAGCCAAACTTCGTCTATCCCGATCCTGGTGATGGCAACGGAGAACGTTCTTATGCGCTGTTTGTGGGACGGCTTTCCCCCGAGAAAGGCTTACCAACTCTCCTTGCCGCCTGGGCACGCCTGGGCATTTTCATGCCGCTTCACATTATCGGCGATGGTCCTGTCCAGGCCCAACTAGAGGAATACGTCCGGCAATTTCATATTCCGAGTGTGCGCTTTCTGGGAAGCTTAAAGTGGGAGCTGGTCGTCCGAGCGATGAAGGGAGCGCTCTGCTTGATGTTCCCGAGCCAGTGCTATGAAGGCCTCCCCATGACGGTAATTGAAGCGTTTGCCTGTGGCACGCCGGTCATTGCCTCGCGGATGGATTCCAGACAGGAGCTGATTTCGGATGGCTGGACAGGACTTCACTTCACCCCGGGTGATGCCGATGATCTGGCGAGCAAGGCTCGGTGGGCATGGAAGCACCCCGGCGATATGGCCGAGATGGGGAAGCGAGCACGACGTGAATACGAAGCAAAGTACACGTCGGCACGCAACTATAAAATGCTACTGGAAATCTACGATCGAGCCATACAAAACCACCATGCGAGGCCCAACGGTTTCGAAGCCGACCTCACGACGTCGGCGTCCAGTTTCGGCGCTGGCCAGGAACAATCCTGCTGACATAGGTCAAAATGAGCGAGCTACATCCTTCTTCACCGGTTGACGTTCGTCCATCCCCACAGATGCTTGCGGAGCCGAGGGAGCAAACACAGCGGTTGGATCATTTCTCACAAACCCTGTTCCGCCACCTCGACGGATTTGGCGTGCGGTATTGTGCGCTCGACCTACGCGAGGAGACAGAGGACACGCCGTCGATTGTGCAGGAACTCGCGGTGCATCCTGAGGACCGTGGCAAACTGCTCGCCACGCTTCGCTCGTTGGAGGATAAGGATTACTTCGTGGTGCAAGAGCGGATCAGTGGCATTCCAGGAGCTCGCCGGTATTGTTTGGCCTGTCTGCTTTCGCGGCTACCTACATTCCACGAACTGACAATACTTTTTGGTCCCTCCGGGAGTCAGTTTCTCCCCACCAGCAAAGAAATCGTTGAACGGCGAGAGAAACGCGAGACCACCTGGGCAGCTGCCCCCGCGGATGAGTTCCGTTATCGGCTGTTCAAAAACTGCCTCGAGGGAACCAAGTCGGGAGCAGACGGGCGACGATTACGGCAACTGATCGGCGAACTCGGTCCGGAACGAGCAAAGAGGGTCGCTCAAGACCTGTTCGGAAATCGCTGGCAGAGTGCAGTGGAGGCAGCGCGCACCGCTACGGCTGGGGCCCGGTTGCCGAGCGAACTTAGAAGGCGCCTCTGGTGGAGGCACGTTTCGAGCGACCCGCAAGTATTGCTGAAGTACGCCGGGAAGGCATTCCGGGAAGTTCCGAGTCGCTGGTTCCGCCCAAAAGGGTTGTTGGTGGCCATCTTGGGACCGGATGGAGTGGGAAAGAGCAGTTTTTCAGCGGAGCTGCTCGAAATGTTTCGGCCCGTGTTTGCGAGCGGGCGCGTACTGCAATGGCGGCCACAGGTAATCAAGCCGCGGCCAGAGAAAAACCCGTTGATCTTCGAGCCGCCGCACAGCAAGCCGGCACACGGAAAAGTGGAGTCGATGCTGCGGCTGCTTGCTGTGCTGGTGGACTACTGGGTTGGTGAGGTGGTGCTGATTAGGCCGTTGCTCGCGCGGTCCGGCTTGTTAGTGTATGACCGCAACTTTCACGACATCCTTGTGGACACCAAACGCTACCGGTATGGTGGTCCGCTGTGGCTGCTGCACCTACTGGAAAGAATGGTGCCCCACAACGAGCTTGTCTTTCTAACACTTGAAGCCGATCCCGAAACCATATTGCAGCGCAAACAGGAAGTCAGCCCGGAGGAGGTGGGTCGGCAGTGCACTGAGTACCGTAGGCTGGCCCAGAGACTTCCAAACTCGCACGTGATTCGCACAGACCGTGATCTCGAACAATGCGTCGCCGAAGGGTCACGAATATTAGTGGGCTATCTGAACCAACGGTTCAAAAAGCGAAATAGGCAGTCGTTTCCATCCCTGGAGCCCCCCAGAAAGAAAAAGAAGCATGGGTCGAGCGGCGCGGGGCAGATGCCGGCGTGAGAGCGCGGCTGCTTCCGGAAAGAAAAAACATATGTCCGATGTTCCATTCCTTTCAGCATTGCAGAATCTGAAGAACGAGGTCGCGTCCCGGTCCTGCGGTTGGGGCAGATGGCTGATCAAAGGGATGTATGCAGTTCTAGATCAAGGATTGATTTCTGGCTCGAACTTCTTACTGGGAATCCTACTGGCGCGATGGACCGGCGCGGAGCAATACGGCGCCTACGCGCTGGCGTTCGCGATATTCATCCTAGTGTCGATTGTGTACCAAGCGCTGGTGCTCGAGCCTATGACTGTGTTTGGACCATCGGTGTATCACACCGCACCAAAGCAGTATCTCGGCATCCTAGTTCAGCTGCAGATGGTGTTGGGAGCTGCGATGTTCGGGGTAGGTGCGCTCGGGGGGGGCTATTTCCACGCGCGCGTGTCGGCGGAACTGGGGCCAGCGCTAATGGGAGCAACCATTGCCGCTCCGTGTGTGCTCTTGTTCTGGTTTGCGCGCCGCGCCTGTTACGTTGAGCTCAGTCCGAGCCGGGCCCTGGGCGGGGCGATGCTGTATATGCCCCTGCTACTAAGCAGCATCTGGGTCCTTCGCAGACTGAAGCTGCTTTCGCCGTTTTTCGCTTTTGCCGCCATGGGAGTTTCCGCTCTACTGGCGAGTGCCGAATTGTTATGGCGGTTGAACCCCAGGCTGGGACGAGACCCGCAGGGCCCGTGCCTGCGCGAGGTGAGCAGACGACACTGGAATTATGGCCGATGGGCACTGGCCGGTGCCGTGTTCCTTTGGGTTCCATGGAACATCTGTTATCCCCTGGTGACCAAGTTTTGGGGTCTTGCCGAGACCGGTACGCTTCGGGCCTTGCTGAACTTGGCCTTGCCGATTACGCAGGCGCATTCGGCGCTAACCCTGCTTTTCCTGCCGTACACCGCGCGGCTGGGTCAGCAGGAAGGCTGGCGAGCCATGAAATGGCAGGCCATGCGGATCGGAGGCGTGTACGCCGCTGGCGCCGGTGTGTACTGGCTGTTTGTCTGTATGTTCGGCGGGCCACTGGTCCATTTTCTTTACGCAGGCCGCTACACAGAGATCATTCCGCTGCTGCCATGGGTTGCGGTGTCGTCAATCATTGGCGGCGCGTTGCTGGGACCGACGATTGTGATTCGTGCGATGCAGTCGCCGGCGTCGGTTTGTTGGATTTATCTATGTTCGAGCGCAGTGGCAGCAGGCGTCGGCGCTCCGGCAATCTGGGCATGGGGAATGCGCGGTGCGGTTGTTGCGTTGGTTCTTTCGAGCCTCGCCGCGCTCGTGAGCGGATATGTGATTCTTCGGACACGTGTCGGGACTGTGCAGTCTCGCGCGACGTTCGAGGAGCCAGTCGTTGCGGTCCTGCCTCATTGAGCAGCTCGTCCTAAAACAGAGGTCCAAAGGAAGTCAGAGTAAGACTCCCGGTCGAGCGGCAAGCTAAGGCCATTCATTTTCCGATTGAAAGGGCGGCTTCATGGAAAGACTTCTCGAGGTCAAAGCACATCTACATAACCTATCGCTTCTGGTGATGAGTCCGGTCCGGGCTGAGGAAGCGTTCGACTACGTTGCTGGACTCTGCTTGGAGGCTCGTACTCATTTTCTGAAGCTGGCTGATGCGCATCACGTGGTCATACGCGCCCTGGAGCCCCTCGAGCAGGCCGCTGTTGCTGCGGGAGCCGGCGAGGTGGCCCAGTTTGCGAACGCAGCTCTCGGCCGGGAGCATGCGCGAATCGCCAACGGTCTGAAGTTCCTCAGCGAGATCTGCAGAGAACTAGAAGCGGACGGCTGCGCCGTTGCAGTGATGAAGACGCTGGACCACTGGCCTGACTTTGGGAACGACCTCGACCTGATCACCATGGCGGACGAGCGTTTTGTGCAGAATATTTTTCTACACAAGTTCCACGGCCGACCGCTGACACGCACCATTGGCGACTATCTCGCCCATAAGCGGAGTTTCGCGCTGGAGGGCCTTCAACAAGAAGTTGAAATTCATGTCGGGAGGCTTGGGCAAGCAGGGGAGCACATCGAGCTTGCGCGCCGGTTCCTCGACAGGCGCATGCCAGTGGAGTTCAACGGCCACACCTTTCTTTCACCCGCGCCCGAGGAGCGCATTGTCGTCGGCACGCTTCAGCGCATGTACCGCCACCTGTACTTTCGCATATGCGACATTCCGGACACGGCGAAGATGATCGAATCCGGATGGGTGGATTACAAAGAGCTGCGGGCTGCGGCGGACCTTGGCGGCATTTGGGACGGCGTAGCGGCGTATCTGCGGATCATCTCCGAGTATCTTCGCGACTACCGCGGCACGGGGCTGGACCTGCCAAAGGAGGTGCTCACTTCCGCGCGCTTTGGGGCGGAGAAACTGTCTGCGCGCGGCAGGTTCCTCCACTTACGAGTTCTGCCGCACGGCTTGGCCCTCTATGCAAACCAGCTTGCACACCTTGCGCGAAACGGAAACGTCCCTGGGACTGCGCGGTTGAGCCTTTTGCCTCCCTTGGCTGGCGTGGCAGCTCTGGCTTACGCCGTTGCTGGCAGCAGCGACAGGATCTGGTAACCGCCCTATGGAAGAAACAGGAGCTCAACCGCTTTGGCAGCGATTCTCGGGGACAAACGCTTTGCGATCCGTCCTGGCCCGGAAATGGAGGATGGCCCGCCGGGTACTGCAGAGTGAGGGACTCTGGGTACTCGTTTGGGAGATATTCTGTCAGGGGCTCAAGCCACTGCTAAAGGTTTATGAATCTTTAGCGTGGCTGTGGAGTCGTGCCAGTGGCTGCCTCTGTTTTAAGGTGCACGGCAGTGTGCTCACCGTGTTGCCTGGGGATCACGGGATCTCGCGGGAGTTGGCAGCCTACAGGACGCATGAACCGCTGGCCTCTAAGCTCCTCCAAAAGTTCCTTAAGCCGGGAATGAACCTAGTGGACATTGGCAGCAACCTAGGCTACTACGCTTTACTGGAAGCCCGGACAGTCGGCGGTGCCGGGCGCGTGATTGCCATCGAGCCTGTCGCAGGCAACTTTGCACAATTATCGAAGAATGTTCACGCGAATGGCTATCGCAACATCCTGTTGCACAATGTGGCCATCGGGGCGATGAACGGCGCCGCGACGATGTACATTGGCAAGAAGTCTAACTGGCACGCTCTTTATCCCGTGCCCTGGAAGACGCGAGAGATCACCGTGCGCGTCTCCACTCTTGACGCCGTGCTCGATGAGCATAATCTCCGTTCGGTGGACCTGATTCGCATGGACCTCGAAGGCTACGAAGTCGAAGTTATTCACGGTATGCGGAAAACGATTGAAAACTACAGCCCGCGGCTATTGGTCGAACTTCACCCCCATGTGGCCGGTGCGAATGCCATCCTTGGGCTTCTGAGACATTTGAGGGCTCTTGGATATGACATAGATTGGTTGGTCGACAGCGAGCGGGATTCTCCAATACGCTCGTGGTTTTTGCGGCCAGAGAAGATCCCCCTAGCAGAACTGTTCAAGGACCGACGGATCATCACTGGCACGAGAGCACTCCATGTGCTCTTTGCACGCAGGCATGCGAAACGAATTCCATTGGAACGGGGTTCCACCCGGGCACTAGTACAAACGGCTCTCGACGTCCCTAGGTCCGTTTCAGAGGATTGAAGCGGGGTTCTCGTCGGGCGGTTTCCTTTCCGGCGCACCGTGTTCCCGTTTCGGCTACGAACCACCTGGGAGCCCGAGCAAATACGCCTTGTTATAAAGGAGGAGTCACAATGAGCATTGAGAAGCGCATCCTTGTTACCGGGGCCGGCGGATTCATCGGCCACCACCTCGTCCGCCGGCTGAAGTCCGATGGATCTTGGGTCCGGGGTGTGGACATTAAGCATCCCGAATATGAGGATTCAGTTGCCGACGAGTTCGAGCTGCTGGATCTCCGGAAGTTCGATAACTGCCTATTGGCAACGCGAAATATTCAACAGGTGTATAACCTCGCAGCGGATATGGGCGGCATCGGATACATAACCGCCTATCTTGCTGGTATCTCATGTAATAATACTCTAATTAATACTCACATGCTGGAGGCGTGCCGCTTGAACGGCATTGCGAGGTTTCTGTTCTCCTCATCCGCTTGCGTCTACGCACAGTCCAAGCAAAAAAACGCAGAAGTAACTCCCTTGAAAGAGGAGGACGCTTATCCGGCTGACCCGGAACCCGGCTACGGGTGGGAGAAGCTCTGGGCGGAGCAGCTGTGCCAGTACTTCTGCAAAGATTACAAACTGGAAACCAGAGTCGTTCGTTTTCACAATGTGTATGGTCCCCTGGGAACTTACGATGGTGGGAAGGAGAAGGCACCCGCGGCCATCTCGCGTAAGGTAGCGCTGGCCCGCGACGGGGCCGAAATCGAGATCTGGGGCGACGGTGAGCAGACACGCTCGTTTATGTACGTGGACGATTGCGTCGAAGGCCTGGTCCGTCTGATGCGTTCCAACCACCGCGAACCGCTCAATCTGGGTACCGATCGGTTGGTGACCATCAATGAACTCGTGGATCTGGTCTGCAAGGTTGCCGGAAAACGCCTGCGCAAGCGCCACGACCTGACCAAACCTCAGGGTGTCCGCGGGAGAAACAGCGACAACTCCCAGTTGCGACAGGTCCTTGGCTGGGAACCTGCCATCACCCTCGAGCACGGTCTTGCAATCACTTACAAGTGGATCGAAAGCGAAATCATGAAGGGGCAGGAGGCTCTGGCCGCGACGCCGACCTAGGGAACTGCCATGTCCGAAAACTTGAAACTTGCCGGACTCTCGCGCGTCAACGTGCTGGGCGTGGGAGTCCATGCCATCGACATGCGCCAAGCCCTGGCGGTCTTCCGGCGCACACTGGAAGACCGCAGGAAAGGCTATGTCTGCGTCACCGGCGTGCACGGAATCATGGAGGCACAGAAGTATCCTGAGTTCAAGGCCATCCTGAACGGTTCTCTGCTAACCACTCCCGACGGCGTGCCCACGGTCTGGGTGGGCAGGTGGCAGGGCTATTCGCAGATGCAACGCGTCTTCGGTCCGGAGTTGATGCTCGAAGTCTGTGCCATGTCCGTCGGCAAGGGCTATACCCACTTTCTGTACGGGGGTGCAGACGGGGTGGCTGAACAACTCAAGATTTCCCTTCTGCGCAGGTTTCCGGGGCTGCGCATTGTAGGCACTTACACGCCGCCCTTCCGCCCGTTAAACCAAGCCGAGAAACAGGACCTATATGCCCGAGTGTCAACGGTGAAACCGGATATCTTCTGGGTCGGTCTCAGTACGCCGAAGCAGGAGCACTTCATGGCTGAGTACTTGCCGCACCTGGATACCCGGGTGATGGTCGGAGTGGGCGCCGCTTTCGATGTGCACACGGGCCGCATCCAAGACGCTCCTGACTGGATGAAAAACGCGGGGCTTCAGTGGCTTCATCGCCTGGGTCAGGAGCCACGGCGTCTGTGGAAGCGGTATCTCTATAACAATCCTTTGTTTGTTTTCAAGATGACATCGCAAATCCTAGGCCTATCGAAATACGACCCCGTTTAACCGGTTGTACGAGGCAATCGCAAGCGAACGGGATTGGCTCACGGAAATCTAGGAGAAGACGTGAGTAACGTTCGGTCTTCAGGTCGCCAGCCTTCACCTGAACCGGAATCCCGCGAGTTTCGGCTCCCGAAACGAACATCAACAGAAGCAGCCCGAGGTTATAGAGATATCTGGTCATGGAATCGGAATGCACGTGTTGGCCAAACGTTCTCGCTGACGATTCTAGCAGCGTTCCTGATAGTTGGATGTGCGCTCAAGTTTTTCACTGTGGGATTGGGAGCTAGGCTGGCGAGATTTGCGTGGTTGGATGCCGTGAATCTCGCTGTCGCCACTAACGCGCGCGGCGGTCCCGGATCGTCTTGGCGAGTGTCGCCTATGACGCGGGGATCATTAACAGGGCGTTTTTCACCACGCTGGTGCTGGTGGCGACTCTAACTTCCCAGGCGGCCGGTGCTTGGCTGAAGTATGTTCTGGGAAAAGGTTAGGACTTGCTCTCTGAACAGCGAGCCAAGCCAAGAACCGTTCCCGTGGGATCGCTCATTAGTGAAAGCAAAAAAAGGCCACGTTGAAGCCCCGAATCCTCGCACTGATCATCTCGCTGTCCATCGTGGCTCTGGCTTCACCGCCCAGCTCGCAGGCGCAGTCTAGAGACAACAAGTGGGCGCCCACGCAGCGCTCTTCAACGGCCTCCGCGATCGCTGTAAGTGCCCGCGGCAGTTCTTCGGCTCCCCCTGCCAGCGGTATCCCCCTCACACTGTTTTCGATGCATGTCCAGTCGGAGCTTTTCTCTGGGATGCCCTGGCCGTCAGTTTCTTTCGGCAGCATGAGATTGTGGGACACGTACACTACTTGGAACGATCTCAACCCTTCCGCAGGTAACTTCAACTGGCCCGCGCTGGACCGATGGCTCGATGCCGCCCAACAACATGGCGTTGATGTAATTTACACCTTTGGCGCCACGCCGACTTGGGCGTCGTCTAATCCGACCGGAAAGTGCGATTACAACCCTGGAGCCTGTTATCCGCCGGCGAATATGCAGGACTGGGATAACTTTGTCCGGGCGGTCGCCACTCACGCTGTCGGCCGGATCAAATACTGGGAAATGTGGAATGAAGCGAACCAGCACGGATACTGGAGCGGGAGCATCCCCGCGCTTGTGACGATGACGCAGCACGCTTCCGCAATCATCAAGTCAGTTGCTCCCAAGGCGATGATCTTTACGCCTTCGGCGGTGGGCGGCGACGTGGATACTTCCACATTCCTCGACAAGTTTTTCGCAGCAGGTGGTGGCGCGCCTGTGGACGCCGTGGCATTCCATGGCTATGTGAATTCGATTCCTGCAATCCCTGAAAGTGTCAACCAGATTGTGGACGCCGTGCAAGACGTCATGGCGGCTCACGGCCAAAGCGGCAAGCCGCTGTGGGATACTGAAGGAAGTTGGGGACCTTCGGACCACCTCACCGGGGACGATGCGCGGATGGCCTTTGTCGCGCGGCACTATATTTTGCAGTGGTCGAAAGGCGTGCAGCGCTTCTACTGGTATGCCTGGAATGATAAGAGCTACGGAACCCTTTTCAAATCCGGCACGGGTACGCTCGAAAAAGCAGGTATGGCATACGCACAGGTGGAAAGGTGGCTAGTGGGTGCCAACCTGACTGCGCCTTGCTCGGCGAGCAAAGAGTCGACTTGGACATGTAATTTGACGCTCGCCGGAGGAGCGGGCGGCCAAATCGTCTGGAATGCCGGGGTCAACATTCCTGCGACTATTCCGTTTACACCTGCTTCGAACTTTGCGCAATATACCGACCTTGACGGCAAGATCACGCAACTTTCCGGCGGGCCAATTCAAATTGGAGCCAAACCCATTCTGCTGACTGTTGGCCCTGCACCACATGCGCCCGCCAAAAAATCTGCGCGCAACACAGAAACAGGGCAAACCAATCCCTCAGCGCGTCGCCGAGCGTTTGAAGAGCCTGGGAATGGTGAGTCTAGGGCTGTGTGTTGTCTGTTGAGAGCTGCGGTACTCGCGCAAAGGTCTGACTTGTCTGCTGACGCTTCGAAATCGCGCACACATTCCTTTTTCAGCGCAGCAAAACGGAAGTCCAACCGCGGCGCTCGAGGCGCGACGGCCCGCTTAGACTCAGGAGTGACTGATGTTAACTCTTTCAATGGGCCCCTCTTCAGCGGGTCAGCGCGCATTCCATTGCCCCAGTCCTCCAGTTCGCTGCCCAATCCTCCGACGGCAAATTCGCCTGCCGACGGAGCTACAGGGGTTTCCACTTTCCCGACGTTGACGGTGAATGTCTCCGATCCCAATTCCAGCAAGCTGACCGTGAACTTCTATGGCAAGGCCATTCCTTCAGTCACGCCGGGACCGAACTTCACCATCGTTGCGCTTCCTGATACGCAGTATTACTCCTCCAACCTGAATGGCGGGACGTTGGCGATGTTCAACTCGCAGACGCAGTGGATCGTCAACAACCTAGTTGCTAAGAACATTGCCTTCGTAATCGGATTGGGAGACATCGTCCAGGATGGAAACAACGGAGGAAACTATTCGGAGTGGATCAACGCGAACTCTGCCGTCAGTGTGCTGGATGATCCCACTGCCACCGGACTTCCACAAGGCATACCGTACAGTTTCGGCGTCGGTAATCATGATCAAGGCCCCTCTGGAAATGGCTCGCCGAATGATACGGCCGGGTACAACCAATACTTCGGCGTCTCTCGCTACAGCAGCAAGTCCTACTACGGCGGGCATTATGGAACGCAGAACGATAATCATTATGAATTGTTCAGCGCTAGTGGCATGGACTTCATCGTCATCAATCTGGCATACGACGTATCAGCGAATCCCAACGTTTTGGCTTGGGCGAATGGCCTGCTCCAAACCTATAGTTCCCGGCGCGGCATCGTAGTCAGCCACTACTTGATCGATAATGGTTTTAATGCGGCATGGAGTTCGCAAGGGCAGGCAACATACAACGCGCTGAAAGGAAATCCAAATCTCTTTCTGATGCTCTGTGGGCACGTGACGCCGCCGGAAGGTCAGAGAGCAGACATTTTTAATGGAGACCGGGTCTATACGCTCATGTCCGACTACCAGGAGGATGGCGCTGGAGGTGATGGCTGGCTCAGGATTTTGACCTTTTCGCCAGCGAGCAATCAGATTCAAATTCAGACGTATTCTCCCTACATCAACCAGTTCGAGAGCACTTCGGCTGGCAACTTCACGATCAATTATGACATGCAAGGCACCGGCAACAACTTCACGCTGCTTGCAAGCAACACGGGTGTTCTTTCCGGCAACCCCACAAGTTACGCCTGGTCGAATCTTTCCCCCGGTTCACAGTATGAGTGGTATGTCACTGTCAGCAATTCGTCAGGAACAACGGTCGGTCCACTGTGGAGCTTCACGACCACTGGCGGTTCCCCTGTGACTCTGTCTCCGTCGAGTTTGAGTTTCCCAAGTCAGCTGGTTAACACGACCAGCGCAGTGCAGACCGTCACGCTGACTAACACCGGGACTGCCGCGCTGAGCGTTACCAGCATCGTGGCCAGCGGCGACTTCATGCAGACCAACACCTGCGGCACGTCCGTCGCGGCAGGGGCCAACTGCGCCATCAGCGTGACCTTTACCCCCACGGCCACGGGGACCCGTACCGGAGCAATCACCATCACCGATAACGCCGCGGGCAGCCCGCAGTCCGTCAACCTCACTGGCACAGGCGCCGCACCCGGCGTCAGTCTTTCGCCAAGCAGCCTGACGTTTGGCAATCAGAATCTAAACACGACCAGCGTAGCGCAGTCCGTCACGCTGAATAACACCGGGAATGTCGCGCTGAGCGTTACCAGCATCGTGGCCAGCGGCGACTTCATGCAGACCAACACCTGCGGCACGTCCGTCGCGGCAGGGGCCAACTGCACCATCAGCGTCACGTTCACGCCCACGGCCACGGGCATCCGTACCGGCGCAGTGACAATTACCGACAACATTGCGGGCAGCCCGCAGACCATCAGCCTGACCGGCACGGGGGCTGCCCCGGCACCCATCGTGAGCTTGTCGGCCACGAACTTGAGTTTCGGCAACCAACTGCTGAACACCACCAGCGCGGCGCAGTCCGTCACGCTGAGCAACACAGGCAGCGCGGCGCTCAACGTCACGAGCATCGCCGCCAGCGCGCAGTACGCCCAGACCAACACCTGCGGCACTTCGGTGGCGGCCGGCGCGAACTGCACCACCAGTGTCACGTTCACACCCACAGCCACCGGCGCTCAATCCGGTACGATTACGATCACCGACAACGCCGCGGGCAGCCCGCACATCGTCAGCATGAGCGGTACCGGCTCAGCCACTCTGACCTATTCGATCAGGGTGACAGGAAAGTTCACTGAGGCGGATTCCACGACCACCGCCGTGTCCAGTCAGACCGTGACCAACACGGGGTTCGCGATTGCCACAGGCGATTTGATCGTGGTGATTGTGCGTCTCAGTCAGCCCGGCGAAAGCACGAGCACCTGCAGCGACAACGTCAATCCCGGGAACTATACTCAGGCTCACTATCAGGAAGACACATCGAATGGCAGGGCCCTGATGCAGTACTATAAGGCCAACTCCGCTTCCTCTGGCTCGCTGACCATCACTTGTCACTATCCTGTGGCGGCGAACGCATACTTGGGGGCGCTGGATTATAGCGGCGCGGCAACATCCAGTCCGCTGGACGGGCATATTGGGACGACCTTTACTTCGGCCACAACCACTCCGACTTCGGGAAGCATCACTCCCACACAATCTGGAGATCTATTTGTCGGGTCTGTGTCCATGGGCGTGAGCACCACCACCACGGTGAATACTGAGAGCACAGGCTTTACAACGGAACTCAAAGACACCGAGGGGACGGCAAATCACGCCCACGCGCACACCGCCGACGAAGTGCTCAGCGGCACCTCGGCGCAGAACTACCATCCGACTTTTAGCTCGTCCATCACGACGATGGATATTCTGACGGCGTACAAAGCCTCGGGCGGCGGGGGCGCAAGCGTTAGCCTTTCCTCGACGAGCCTGACGTTCGCGAGCCAACTGGTCGGCACCACCAGCGCGGCACAGACGGTGACGCTGAATAACACCGGGAATACCGCGCTGAGCGTTACCAGCATCGTGGCCAGCGGGGACTACGCGCAGACCAACACTTGCGGGAATTCGGTGGCAGCCGGCGCGAACTGCACCATCAGTGTCACGTTCACACCTGCGGCCAGCGGCGCTCAATCCGGTACGATTACGATCACCGATAACGCCGCGGGCAGCCCCCACACAGTCAGCTTGACCGGCGCAGGCAACTAACACTCGATCCTTCTCCCCTCTTGGCCTCTCGTTTTAAGCAAAGCCAACTCCTAACTAGGCAAGGGCTTCGCCCTTGATATCCCTGCGGGATATGGAAGTCAGCAGTCAGGATTCAGAAGCCAGAATGGCAGACGCATAAGCGTTGAGCAAGCGGCTGACTTCTTCCAGTAAAGTTGTCAGACTGCCGGT
>WNGI01001027.1_pt1 | contig 26288 bp, 19 predicted proteins | sample 5400621 | NCBI WGS metagenome assembly WNGI01 (sample SAMN13153374, study PRJNA577476) | soil metagenome | isolation source: 20 cm soil or saprolite under Garry oak tree replicate 1 | place: USA:California | collected 2016-06-15 | reverse complement strand
GGCATACTCACCAACAACACTCGGTTGTGCGTAAGACAGTCCCAGGCGTAGACGCCTTACGACCGTGTTCAGCGTAGCCGGGGACTCTAGTCGGATACGTTGTGGGAAAAATTGACCCTGCCCATCTCAAGATACCAGGGCAACTACTTCTGCCCGAGGGGGTGGGCGACTTCTAGATGCTCTTTCTCCTGACAGGACAATGATTCTTTAGTATCCTCAAGAAGGAGTTCTTTATCCCGGGCATTACAGAGGAATCCAGAGTTGGATTCAGAAGTGTTAAGTTTTTATACGAACGCTGTTCAACCTGAACGCGGAATCTCAGGTGTTCATGTGAGCTTGTTCAGTGGAAAGTTACCCGCCCAATTGGCAATTCTGGTAGCGTTGTCATTATCGGCTGTTGTTCTTGTTCCAACCATTCCTAGGGCTCACGCTCAAGCTACTACTCTTACCATTCAACCGCCTAACCAAGGATCGTTGGCCGTCGGTTCTACTTTCAAGTTTAACGTGACCGTCACGAATACGCCTTTCAACTTTGCAGGATGGGACATTACTGTTGTCACTAATCCGGCCGTTCTTTCTCCGCAGTCGATTGCTGACTGCAACACCAGTACGTGTAACGCGCCGTACTCTGATTCTGGTGGCACCAACTTCATGCCAGGGGGTACTGATGCTCAATGTATCAACGGCACACCATCAGGCGCGTTCAATCCCTGCACAGGTAATGACGGTCCTGGCGTCGCTCATGACGCGTTCGCATCCAGCGGATTCACAGGAGGCGCACTTCTACTCTTCACCATAACCTACACAGTAATGGCTTCTGGAACCACGAACGTTGTCTTAGGTCCTGACCTTGCACATCCAGAATCTACGACAGGAACGACTAATCATATCTTCGATACAAGCGGGCTCGACATCGCTGCCGACGAGACCGGCGGCTTTTACGGTTCAGTCGCGCCCACGCTGATATCAGTGGTCAGGGGAACCGATGGGAATCTCTACTGGAGTCCCTTCACAGGATCATGGGGTACATGGCAACCTCTCAACGGCCAAAGCCCCTCATCGCCTGCACTATGCCCGTCAAGTCCGAGCAGCACCGAGCTTGTTGTCAGAGGAACAGACAACGGCATCTATCACAAGACATTCACTACGAGTGGCGGATTCGCGGCAGCTTGGGATAGGAACCCCACCGGTGTCACAATCGATCAGCCTGCATGCGCAATTTTGGGAACGACACTCTACGTGGTCGTTAGAGGTGCCACCACGGAGCTCTTCGCAACAACCTTCGACTTGTCAGCCCACACCTGGGCAGCATCGTGGACCGACCTCAACGGATTCAGTCCCTCCGCACCCGCCCTTGCGGCAACATCCTCACTCACCAGACTAGACATACTCGTCAGAGGCGTTGACAACCAGATCTATCACAAAGCCTTCACATCCGGATCCTGGGCCGCGGCATGGGACACATCGAACCGTACACCAGTCCCGGACAAGACCATTGCCACTCCTGCAATAGTGAGCGATGGAAGCATTCTCCACATAGTCGTGGTTGGCACAGAGGCCAACCTCTGGTACGCCACTCTGAGCTTCGCAGGCGTCTGGTCAACCTACCAGTCCCTAGCAGGCTCTACACCTGCCACTCCAAGGTTGGTCATCGACTCTGCGAACGCGCTTCACCTCGTCGTACAGGGCAATGACAACGCCGTCTATGCAAAAGCGAAACCGTCCGGAGGATCCTGGGATGCAGCATGGACTTCCGCTGGCGGCATAACGGTAGGCGCTCCAGCTGTAAGCACGATAGGCTCAACCGTGCACGTAGTGACTAAGGGAGCCGACTCCAGACTATGGTACAACACTCTAACGGGAACGACATTCGCGGGATGGAGCTTCATGAACGGAGCCGCAACCATGCCCCCGGGCCTTTCAACCCCCTGATCTAAACAACGAACCCAAAGTTTGAGCGGATTGTTCCGCTCATCCCACCTTTTCTTCTACTCTTGTCTTAGTAGCAAATGTCGAAGAAATTCTTGGTTAGAGTGTGGCGGACCTCTAAGAGACTAGGAGTGCGGTCGCATTGCCAGATTTTTCGAGTTGAACCATCTTAGCGTTCGCTCTAGTCCAGTGTCAAGTCGGATCGATGGGCTCCAACCCAACGATTTCTCCATTCTCTCAATGGCTGGAAGCCGCCTCATATGATCCCCAGCAGGTAGTGGAAGGAAGCGGATCGTGGAATTGGAAACTGTGAGTCTCCTTATTGTTTCAGCCAAGTCGAGGATCCTATTCTCCCCTCTCGTTCCGATGTTGAGAACCAAGTTCGATGGTCGATCGAGGCCCATGAAGAGTAGCGAACCGGATACTGTGTCAGTCACATAGCAGAACGACCTAGTTTGAGAGCCATCGCCGAAAACCGTGATGTCGTCCCCCCGCACTGCCTGCAAGATAAACCTGGAGATGACCCTCCCGTAGAGTCCCTCAGCTCTCAGCCTCGGTCCGTAGCTGTTGAATAGTCGTGCAATCCTAACATTAAGCCCGTACTGGTCGTGGTATGCCTTGCACAATGCTTCGCCGAATCGCTTCCCCTCTTCATAACATGATCTTGGTCCGAGAGGGTCGACCTTTCCTTCATATGATTCAGGTGTTGGAAAGACCTCAGGATCACCATATGCTTCGCTTGATGAAGCGTAGAAGACTCGGGCATCGTTCTTCCGGGCCAAGTTCAGCATTCTATCCGTTCCCGTAGCGTTGGCCAAAGCTGTCTCCACGGGATGTTTCTGGTAATCTTCGGGGGCCGGTCTGCTCGCGAGATGAAAGACCATGTCAACCTTCGGACTCCTAGAATATGTACAAACATCAGCTTTGTCGAATTCGAAACCTTTCACTCCATGCAGGTGATCAATGTTCTCGAAGACTCCAGTAGAGAGATTATCCAGGCAAATTATTCTCGAAGCTAATCCAGAAAGGGTGTCGCAGATCCAGCTGCCCAAGAATCCTGATCCCCCAGATACAAGGACACTCTTCGCTTCGAACGCCCTAGGATCTATCGTTCTTATGATCGCGTTAAGATCCTCGTTGATAATTGGATCCTTCAATCCTGATGCGAGACCAGCGGACTCTCTTCTAGGACGCGGGCTCTCGAGAGTGTTCATAAGACAGATTCTGCGCTTCCCGGTAAAGATCTGGCGAACCAATGTCCAGCCATGCTTCCTTTGGATCAACCCTGGTTGTATACACGTTGAAGTTCCAGTCTACAATCTTCTGGATGCCGTCGGTGAGCTGGAGCTCGCCGGCGAACCCGGTCTTCGTCGACTCTAATGCCTTGAATATGACCTGGTCGAAAACGTAGACAGGCATGATCGCCAGTTTGGAAGCGGGCTTGGCAGGTTTCTCGACGAGACGTTTCACCTTCACTAGCCCGTTGGGCATGGTCTCACCTTCCACGATTCCAAATCTTTTCGGGTCCTGAACTTCCTTTGATAAGAACAATGTGTCCGCCTCGTACTCCTCACTCATGCGTACAAGTCTGCGCAAGTGCTCAGCATTTTTCGATATGAAGTAGCTGTCGCCGGCATGGACTAGGAAACGATCATTCCCCGCGAAACCTTTCGCTTTCAATACCGCGTCCCCGAAACCTCGAGGCGCAGGTTGATTGATCCATACCAGGGTAGAATCGTCAATCATCTTGTAGAAGGCTTGCAGTTCCTCGGTGGCACTGTCCAGACCCTTACTGTCAAGCTTCGAAATAAATGAGAGGTCGGGTGTGAAATGATCCTCGATCGCTGTACGATGGGTTTCAGACACAAGTCTCCATTCATAGCCCTCGCGAAGACCGGCAGCATCTCTTTCGGCTGTTCCTTGGTGACCGACAACAGCCTGGTTCCCATCCCTGCTGCGGGAATCACGGCCTTCCTTAACACTCCAGAACCAGCTCTTCCCTGGACCCTGCCTCCACAGTCCGACAGTTTAAGAATTCCCCCGCGCCAGAGCCGATCAGAGCGGGACACTGACAGGGTCATTCTACCAAGGCAACAATTGAAGGATTCTCTCCGAGACGCAAAGCCCACGCGTAGAAGACGATTCTCTCTGAACAGATTATTATCACTCACTCAACGTCCGGCGTTGTATGAACCCCGGACCGGGGTCCGTATCAGTAATTGGAATGGGCTACGTCGGCCTCTGCACTTCCGCAGCATTTGCATCAAAGGGAATCAGGACCGTAGGAATAGACATCGACGAAAAAGAGAATCGCACAGATACAACAAAGCCAGGCACATATCGGAGAAGCCGCCTCAATACGCGTTATCACACTTCTCCTGAAAAATGGTGCGAGGGTCATAGCCTCCGATCCTTTGGCGATTCCGAACGCTCGGAAGCAACTAGGAGAAAATTTCGAGTTTACGGAAGATGAAAGATCAGCTCTCAATGGCGCTGACTGCTGTATAGTCATGACTGAATGGAGTCAGTTCGAGAAACTCCAAGCGAAGGACTATCTTGCACTTATGCGGACTCCCAACCTGGTTGACGCACGGAGACTATACAATCCTAAGGAATATGAATCCTTGAATTTCGCCGCTGTTGGATTCGGAGCCCAACAGCAATAACCTGCAACTTGGCAATGGTATTCTACAGGACTTGTTTCTTTGGGCGGGTTAAGGGCTGGGAAGCTGTGGCCCGTTTTCTTGGATCCTCTTTCGACCAAGATTTGCAATTCGACTTGGAGGCCGGTAGTTTTAAATTCTCAAACATCGCGAATAGACTACTCGCTCCACAGAAGTCGCTCTGTCTCGGAGTTTATTGCTGGTGAGTGGAGTGCCAAGTGTAGGATAAAGAGAGAGTATGGCGTGAAAGTCTTGAGAATGAAACGGTTCGGATTAGTCCCAAGCGTCGGACTAGTAGTGCTCGTACTAGTCTCAATCCAAGCGGTCGCCGTCATGGCTCAAGCTGCGAATCCCATTCCTACGTGGGCCAAGACATACCACGCAACCGGTGCAGCAGAAACGGCCAATTCGATGCAGCAGACCGCTGACGGCGGCTACATAGTAGCGGGCAGCACTAACTCATCCGGTGTCCCAGGACACCCACACGCCTGGGTAGTCAAGCTGGACGCTCTAGGAAATGTTGTATGGCAAAAGACGTACGGTGGAAACGGTCCGGATGGCGCATGTTCGGTGCAGCAGACAACAGATGGTGGATACATAGTTGCGGGCGATCTCGGCACTTTCGTCGGATGTCCTGCAAGGGGAAGCCTGAACCAGGCCTGGGTCTTCAAGCTGGACCCGATGGGGAATATTGTCTGGCAAAGGACCTATCTCAGATCAGCATCCGCGGATTCGATTCAGCAGACCTCTGACGGTGGGTTCATATTAGCAGGCTGGGGCCAGCCCGCCTGCGTAATCTGCTTCAGCCCGCCTTTTGGAGTCTGGGTCGTGAAGCTGACCGCATTGGGGAACATAACTTGGCAGCAGGTTTACTCTATCGGAATAACGAGCTTCGCCAGTTTAGTAAGGCAGACCTCCGATGGCGGATTCATGGTGGCTGGCAGTGTGAAGGAGTGTTGTTTCGGCAACGCTGACAATTGGGACGCGCTGGTCTTCAAACTTAATGCCACGGGCGGTATAGTATGGCAGAAAACCTACGGCGGACCCGACGTTGATGAGGCACATTCGATACAGCTGACCTCTGACGGTGGGTTCATAGTAGCAGGCGACGCTAGCGGCTGGGGAGCGCAGGGTAATTGCGTTTTTCCGTGCCCCCATGCCTGGGTCTTCAAATTGGACGCCTTGGGGAATGTTATCTGGCAAAAGTCTTACGGCGGAACGATAATAGATCATGCCAATTCTGTGGACCAGACCTCTGATGGTGGATACATAGTAGTAGGATCGACCGGTTCACCCGGAGGAGCATGGGTCTTCAGACTAGACTCAATCGGGAATATTGTCTGGGAGAAGGGTGGACCCTCAATAGCATCTGCCTCCGTGCACCAGACTTCGGATGGCGGGTTCATAGCGGGGGGCTCGTCCACTGCCTCAGCAGGTTCTTCGATCGTCAAACTTGACTCCAACGGAAACATTGGGCTCGGCTGCCCATTCACTGGACCATCTAATTCAACAGCTACCAATACTAACGCAACAATTACCACAGCGTCGTTGGTCGTTAACACTACGGGTGCCACAGTCGCTACGTCAAACGCGGCCGTCGCAGATACTTCGGAGCTAACAAGCGTCCAGTGCGCGAGCAACGAGCCGCCCGATTTCACAATCTCCGCCAATCCCTCGAGCCTAACCGTCAAACAGGGCAGTTCAGCGACAACCACTATCACCATCAACAGTACTAACGGGTTCACTGGCACCATCACGCTCAACGCCAGTCTTGCTCCCGGCGGCAGTAAGGCGCCAACTTTGACCCTCAGTTCCACAACTGTAACAGTTTCACCGGGTGCGCCGGCCACCGTGCTCCTGACGGTGACCACAAAAGGCTCGACTCCCCAAGGCAGCTACACGGTCAAAGTAACGGGCTCTAGCGGGGGCCTTTCTACCACCATCACAATTCCGGTCCAAGTAGTCAAGAAGAAGTAGTGGTCTTGGGATAAATTGCGACACACTCTGCATCAGTTGACCTCTGTCCTGCTCATTTCCTGCCTCATCTCCGTGTTGCCAATGACCTTCACCGTGAGTGCATCCGCGCCTGCTCCACTTGCCACCTCCGTTCCAAACATGATTTCAGCGGTCACGGGAACGAATGGCGACCTTTACTGGAACGGTTTCTACACTGACCACTGGGGCGGCTGGCAGCCATTGTCAGGCGGCAGTCCATCCCCCCCTGGGCTCTGTCAGTCGGGGCCCGGCCGTGTAGAGCTTGTTGTAGAAGGGTATGACGAGAATATCTATCACAAATCCTTCATTAACGGTACTTGGTCGCCTACGTGGGACAAGGTTCCTACAGGTGCGACGGATCTCCAACCCGCATGCGGTGTTCTAGGAACGACCATGCACATCGTAGTGAGGGGAACCGATACCAATCTTTGGGCTAACAGCCTGGACTTGAACACTGGAACATGGTCGACATGGATTAGCCTGGGAGGATCGACTCCCTCCGCACCGGCCCTCGCCGCAACTCCTGCGGTCGGTGCGCTTGACCTGGCGGTCAGGGGGAATGACGACAAAGTCTATCACACGTGGTACGCTTCTGGAAGCTGGTCGACGGTATGGGAAGAGGGATGTCCTCCATGCGGTACGTACCTTCGTACCGTTAAAGCTCCCGCAATTGTAAGTGGAATTAATCGCACCGGTACTCACCTCGTAGAAGTGGCAATATCTGGCTATTCATTTGCGGCGTTACCCGGTCGCAGCTGGGGTGGAGGCCCAAGCTTGCATCAGGGGATGCCCGGTTTTCTGGACACTCCGACTCTGGTCGTCGATCCGCTAGGACCCCCAGACCCTGCGGGGGAGATTTATGCTGTCGGGAGGGAGTCTGACGGTCACATCCACCTAACCTACAGGCCCTTCGACCTGAGATCCGATTGGTGCGGGAATTGCTTCGACGCGGCAGGGAACTCAGGCAACAGACCGGCAGGGGCACTGCTCTCGTCTGGAAACATATTGATCGTGGTCAGTGGAGGCAGCAAGGATCTCTGGCACAACACCTTCACCTGTTGCGGCAGTTTTTCAGGATGGACGGCAATGACAGGGTCGACGAGCATAGACCCAGGCCTGATAACAGTTCCATGATCTAATCCAGAAACTGGGCTCGTACCCTAGATGCAACCAAGCTCGTGTATTAGTTAACACTGCAAGAGGTCAAGTCATTGGGTTTACCGGCAGCATTAAGCTGAACGACGGTATGGCGCCCTAACACAAGCCAGGCCATTCGTGACCCTCAACTCCACCACCGCAACAATTGCACCAGGTGTGTGTTCGCGAGGGTTCTCTTGACGGTTTTCGCGAAAGGCTCGACTCCTCTGGCAGTTACACAGTCAAACTAACGGCTCTAGTGCAGGTCTTTGTACCGCGATCACAATTTAGGTCCAAGCAGTCAAGAAGAAGTAGCGGTTTTGGGATAAGTTGGGTAAACGCGGTAAACACTCTGCATCCTTGGCGAGCGATCATGAAATGGTGGACAGGGCCGGTGCTATGGGTGTTGATCCTCCGAGAGGAGTCCAGCCCCGCCAAACAGACGCTGAGAGCGTGTTGTACGAGATTGAACCGTTCGTTCCGCTGACCATGATGAGAATGTCTGAGCCTTGTGGGGTCACTGCGATGGGTTCGCTTGTTATGCCACCTGGGCTGTCCCAGCTCGACGACCAGACTCTCCCGGCTGGTAGAGACTTGTGATAGATCCCTTTGTCCAGTCCTACAACCATTAGGTGAACGGTGCCCGAGGAGTCCGTTGCGAGACTGGGCGTGATGGCTGTTGTTCCTAGGGAGATCCAGCTGGACCAAAGATTGGTAGTGAAATTGAGCGAGCTATACCAGGCAACATTTTCCACGCCGACGACGACTAAGTGAAGGGTTCGTCCATCACTCGACACTGCCGGAGTGGCGAAAGTAATGCCCTCAGGCGAGTCCCATGTCGGATTCCACACCCCGTCGATGAACGCCTTGTGCCAAATGGACCCCGACGCCCCCTCCACAACGACGTCGAGCCTGTTTAGGCTGGGAGAAGCCGCCAGAACGGGAGGCGAGATGAGCGTGCCATTCAATGGTTGCCAGCCGCTCCAGACGCCGGAGGTCTGGTTGAGACTGTTGTAATGGAGAGCACCATCCTCCCCGCGCACGAGAAGATGGAGGACCCCGTTCATAGAGGCGCATGCAGGTTGAGCGCTCGTCGCGCCACCTGGGGGGCTTGTCCAGCCCGACCAAACTCCATTCGAATATCTCTTGACTAATATGCTGATATTATCCGAGCCCCTGGCGACCAAGTATAGACTGTCAATGCTCCCTCCCGAGCAGAGAACAGGCACTCCAGCAGTACCACTCTCTACCAAACGCCAGCCACTCCAAGCGCCTGCGTACGTGGAGTAGTAGAGAACATTGTCACTTCCCCTAACAACTGAGAACGCCGAGGTTTTCGCAACAGTCACTGATGGGAAGGTTTGGCTGAAGACTCTCGATCCGGATCCCCATGATATCGTGAACTCCGGCAACGTGGACCCGGTCGACGCAACACCCGCATAGCTAGCGCAGTAGTAGTAGAAGCCTGGTGAAGTGTTGGATCCAGACAATCTTATCTCCGTACCATTGGTTAACCGTGCTGCTGTGGATCCGGAGGCCGCTGGCTCTGAGCAACCGGCTGTGCTCGCGACGGATAGGCTAGTGTAATACTGAGGCAGCTTGAAGCTCGGCGTGTAATCTGTTGTCTGTGACACGTTGAGTGCCGGATAGGCGCTCGGGCAGCCTCCCGAACAGCTTAACGACGTTGGAGGCCATTCGGATCTTGTGGTACAGCCGAACAGAATAGTACCGCTCTCCGGAGTCACTTGCGCATAGGAGGAGTCTTGGAGCATGGTGGTGCAGTTGGCTCCTATTCCCGATGTCGTTAGAGGAGAAACCGAAGCTGGTAGAAATTGCTGAGCTGCTAGGATGGCCACTATGACCAGCCCTACCAGTCCAGCCACCGCTACAAGGCGAGTTCTCGATCTCACGGGGTCTCACTAGCAAAAGGACATTGGGACCCCTAGGGATCCCGAAGATAGTGGGCGGGGGTGCAATTTATGCCACTCATAAGTGCAATCCCCCACTTAAACATGGATGGCGCCGTCACAAAGCACGGAACACTAATCGTATCGAAGCTGTTTGGGTGAAAATCATCCCGCGGGAGAAAATTCGGCGAGAGATTGCAGCAAGCTCTCAAGCCTTTCAGCCGTTGTCCGATCACAGCACGTTATATATTACCTGATGGAAAAGGGAGGTTGAGAGCTTCTATTGGCCTCCACTGGTCGAGGCAGAGGCGCTTGCTCACGTAGTCTAGACCACTCCTTATCGACTCTCACCCTGACTTTTTTCTGCGTAGTCTCTGTGCTACCGCTAGCCTCCACCATGCACGCTTCTGGGCTTGCTCTACTCGTAACCGTTCCAAACGTGGTCTCGGTGGTCGCTGGAACGGATGGAGGCTTGTATTGGAACGGGTTCTTTACTGACCACTGGGGTGTCTGGCAGTCTTTATCAGGCGGCAGTCCTTCCCCGCCCGGACTCTGTCAGTCCGGGCCTGGCCGTGTGGAGCTTGTTGTGGGAGACTACGACGGAAATATCTATCACAAATCTTTCATCTCCGGCACGTGGTCCCCCACTTGGGACAAGGTGCCTACGGGTGGAACTAGCGATCAGCCGGCATGCGCAGTTCTAGGAACGACGATGCACTTGGTCGTCAGGGGAACCGATGATCAGCTATGGGCCAACAGTCTCGACTTGAACACTGGAACATGGTCAACATGGATCAACCTTCGAGGTTCCAGCCCCTCCGCTCCAGCTCTCGCTGCAAGCCAGATGGTCAACGCACTTGACCTGGTAGTCAGGGGAGAGGACAACAGAGTTTACCACACGTTCTACGCTTCTGGAAGCTGGTCGACTTGGGAACTGGAACCGTGTAGCGTGGTATTTCGTACGATCTCTACGCCCGCTATTGTGAGCGGAAACTCAAGCGGTACCCAGCTTGTCCAAGTGGCTGTTGTGGGTTCTGCATTCTCAGGGCCCGTGGAAATCCAGACATCGGCTGAACCGGCGGGTCGTAGCTGGGTCGAATGCATCCGAGATGCAGGCCCCGCAGCCACTGTCAGGTCCTCCGACACCGCTCCAACTCTTGTCTTGGACCCCCACGATCCGACCGTCTATGTCATATGGAGGGGCGCTGACAGTAGTGTCTACGTGAGTACTAGAGGCTTCGACCTAACGTCTACCTGGATATATCCAGCTACTAGCTTGGGTGGGTACACAGGCAACAGACCAGCTGGGGCATTAATCGAGCCTGTGAGAATAGGGGTTGTGGTCAGCGGAGCGACCAAGGATCTCTGGTACACCAGCGGTGGTGATGGCGCTGGGAACTGGGGAGTATGGACGCCGATGACGGGAGCGACGAACATAGATCCAGGTCTCATCGCGGTGCCGTAATCCACGAAAGGAGAAATTTGGAATGAGAATTAAAAAAGAGTCTGACATTCTCGCGGAATCCAGCCAGTCATCTGTGGGCCACATCGCATACACTCTAGTTAGAGAGCACCGTCCGATAGATGGTCAAGTACCTCTTCGCCACCTCATTAGGGCTGCTGAGCCGCCGCACTTCTTTTGCGGCGTTCATTCCCAGCTTCCGGCGAACATCGTCGTCGGCCATCTCGCGCATGGCTAAGCAAACAGATTCGGTATTTCTCGATACCACCCTTCCCATCTCATGGTCCCTGATCATGTAGTGGGCTGGAATGTCTGAGGCAATCATCACACAGCCAGCTGCCATCGCCTCAAGACAAGCATAGTCAAGTTCCTCTCCATGTGAAAGCGCAAGAAAGCAACGGCCTGGACCCAACAGCCTCAGATAGTCGCGTCTGTTCAGAAATCCTGTGAAGGTGACTCTGTCCCTGACGGCGTTCGGAACATTGAGGGCGTGCTCGTTCCCACCAACCATAAGGAGAGCAGCGTTAACCCTATGGCGAAGCAGGAGCTTTGCGAACGCGTCAATCGCAAGCTGCGCACCCTTTCCTCTGATAGAGAGATCGCGAGATCCGAAAATGAAAACAACATCGGGGTGCCCTGTCCGCATGCCGATTTCATATTGGCTAGCACCAGTGGAAGCCGAATTCTCAGTAACAGCGAGTGGCGGAGGAACGTAGTACACCTTTTCGCGAACCCGTCCCTTTGGCAGATAGTGGAGAGGCAGCAGTGATATTATCACTCTGGCCCTTCGTAGAGCCAACGTGTTCATCGCCATGAACTGGAACCCCGCAAGTGTACCAGGGATGTTGATCGGAAACCCGAACCTTTCGACGTACCATCTTGGATAAAGTCTCCACGAATAGTATCCCCACATCGTCAAGACAAGTCTAGGATGTCTGACGAAAGCTCCGTAGGTAGAATCCGGAAAGTGAACCAAATCGAACCTCTTTGCCTCGCGACGAACCTCCTGTGAAGCACCCAGGATCTTGACTAGAGGGCCGCCAGCGTAGTCTGGCATGCCGAGAAACGCGTTCTTGGGAAGGCTTAAGGTCCGTATTTCTGTATCAGGAGGATTCATACCTTGCCAGGTAAGAAGTGTAACCTCAAGCCCGCTTCGAAGGGTCGACAGCGCTTTGCATAATTCCAGAGTGTAGGTTGAGATTCCTGAGCCACCGCCATAAGGGCCTATTGCGATCCTTGTCAAACAGAGTCACGATCTACGATTCGTGTTAAGGTGGAATTTTCGGGGACGGTTCAAGCTTTGCGACCATAGACGATGTCGAGGTCGAGGTCTCCCCGCTGCGGGATGATTCCCTGCCGCTTTACGACTGCCATGATCGACGATCGCGTTGCAGTGAACTTAGTGGAAATCTCTGCTTCCGAAAACTCGGGTAAGTGTCTTAACAGTCTCCTCACTATATGTGCATAGTTGAATCTCACAACCCTTGTCGAAAATCCATGTCTTCTAAGTAATCCAAGAATGTAGTCTCTCGTTCCATGTGTTTCAACCACCATTTCTCTTACCATACGAAGGTAAGCACCGTCCGCACAGGCTCGCTCAGCTCCCTCAACATCCATTTTTACAACATTCACCGAACAGTCCAACTCTTCAAGTAGTTGGTCGACTGTGGTGCAGGGAAGATACTCAGATTTGGCCTCTTCGGCATCAGGAGGGATAATTCTGAAGACTACTCCATGGCCTGCCATCCTTACAAATCCTGGAGAACCCCACAGCGCCCTGTTGACTGTTACAATGTTCGACGCGTGATTGATGATTCTGTTGCGAGTCAAAGCTGCGAAGCTCTCACGGTTCGGCTCTACAGCGATGACCTTCTTGCATCGGGGCGAAGTAGGAATGGAGAAGAAGCCGACACTGGCACCCGCATCGAGGACCGTGTCATCCCTATGTATCTGAAGGCATCCGTACGTGTCTTGGAAAAATTGAGCATAGAACGGCCACACCGTGTTTTCTTCTGCAGAAGTGAAACGTAGCCTTCCAAAACTCAACACGGATGCATTCATGTACGTTCTCTCGTCGTCCTTTCCTCTCCTCCCACCCATCCTCAATAATTCATACCTCGCGTCTCGCTAAACCTATAGCTGAAGTTTCAGCGTCCTCACAAGACAGCGAAATTTGAGGTGTGAACTTAATTGAGGGCGAAAGAGTGGAGTCAGGCACATCATTCGGGCAAATTAAGCGCTCGTGCAGTGCGCGCTAGGGAACAGGTCAACTCTGAGCTATGACCCGTTCTTGATTTTTTTTCTTCCTTGTAAAGATCTTCCGAATGTGTCCGGTGCTCGCGGCTGTGAATTCTAGGGTTCTGAGCATGAATATTCCAACCCCATGAATTGGGTCGCTCGGAAGCGTTGCAAGAGTAGGGGCGAATATGCGCCTAAACGGATTGAGTTGTCTGACTCCTTCGTAGGGGTTTATTGCCAAATAGGTGCCGAACATCTTTCCGTAGAAATATTTCTTCCTGAGCATAGCTAGCAGGGTTGGATTACCCTCATCGTGCTCTATCACCGTCGATGTTCGGCCGAAAGAAAGACCCGCAGCCTTTGCTCGTATTTGCAGGTCCCAGTCCTCTCCAGCCTCCAAGCGCGGATCGTACCCCCCAATTGAAAGAAGAGCATCTGTTCTAAAACAGCGCGCGGCTTCAATCATTTCGTTGCGGATGTAGGTCTTTCTTTCAGCCGCCTTGCATTCAGCCCAGAATCCTCTTCCTACAGATATTTCGGGTATTATCAGGGCATGGTGTTTGATCAGTCCAGCCTCGCACTCTCTCATTAAGGACGGTGGCAATATCATATCTGAATCTACAAATAGCACACCTGCTGAGGACGATTTTTCGAGTCCGATGTTTCTGGCACGACTGCGGTTTACTTCCACTTCGATCACCTTTGCGCCATCAGCCCTTGCTACTTCGGCCGTGCCGTCTCTGCTATATCTATCCACGACGATGACGGCTTTTGGACTCTGAGTCTGGTGTCCTATCGAAGCGAGACAACGAGCCAATGTCAATCGAGACTCGTAGGTAGGAATCACTATCGTGATCCCAAATAGATTCCGCGGTTCTGTAATTGGAAGCTCATCGGCAATGTAAGGGACATGCAATTGATGTTCCATGGTCCGCGGCAACTGATCGAGTTGACGGAAGGGTGGAGAAAAGGGCCACGTAACTTGAGCTAGGAGCCCAAGAAAACCAGAGAAATATTTTGCTATTTCATATAGCGCGAGGCCTAGCAGGAGCTTAGGCCGATGAAGGAACACCGTTCGCTGATTGAAAAGAGATCGTCTAAGTGGAAGTACCTGAGCCGGGGCAATGTGGGGATAGCGCTTGATATATCGGATCGCCGTCTTTCCATAGTACCAATTGGTTGTTACGATGTCGGCAAGGTGCTTGGGCTCTCCCAAGTGCCACTCGGAGGCGTCTTCGATACGAACAATTTTGCCAAGCCTGGACACCCTGTTGTGGAGATCGTGTTCTTCGTAAGCGACGAGTGTTCCGTCATGGCCGCCTACTCTGTCATACGCATCGCGGCTGATGAAGCGGGCAGCTTCGATCTGTTTCGAGCCAACGTACGAGAGGCGCTCGAAGAAACGTACTTCGGACCAGAAGCTTATCTTTGGGTATGACAGATTTGGAATAATTACTCCTACAGCCTTCTCGTCTAAGGCAACCTTGACGGCCTTCTCCAGAACGGAAGGCTCAAGCACAAAGTCGGAGTCAATTTTGTAGATGAAGTCGCCCTTGCTATTGGCGGCTCCCTGTTTTACTTGGCTGGTTCTCTCGGGACCTGCGAGGAGAACTACGTCAGCGTATTCCTTGGCTATTCTTATTGTCGAATCTGTCGAGAAGTTGTCTACTACTACGATTTCGAAGTGCCTGTAGGTTTGAGCGCGGACGCTCTCAAGACATGTGCGGATCGTTCGTTCCGAGTTCTTCGTTGGAATTATTACCGAGACGAGAGGAGGCCCACCAGATCCAGCCTTAGCCCTCTGGCGTGGGTCGTGAACACCCGTTGGAACGACAAGCGCTTCAGGACCCATTTGAGGCGTCCTTCACCAAAATCAATGCAGACCTTTCAGTTAAACTGGTCGGTGGCGTCAAGAAAGTGTCTCGAACGGCGTTCCACCGGGTAGGTCTTTCCGTATCAGTTCGATAGTCTCGCTAATGGTAAGATTATGAATTTCTCCTAGCTTAGACCGAACGTGCGACAGATGCTCCCTAAGAGAAGACTCTGAGCAACTGTAAGGGTAGCTGGGAAGATCTATCGCATGAAAGACCTCGATTAGCCAGAGATTTTTGTTGATGGCCTTTTCCACCCATTTGTCTGCAATTCTTGCTGTTGTCCATTGATCCCATGCCTGGGTTCTGAGTGTGTAGGCGTCGAATTGACGAAGCCGATTGAACCCAGGACGCATGGTTCGTGCCGATGTGTAACCTATGTCTCTGGCAAGGTTCGCGAGTAGAGAAGTGGGCTCTCCTCCAGGATACGAATAGCTCCTGCAAGGTCTCCTGACACCCTTTTCGATCTCACGTTTCGACATTACAACTTCCTCATCTTGTTGCAAGTGTACTACTGGATATTCTTCAGGCAAGTTTAGAAGGGCGCGGGCAAGCTTCGTAGAACGCACAGGCCCCTTGCTCCTTACCAGGCGAAATAGCTGAGTGGCTTTCGTCCTCCAAGTCAGTGCTGACCCTCGGTGCGTGAATGAGTGCGAGCCTATTTCGTGACCCATTTCGGCCATCTGACGAAGGGTGTCCCATTCGAGAAACTGGAAACGGTTGACCTCTTTTCCCACAAATCCCGCGATGACATAGAATACTCCTCGAAGAGACATCGAATCAAAGGCTTGATCGAATGCTTGCGCATGCGTCTTCCAGCAGTCGTCAACAGTCAGTGTGACTACGGGGCCTAAATCCAAGCGACTCTGCGGCAACAAACCACCATGATTTTAGAGCCATCGGTCATGCATGTTTTGATGCTCGAAGGCATGTCATTCGGCTGATCGAATCCTGATCGTCTAGACTCTCCGAGGCACCTGGACCAAAGTGATCAAACGTTTTGTGCTGGGATCGGCACAGCTGCGGCGATTTCTGTCGAAGCAAGAATTCTTCGTCTTCCCTTCCTCCAAACCAACACGAGGACGAGCAGTAGCAAAGAGAGACTTGTGAAGGAGAGTGCTGTCCCAAGGTAAAAGTAGTTTTGTAGAGCATAGTCGACTCTGATGCTTAGAACTCCTGTTTGGTCTACTAGGAAACCATTGACTAACCCGTAGACAAGTACCGGCTTCAGCTCTACGTTCCCTACGTACGCCCTCCAAAGCCTATCATAGGGTTCCGTGAGAACCAGAAGGAATGGTGATGACGCGTCGACGGTCAATACAAGCTCCGTCCCGCCCATCTGTAGATTGGTCACCCTGGCGGAAGGCGATGAAACTACGCTGGCATTATCATTGAGTAGATCCGTGACTTTCGCATTGCTGGCGACAGTCACATTCTGGGAGAATGCAGGCCCGATGAACCCCTTGTTTTCGAATATGAAATAGCGGTTGACTATATGGTCTGGAACAAGTGTAAGTCGGTCGATGAAAAAGAGCGGTGTTAGAGATCTGAAGCTCCCGTCATAATAGTTGCCGTAGAGGTCGATTGAGGTATCTGGATAGTTCAGGGACGCAGCTACGTCGAAAGACGCATACCCATCGGTGGCGTTTATCATCTGTTGATGGGCGACTGTGGAAAAAAAGACCCTTCTGGAGAAATCAACAGTCCCGGCAGGAAATCCGTGAATCGCGATGCCAAACCCGTCCCAGAACTGTCCTTGAAATCCTTGGTCTCTCAATGATTGAGGTATCGTGTAACTCATAGTAAGGTTATCTTGTCCTCTGGGCAGCATGACGGATGAAAGGTGGAAGGGGCTATTCCCGAACTCTGTTCCGGGGGAATCGATAGGGAGAGGTGCGAGGGAATTGTCAATTGCTGCAATGGTGCTGTTGAGGGATTCTACTGTGGTAAGCTTCTGTTGGTCGAATAAGTCTTGTAGTATTTGATCGTTTGGAAAATTGATCGAATCACCATGGAACACGACATATTTGACTCCCAACAACGTTAGGAGCTTTCCCGTATGGTTTGTCGACGCCAGAGCCATTGGATAGATGGTGTTGAAGGGTACGGTAGGCTTTGATGACAGTAGGTCCGGAAACGCGGTTATTGCATATTGTTTCCAATCATACGCCCCTCCTGATGGAATCCACATCACTTTAAAGTCGCCAGGCTGAGCTGTGAGCCAGTCATTCAGTTCGTTGTACTGCTGTGGGATGTTTGTTGGGCTATAGCGCGGCCATGTATACCCTTGAAGGTCGAGCAATGTTCCGTATGTAATTGGTGCGAGGACTAGGAAGACCAGTGCGAGAACTGTGAGGTATCGGACCAGATTTCTCTTGAAGATCTGTTGGAAGAATTTTTTCGAGGCAAGGATAGGAAGTATTGCAACCACCGCTAGGCCGAGAAGCAGGCCATATGCAAACGTCACGATCGGGACAAATTTTGTGGGATTCCTCAGAATACCCCCAGCACCATAAGGAAGGTTGCTCGCCACTAGGTAGTAGAGGAAACCTAACGGCTCATTGACTCCAGCGGTAAAGAGTGCTCCCACAATTAGGAGGATACCAACAAAGAGAACTGACCTGTTTCTTCGATAGACAAGAACTGAGGAGAGTGCGAGAAGGGGGATGATTACGCTAAACAGCGTGTAATTCTGGGGGTGACTCCAAAAGAACTCATGTGCACTCTCACCCATCATCAGGATGTCCTGAAGGCTCCAGAAGCTCAGAAAGCTAAGGTCCCCGGGAGTGATCAATCCCTGAGTGGTGTAGAGTTGAAAGGTCGAGCCGCCCGCCTGCATCACGTAGCCTGCGACGATCGGGACCAACCAGAAGGCATTGAAGCCTAGCCCGACCGCGACTGACAGCAATGAATTTTTCATGAGTTTCAAGAGGCCCGCAATAGCCGTCCTTCGCACCAATGCGAAGACTAGGTAGGTCAGTCCAACTATTCCAACAAGATAGGGCCAGAAAGGTTGGGGACTGGCAAGCACAGAAGATACGCCAAAGGTAAGCAATTGCCGAAGGTTCCCCGTGTCTAGGAATATCACGAGGGAAGCCGCCAGAAGGGGGAAGAGGCTATAGACCCAGACATAGCTGTTTGAGCCTGCAACAGTTGCCTGGTTACTGAAAAACAGGAGTGCGACGAGTCCGCCCACACCCGATGCGAGTTCTAGTCTGAGAGGGTCGAGCATGAGCTTCCAATGTCTGAGGAGTTGCCTAGTCGCAGAATAGGGGATGATGGCGGATAGCCATGCCATCAAGAGAAGGTAGCCCTTGACCCCGAATTCTTGGCCGAGAATCCCTCTCAGCCCCACAAGTAGTAGCGTGGGAAACAAGGACAGCATACCTGTCGAAGGCCCGTTGCCAAGGGTCCAGATTTGGAGATTGTAGGTTGAGAGGGTGGAAAGGGTCCAAGGAATCCAGTAGGTTTCGTCACCGTAGAAGGGAAGACCTTGGGGAAGCAACAATGGGGAAAGGAGAACGACTGAAGCGACTATTGCGATGCTGGGGAAGAGAAGGCTAATGCGCGTCCTCTGAGACGTGAGCCATGGCAGGATGATGCGGCGCAATGCTTGAGTGAAAACAGTCAGCAGGTGGAGCGCTGCCTCTCGACCTGCAAGCCCCAGCCAGATGAGACTTTGCCTCGGATGAATGATAGCAGTCCGGAGGCGGAGTATCGCCTTCCGACTAACGAGTCTTAGTCGCATCAAACAACGCCACATGGAAAGGATAGTATCCCAAGGCTATGTTTCCCACGAATCGCCAGAGATTCCAAAACATGGGCCTATAAGGTGCCGTTCGGCCTCCAATGTACACCCGAACTGTGAATCCGAATGTTTCGAAGTATGCTGCTTCGTCCTCCAGTGCCACAGGCTTGTGTGATCTGTCCCTCTTGAAGAATTCTATAAGGTTCAGGTTGGCAATATACGGAACATCGACGACTAGGCTTCCGGAGCTGCTGAGCAGCTCGTGTGATCGGGAAAGGAAACGTTCTCTCTCCGACTCTGTGAGATGCTCGTAGACCTCTGACGCAACGATGATGTCGAAGGACCCCCGGAGAGAATCGTCAGAGTAAAAGTCGTAGTAATAGTCCTGTCCTTTCAGCCATGAGATCGTATCCTCATCAATATCGTACCCCTTGTACTTTCCTCTCTCTCCAGCATTCTCTCGCTCAAATTTCTTGTAGAGTGGAGACTCCACGTCCGAGCCGAAGTCGAGGACGAGCCTTCCACGAAGGTTGAAGACGCGATCGTAAAACCGTCCCCAAGACCCCCAGACCGGTCGAGGCTTTACTCCCTCTTTCCGGGCTTTGATCTTGTGGTATGCTCTCTGATAGGATTCGCTCATTGTAAGACTTCTTTGTAGGCTGCGAGTGCCCTCTCGGCTACGTGCTCCCAAGTAAATTTTTCAAGTACCCTTCGTCTGCCTGCGGTGCCCAATCTTATCACTTCGTCCTGATCACTCAACAAGGACTGTAACCGATCACTCAACTGTTTGATGTCTCCTGGGCGAACAAGGTAGCCGGTATAGCCATCGTCCACCGCGGCTGGTATTCCTCTGGCATTATTGGCAACGACGGGTAGTTCGCAAGCCATCGCCTCTACAAGAACGATTCCGAAGAGTTCTTCCGATGAAGGCAGGACGAGAACGGTAGAGGATGAGTAGTAGTGAATTAGGGACTCGTCTGATACAGCTCCAAGGAAGCTTGCGTCGACCTTGAGGTCTTCTGCCAGTTTTTCAAGGAAAGCCCGGTACACGTGATCGATCGTTGGGCCTATGACTATCAAACGAGGCTTGTCGTCTAGGAAAGATATAGCTCGGATAATGTTCTCGAGATTCTTGTGGGGCATTATGCGTCCAACAAAGAGAACATCTCTTCGCCGCTCACCATTGACCGGCTTAAAGAGGTCGGTATCTACACCCCCGTATAACGGCCCGAATACTCTTGCGGAATTTGCATAGGCCGAAAACGAGGAACTGGACACCGGAAGCAGGCCGTCGAAACCTGAAAACCTCATCATTGGTTTGGATATTCGGAAGACTCGGGAAAGAGTGAAACCATTCCAGCCATGGTCGGTGACCATTAGGCGATATTGTATTTTCAACACTTTCCTAACTACGGAGAGTAGGATCGACACATCGGATGCGATGCTGTGAGTGTGGACGATTTCGTAACTGGCCAGGGCAGCAGCGAACCGCCCTAGGCCTATCGGAATAGGATCGAAATCCTTGTTGATCGAGGGAACACAGCGTGTAGCCTTTGTTGTGAGAATTGGAACCTCGTCGACTTCAAGGCTGCTTTCTTTCTGCGCAAAGATCATTAGGGCGCTTTCATGGCCGAGCCTGCGTTGAGCCCTACAGAGATTGACTGCGTAGCGCTCCGCTCCTCCTATTCTTTCAAGGTTGTAAACGTTATCAACATTGCCAAAGAAACGGGGGAGAATATGAAGAATTCTCATACTCATACCTCTCTGAAGGGCAAATTTCTTCGCTCCAACTTTCTCAAGCCCAGTTCCGCTTATACTGGGCCTAGACTACGGTAGACGTCGAACACTTGTTTTGTGATCAACCGCTCGTCAAAAAGCATTTGGCATCTCTCAATGGCTCGAGTTCCCATTTCTTCCGCTAGATCTCGATGATTTTGGAAGATGAGTAGCTTCTCGGCGATCGCCGACGGCGTAGCAGGCGGAACATGGTAGCCGGTTCGTCCATCATCTATTATCTCAGTCAATCCGCCGGTGGAGGTTCCGATGACCGCCCTGCCCCTGCTCATGGCCTCAGCTGCGACTCTGCCAAAGGGTTCAGGCGTGATCGTGGGGACGACCACAACATCACACCAATCATAGAGACGCATCAGCTCCTGATGGGCCACTCGACCGACGAACTTGATCCGGTCCATGAGGCCCAACCGCTCTGCGAGTCTCAGCAGTTTCCCATAATACGGTCCATCGCCTGCCATGGTGACATCCAAAGGCACGCCGTCGGTAGAGAGTTTCTTGACGGCTAGAATTAGGTCCTGGAATCCTTTGTGATATTGCATGATTCCTACTGAAAGCACGCGGATGGAGGGGTGGTCGTGATGAGTCCGAGGGGAGCCCCATTGGGAAATAGAACCATCGATGTATATTCGTTTGACACGAGCTGGAGACAAGCCAGCTTCGACCAGTCGGTTTGCGATGTAGTTGCTGTCGGCGATCACGACTGAACATTTGCGCGCCGCCTTCAGTATCCCTTTCTCTCTATGGTCGAGCCAGGAACTGAAAGGAAACGGTATGCCATATGATGAATAGGGTACGTTCAAGTTATTGTGATACGACAGAACAAGAGGAATCCCCACCGCTTCAGCGGCCTTTCTGGCGGCGCGCAGCGCATAGGTATCGTTAACATGAAGGAGTCCAATATGGTTCTCTCTCAATAGCTTTGAGAGCCGGCTGGCAAGAATCGAGTTCAAGCCAGGCAGTCCGAAAAGTTTCATCCTCTTGGGAATCGCTCCAAAGCGGCCGACGCGAATGACATGAATCGGAGTATCCGGTTGAGCCTTAGACAGTGTGAGGAGAACCTGGTCCAGTCCTGTCCTTTGGAGGCCATCTAGAAGGACGGCCAGACTGGTTTCGGCGCCTCCCTGAATTTCTGGATAGAATGAGCTGAATATTCCGACTTTCAAAGGCCTATTTTCTCCATACCTGTTGATGTCAGAGGGTGGCGTCCTCTTTTCTTGAACAGACCATGAAAATAGTGTAGCCTTTCATGCTCCGCTCACCGTATTGCTTGTCAGCGACCTCGCCAAGTTTCAGAGGGCCAGGAACTTCCCGCCCAAGGATTCTGCTGAGAGGGTATTCAATGAAATAATAGATGAGAAGACCTATCGCCTCCCAGATGCCTCCCGAGACTGTAAGATGCTCTATTCTCCAGCCGTTGCCAACTACGATCCGCGATATGTTTTCTATCGTGTAAGGATGATTGCCTAGAAGCCATCGGTCCGGGTCAAGCAGTGTAAAAACGCCAATCGCATTAGGCACGCTCAGAACGAGACGTCCAGTTCTCTTCAAGCATCGTTTTAGTTCGAAGAATGCTAAGCCCTCCGTGTTGACAGGCAAATATTGTAGCACATCTGTAAAGAGTACCGTGTCAAATGATTCCGGACCGAACGGTAGATGGAAGACAGTGGCCACGATGTCAGGCCTAGCTCTCTTGTTGAGGTCAACGTTCACGTCAGCGAGCTTCGTCGACTTGGACCCTACTGATAGCGAGAAACCATTGCTGCTACGTGCCAGCTGGTCGATCACTCTAAGCCGGCCTCGCGTGCGGTCTCTCGAAAGCATCCGTAAAGCCGGAGAATCTGAACTAGTCGGAGGAAGATAGGTCTAGGTGACAGCCTAGTTGGCTGACGCCTCTAGTATCTTCAGGGTCTCGTTGGCGGTCGTGTCCCAGTCAAACTTGTTGGAGTATTGGATGGCGGCGTTAGACATGGATCGGCGCAGCTGATCGTCCTGGTTAAACATCACAATTTTTTCGGATAGCGCCCGAATGTCCCCATTCTTCACCAAGTATCCGGTCTCCCCGTCTATGATCGCCTCACTGCTGCCTGATCCATCGTACGCTAAGGTGGGAGTTCCGCATGCTGCGGCCTCGGTAATGACAAGGCCCCAGCCCTCAACCAGCGAGGGCGTGCAGAGTGCCCAAGACTTTTGGAGGAGCCGCACTCTCTCCTCGTCCCCGACGCGCGACACGAATAGTACATCGTCTAGGTTCAGGCATTTGGCGAGGTCGACGATATGCTCCTTGTAGTCGCCGCCTCCGCAGATTACAAGCCTTAGGTCGGGCACTCTCTTCTTAGCTTGGCCGTAGGCGCGTAGTGTATGATCGAGGTTCTTGTATTTCTTTATCCGTCCAAGCGACAATAGAGTGGGTCGAGAGAATTTTTCTCCATCAGGGCGGAAGGTTTCATGGTCAACACCGTGGTAGACTACGTGAATTCTGGAGCCTTCAACCCCGAGTTGATTCTCAATCTGGTGCTTCGTCTCTTGAGAGACAGTGATGATATCATTGTAGGATCGCTTGATTGTCTTCTCGGCCAGCTTTACCGCTGTCCCTAAGACAGGCCCGAGTTCCAAGGTGGCTACGGCCTGGTGAACATGATGAACTATGCCAACGACTGGAGTTTTCGTTGCAAAACGGGACCACCAAGGAACAGCATGAGCGATATCATCAACGACGACATCCGCATCTTTGGCCAGTCTCCTCATTAGCAGTGGAGCTCTAAGATGTACTCCCAGTCTTCCTCCTCGTCTCAGAACCTTGAGGCCGTCAATCAATTCTTCCTCCTGTGAGCCTGGAAACCGCTCTGATATCAGAGTGACCTCACAACCCTTTTTGACGAGCCTCTTTGCGACCTCTCGGAGGTGGACTTCGGCACCGCCCGCCTGTGGATGCCGTGGGTCTCGATGATTCACCCAGATGATGTTCATGATTGAACCGACATCTGGAATCTGAGCCTTCTTAGAACCTTGAGAAGGCTCGAATTTTCAGAGCCGATCATCGTTATCTCTGAAGCGAGAGTCTTGCCGGTTATGGGATTCTTGAAGAAGCCGTTGGTTACTCTATGGACTCCCAGAAGGTTCCGACTCCCAATTGAAACCGTTCGCAGCACGATAAGGTCTATTAGCATTGCGAGTGTGGTTTTGAGAGCGGGAAGGCTCGAATCGAGCCCGTTTCTTTTCTCCAACCAGTCGATCTCAAACTGAGTGATGGGTATACCTTGCGACCTCGCCTTCACGATCAATTCAGCATCGAAAGCAAAATGATCTGTTCCAATCAGAGGGAACAATCTGTCAGCTGCGCTGCGTTGAATTAGTTTGAAGCCACATTGGTGGTCTCGAACTCTAGTTCTGAAGAGAATGTTCGTCAGGGTGTTGAAGCCAATGCTCAAGAATTTCCTCCGTGTCCTTGTGAAGGGTCGGGCGCGGCGCATTCCTATTACGAATTGGTGTCCCTCCTCCACTAGAGAGATTGCCCCGGACAACTCCTGCGGAGAGACTGGTATGTCCGCGTCTAGGATGACTATGATTTCCCCTCGAGCTGCGTTGAGTGCGTTCTTGATTGTAGCTCCTTTACCAATTCTCTCTGAGAAGCGTAAGTGGAAAACACGGTCCGATGAGGCTAGCTCAGCTGCATCTCGGGTGCCGTCGTTGCTGTTGTCATCGCAGAGCAATATTTCCGAAACCAAACCTAGGCGGTTGAGCGTTTTCGTCAAGTTGCGAACGTTATCAAGCAATATCATGCCTTCGTTGTAGATGGGAAGAATGAGTGAGACTCTTACCGGCTCGGTGTATGCAATGACTGATGGGTTCTTGACGAACCTGTACAGAGGCTCTACTGTGGCCTTAGAAGGAGGTTCTGCGAGGACCTGTTCCATCATTTATTTCAATCTCTAGGGAATGGCTATTCGGCTTGTAATCGAAGAGTCTGTGGATGCTCGCTGAGCCAGGCTTGATCTGTAGATCAGACTATGCCCGCTCCTAAACAGACTTGGAAGCTTTCGTCGAGTCGCCAACTCCGGGCTAGGTGGTTTTCCCATCGTACTGCGAGTTCGCTCATGCGAACCGCTATTGGCGCTCCACGCTCGCGCAAGCGATATAGAACCGAAGCCATTGCCTTCGCTAGTTTCGCCAGAATTCTTGTCAAGACTTGTTTCAGTCGATCGCTTCTGATGTTGTTCAGCCAGCTTAAGGCGGCGTCCAGTAGGCCTCTCTCCTCGCATTCCAAGGCTCGGAACCACAACCCCTGTCGCAACGATCTCACCTTGAACCTCAAGACGAGTCCATGCGTCAGTGGTCTGTGCCGTAGTTCTCTCGATAGTTTCGATAGCCCTGGCATAGTTCACTGGTCTTCTCATAGCGGCACAATAGCCCTGTTTGAGGAGCTACCGACCGATAGCTAATACATAAGGTGTTCCGTTATTTTAGCTTACTCCGTATTCCTACCGCTACCCATGTATTGAGAGGGCAACACCTCAGCTATCAAAATGGTGCGGCAACCAATCTGGTCGCCGCACTCAAAGCATAGTTTGCGCTAAGCAACAATGCCAGCAGAAGCGCGAGGTTGGAATGGGCAGTCTTGCTCCCCGCTGGACGAATAATAACGAGTAGTCCCATGGTGGTTAGTATGGGGATGGGTAGGTCGTATAGGATTCTTGCTTGGAGGCCATCGGCGAGAAGCGGAAAAGGGAGTGATCCTATTGCGACCCATAGAATCAGAAGTCGTTCAAACCTGTCTGGGAATCTGAGATAGATCATTGCGACGAGAGATAATCCTATCACGACAGCGTTCCCGAGAAGGCCATCGAAGTATACGAACAGTGTCTCGATTATGTTTGTCCAGAAGCCGAGGAACTGCGATACGCCGGACTCGGATAGAGTTGATGAAGTGTATTGAGCAGTTGCTAGGCCCTCAACGAATATGCTCTTTGTAATGTAGACTACAATACTGATCGTGAGCAAGAGGACAAGAGCCTTCAATAAGAATGTCTTACGAGAGTCTCTCCAGACGCTAGCAACGAACACGGCCGTTACGGCGAGTACTAGCCCCCCAGTCCATGGATGCGTTAGGAGAATACTAATTGACAAGAGATTAAGAATGATGAGTTTGGACCTCGAGGCATTTCTCAAGAAACTCAGCAGTAGAGCGAAGAAAAGGTAGGCTTCGACAATCGCCAGCCAGTTTGCGAAAAACCCTGCCCACATACCCACGGTTGCGTTGAACGAGAACGCAGAGAAGAGCGACGCCATGCCAGCCATTCTCTCGTTCTGCTGGCCCTCCCGGACAAATAGGAAGGTCGAAAGGGAAAGCAACGGGCCCAGAACTGCGGGAAGAAACTCGACGGCTTGAACTGTGGTGATCATGCCAGTAGCGACTGCCAAAAAGACTGGGAAGAGGAGTAGCGGTCTCGAGCCGTACGAGGCGCTTCCCAGGGCGTAGGCAAAAGCTCCTTCTGGGGATCGTTGTAGCATCGCGTTTACCCATTCAATGTAGTAGTGAGCATCAAC
>WNGI01000682.1_pt1 | contig 26298 bp, 26 predicted proteins | sample 5400621 | NCBI WGS metagenome assembly WNGI01 (sample SAMN13153374, study PRJNA577476) | soil metagenome | isolation source: 20 cm soil or saprolite under Garry oak tree replicate 1 | place: USA:California | collected 2016-06-15 | reverse complement strand
CAGCGGCGGTGCGATGGCGTCGCCCGCGAGGTGCGAGAACAGCAGGTACGCGCCGATGACGGACGCGCGCACGGCCGACGGCACGACGTCCAGGATCACGGCCGAGAGGGGGCCGTTGTACCAGGTATAGAGGAAGAACGTCGCGAACAGGAGCGGCACGAACAGCCGCAGCTCGTCGACGAGCAGCAGCGCCGCGCAGACCGGCCCGCCCAGCACGAAGCCGGCCCCCGACACCACCACGCGGCCTCCGCTCCAGCGCGTGAGCAGCCAGTCGCCGAACCGACCCCCGAACAGGCCACCGAGCGCACCGCCGGCGAGCCCCCAGATGCCGAACTGCCGGCCCACCACCCCGACGGGCAGCCCGTGGGCACGTTGCATGAAGCTCGGCGCCCAGGCGATGAGGCCGTTCATCGCAAACGTCACGAGCGCGCCCCCCAGGAACATCCAGATCAAGGTCGGCGTGCGGAGCACCGTCGCGGCGGCATGAAGGAATTCCCCGAAGGCCGTCGCGGCCACCTCCGACGCCTCCGTCGTGCGGCGCATGGCGGCGGGCACGAGCCGCGCGACGGTCCAGATGATGCCGGCGCTCACGCACGCCGCAAACACGGCCGCTTCGACGCCCGGCGGCAGACCCTCGAACAGGCCCAGCAACCCGCTCAGCCCTGCCCCGAGGAGCGAGAGCCCGATCAGCGGCTTCCCGTACTGCATCGCCTGCCGGCGACCCCGCTCGAACCACCCGCGGACGGTGGTCGCCAGCGGGGCGAGTGGACGGCGCCGCGGCTCCCGCAGGCGCGAGGCGAGGATCGCGAGCAGAAAGCCGGGCACGCCCAGCACCACGAACGCCGCCCGCCAGCCGTAGCGTTCGGCGAGCACCCCTCCCAGCCAGATCCCCAACACCCCGCCGAACGCCATCCCGACGGAATAGATGCCGATCGCGAAGGCCCGGCGTCGCCCCTGGTAGAACTCCGCGATCAACGCCTGCGCCGCAGGCCCGTAGCCGGCTTCGCCGACTCCGACCATGGCGCGGCAGGCGAGGAGCTGCCAGAAGCGGTGGACGACGGCGCCCAAGGCGGTGCAGGCGCTCCACAAGCCCACGCCGAATGCGATCACGGCGCGGCGCGAGCGCAGGTCACCGATGACGCCGAGCGGCAGCGCCGCCAGCGACAGCACGACGACGTACGCCGAGCCGAGCCAGCCCAACTGCACGTCGGACAGCGCGAGCTCGCGCTTGACGTGCTCGAACAACGCGAAGATGACGTTACGGTCGGTGTAGTTGAGCAGGTTGATGAGCGTGAGGAGGCCCAGGGCGTAGGCCGGGTATGCCCCGGCGCCGCGGCGCCCGCCGTCGGCGTCCCGCTCGGCGTCCTGTCCGGTGTCCCTAGGGCCGGCGCTCGACAGTGGCCGCCTCCGCGCGCGCGTCGCGGTCCGCCTTCGCCTCCTGGTACGCCTCGGTCAGCTCCCGCATCATCTCCGCCCGCTGGTGATACAGGCGCTTCAAGCGCCGCGGCTTCCGCCGGGCGAGCGCGTAGGCGGCGAGCAGCGGGAAGCCGACCGTGTTGTCGAGGTAGCAGACCACCGTATCCGGCAGCTTATCGGGGTCCACCTTGCCCCAGCTGACCGCTTCCGCGGGAGTGGCGCCGGAGAGCCCGCCGGTGTCCGGCCGGGCGTCCGTGATCTGGAGGTAGTAGTCGTGTCCCTTCTCGCTGATGCCGAGCACCTCCTGGATCTGCGGCTCGGTCTGCAACACGAAGTTCTTGGGACTGCCGCCGCCGATGATCAGCACGCCGCTCTTGCCGCCGTGGGTCTTGGCGCGGAACACGATCGCCGAGGTCTCGTTGACGTCGGCGCTCACATCGAAGCGGAGCTGCGAGCCCGTCAGCGCCTGCTCCGCCACATTCATGCCGATCGAGGAATCCCCCGGCGACGAGGTGTAGATCGGGACTCCGCACTCGTGCGCCACGCCCAACAGCGACTTGCGTGAGATGCCGAGCGCCCGCTCGCGCTGCAGAATGTAGCCGCCCAGCAGGTAGTGATATTCGGCGGTGCTCATCGAGCGCTGAAACTCGGCGCCCGCCGACACTTCGCGGATATAGGCGTCGGTCGAGAGCAGCACTTCGTAGTCGAAGAAGATGTCGTAAATGCGGACGACGCCCTCCTCGCGCAGCTCCACGTCGTCGGCGAACGGCGTGCCGCGGTGCATCGACAACCCCAGCCCGAAGTGCGCGTCGTGATACAGGTTCGCCCCGGTCGAGACGATCCAATCGATGAACCCCGCCTCGACGAGCGGAATGAGTGTGGACATCCCGAGGCCCGCCGGCGTCATCGCGCCGGTGAGGCTCATCCCCACCGTCACGTCGTCCTCGAGCATACGCTCGGAGAACAGCCGGCACCCCTCGGCGAGCCGCCCGGCGTTGTAGGCGAGGAAGGCATTGTCCACGAGCTCCGGCACCGTCTCGCGGCCCGTGATGGGCCGCGGATCGATGCGCGGTCCGCGCAGGAAGTCCTTGCGTGTGGTCATGGCATCACGTGTCTCGGTCGATGGCCGGGAACTCCCGGGAGCGGCGCTCCCGCGCCTGTCGGATGATGGTGACCGCTTCGCCCGCCGTGTCGGTGGTGTGGAACAGGTCCAGGTCCGTCGTCGCGATCTTCCCCTCCCCGGCGACCCGATCGCGCAGCCAGTCGGTCATCCCCTTCCAGTACGTCCGCCCGAACAGGATCACCGGAAAATGGCGCACCTTGCCGGTTTGGATCAGCGTCAGCGCCTCGAACAGCTCGTCCATCGTGCCGAAACCGCCGGGGAACACGATGAACGCCGTCGAGTACTTCACGAACATCGTCTTGCGCACGAAGAAATACCGGAAATTGATCGCTCGCTCGACGTATTGGTTGAGCCCCTGCTCGAACGGGAGCTCGATGTTGCAACCGATCGACAGACCGTTCCCCTCCTGGCAGCCGCGGTTGGCCGCCTCCATGATGCCGGGCCCACCCCCGGTGATGATGGGGAAGCCTTCCTCGGCGAGCATGCGCGCGGTCTCGACCGCCTTTTCGTAGTACGGATCGTCGGCGGGCGTGCGCGCCGAACCGAAGATCGTCACCGCATTGTACACGTCCGAGAGCGTGTCGAACCCTTCGACGAACTCCCCCATGATCCGCAGCACGCGCCACGAGTCGCTCTTCGTGAACGCACGACGCTCACGGGAGAGGGGGGTGAGGAGTCGCTCGTCCTCAGTGATCGCTTTGTGCTGCGAGCCGCTCGAGAGCTGCGACATAGTCGTCCTGCGCGTTGTAGAAGAAGGGGGAGAGTCGGACGTGACCGGGTCGCGCGTCGGCGATGATCCCCGCCGCCGCGAGATGCCGCACCCGCTCGGTGGGGTCGTCGGCGGGGAGCATCACGATTGCCGAGCGGTCTTCCGCCCGCGCGGCCACCTTGGGCCGGAACCCGGCGGCGCAGGCGCGCGCGATCAGATCTTCGGTGAGCGCGGCGGTCACGTCCCGGATGGCGGGGACGCCGATCTCCTCGATGTACTCGAGGCCGCCCAGCTGCGTGTAGATCGCGGCGAGCGACGGGGTGCCGAGCTCGAACCGCCGGGCGTCGTCATGCCGCTCGAGCACGCGTGGCTCGAACGCGAACTGACGCTTGTGACCGAACCAACCGGCGATTCCCGGCTCCAGCCGGCGGGCCAGCTCGGCCCGCGCGTACAGAAACACGATTCCCGGGCCGCCCAGCAGCCACTTGAGCCCGCCGGCGGTGAGGAAGTCGACATCCGCCGCCCGCACGTCGCACGGCACCTGCCCGACCGACTGATACGCGTCGATCAGGCACAACGCGCCCCGGGCGTGCGCCGCTTGCGCGACCGCCCGGATGTCCTGGATGGCGCCGCTCGTAAAATAGACGTGCGACGTCGCCACCAGCGCGGTCCGCTCGTCCACCGCCCGGGCGATCGCCTCGACCGGGACGGAGACCTGGTCCGGGCTCTCGACCACGACGAGCTCGACGCCGCGTGCCCGCTTGGCGAGCCACTGGTAGGCGACCGTGGGGAAGTCGAGCGACGTCACCACCACCTTGGGACGGCGCGTGTAGTCGAGCGCCTCGGCGACAGCCGAGAGCGCGACCGAGATGCTGGGGGCCAGCGCGATCTCCTCCCCCGTCGCCCCGATCACGCGGGCGTAGCGGTCCCGCAGCTCGGCCAGGGCCGCCCACCACACGTCGTACCACGCCGCCGCGCCGCGCGCGTCCCACGCGTCGAGGAACTGTGTGGCCTTGCGCCGGGCGCGCTCGCCCAGCGCGCCGAGCGAGCAGGTATTGAGGTAGATGCGGTCCCGAAAGATCGGGAACTCGCTGCGGTAGTGGCCCGTCTTGAAGCCGCCGGCGAGCGTCATAGGCGGTCAATATACAGGAGGAAAAGCACGGTCGTCACATCCCGCAGTAGATTCCGTCGCATGGCGTCACCCGCCAGTTGGTCGGCCCTGCTCGCGCGTCTCCTGCTCCGGGCCGCGGTCAACCCGCGACTCGCCCTCGACCTGCTGCGCCTGGCGTGGAGCTTTCGGGCGCGCGACTGGTACCACCGCCCGCCGTTCCTGCCGCTCCCGCCCCGCGACTACACACGCTGGCGCATGCTCACCGCGTACGGTGACGAGCGCGCCGTGCCGCCGGTCGAAGACGTGATCAACTTTGCCCGGTGGCGGCGGGAGACGATGCACGTATGACAGAAAAAGGCGTCGAGCAGAGACGTCGCGCGGAGACGTCACGCAACACCGTCGAGCTGAAACGTCGGGCGCTCGAGATGGGGTTCGACGCGGTGGGAGTGGCGTCCCTCGAGCCGAACGCGCACGCCGCCGAGCTCGATCACTGGCTGGCGGCGGGCTACGCCGGCACGATGACCTACTTGCACCGCCAGGCGGCCAAGCGCAGGGAGCCGGCCGGCATCCTGCCAGGAGCCGGCGCCGCTGTCGTCACGCTCACCAACTACTTTCATGACCCCGCGCCACCGGCCCGGGGTCAGCCGCGCGTCGCCCAGTACGCCCAGTCCGCCGACTATCATCGAGTGCTGGGCCAGCGGTTGGAGCGCCTCGCCGCCGCGATTCGTGACCTCGCCCCCGGCGCCCACACCCGCGCGTATGTCGACGCCGGCGCGGTCCCCGAGCGGGAGCTGGCGCAACGCGCCGGCCTCGGGTGGATCGGGAAGAACATGATGCTGATCCACCCCACCCTCGGCTCGTTCACGTTCATCGGGGTGGTTTTGACGGATGCCGACCTCGCCCCCGACCTCCCGTTCGAGGCGGATCGCTGCGGCACCTGCCGCCGCTGCCTTGACGCCTGCCCTACCGCCGCTTTCGTCGCGCCGCACGTGATGGACGCGCGCCGCTGCATCTCGTATCTCACGATCGAGCACCGCGCCGACTTCACGGCCGAGGAGCGCTCGCTCGTGGGCGATTGGCTGTTCGGCTGCGACGTATGCCAGGAGGTGTGTCCGTGGAACGTGCAGTTCGCCCGGGCCACCGCCGACCCGGAGCTCGCTCCTCGCTCGGACTTCCTGGCCCCCGACCCGCATGAGTTTCTCGAGCTCGATGAGGAGACCTTCGCCCGCCGGTACGGCGACACGCCGCTCGAGCGGCCGGGGCGCAGCGGGATGCGACGCAACGCCGCCGCGACGCTCGCACCGAAGGCGCCGTGAGCGAGCAGATCGGCGAGATCCAGCGCCGCCTCACGGACGGGCTCGCCAAGATCGATCCCCACCACCGCCTGCTCGGCCGGCCGGTCCACTACCGCGTCATCGATGGAGCGACGCTGGAGATCACCTACCGGGATGTACCGGGGATCGCGGAGGCGGAAGTGCTCGGCGTCAAGCGGCTGCTTCCCCACGACTGCTTCTGCAGCGTAGCGCCGCAGACGGCGGAGTGCGTGACGGTGAGGTTCGTCGTCTCGCTGAAGTAGGACACAGGAAGCAGGAGTGAGGTTTCAGGACAGGCATACTAGACGCACAGACGCACAGGGGTGAACAGGTCGAGTGAGCAGGCAAGTCCTGTTCACTCCCACTATTCACCGCTGTGCGTCTGTGCGTCTAGTCGTTGCCTGTTCTGTTTTCTGCAACCTGATCACTGGTAACTCGGGGGGATTCCCCCACCTCATCGGAATCGCCGCCGTTCCGACTCCCGCCGACACGTAGAGCCACGTCTCCCCGACCCGCTTGAGGCCGTGCATGTAGCGCCCCCCGAACTGCGACGGCACGAGGAGCGGGCCCAGCCACGGCAGGTGGATCTGCCCATTGTGCGTGTGCCCCGACAGCATCACGTCCACCCGCAGTCCGGCGGGGAGGTACTCGATGAGATCGGGGTTATGCGAAAGCAGGATACGGGGGACCTCGGGCGCGACACCAGCGAGCGCCTCGTCGGGACGGGTCGCGCCGTGGGTGAAGTCGTCCACTCCGGCCACGGCCAGGGTGGCTGCGCCGCGCCGCACCAGGACGTGGCGGTTGGTGAGCAGGGTCACGCCCGCGCGCTCGAGCACGGCGCTCACCGCCTCCGGCCCCACCCAGTGATCGTGATTGCCGAGCACGGCCACCACGCCGTCGCGCGCGCGGAACCGAGCGAGCACCGACGCGAGCCCGTCGAGATCCCGCTTCACGTGGCTCACGAAATCCCCGCCCAGCGCCACCAGATCGGGCGCGAGCTCGGCGACGCGGTCCGCCGCGCGCGCGAGCCAGGAGGCCGGCACCACGGGGCCGCGGTGGAGATCCGTGACGAGCGCGATGCGGTAGCCGTCGAGCTCGCGCGGCAGCCCGCGGATCGCAGCGGCCACCTCGGGCGTCAGCAGCAGCCGCCCGTTCCAGTGGGCCAACGGCGCGCACAGGTGCTCCACCACCCAGCCGATCGGCACCTTCACCGCGCGCTCGAAGGTGGGCGCGCGCGCCTCGCGGCTGGGCGGGTAACGCCCGGGATGGAACAGCGGACCGATCACCGGGCGACGACCCGCGAGACGACGTCGTACATGAAGTGGACGCCGAACGTCAGCGCATCGAGGCTCACCCGCTCGTCGTTGCCGTGCACGCCGCGCGACTCGGCTTGGTTGAGCGGAAACGGCGACAGCCCGTAGCTCACGATCCCCAGACGGCGGAAGTAGTGGCTGTCGGTGAACCCCGTGAGTGGCGGCGTCGTGACGAGCGCGTCGGGATCGCGCGCGTGCGCCGCCGTCACGATCGCCCGGAACAGCTCGGTGTCGGTCGGGCTCTCCGTAGCGGGCCAGTTCGGTCCCTGGGGCGTGATCGTCACGGCGCTGTCCCCGACAACGCGGACCAGGTCCGCGAGAAACGCCGCCGGATTCTGCCCCGGCAAGAGGCGGACGTCGAGCGTCGCGGATGCCACCGGCGGGATGACGTTGGTCTTGTCGCTCCCCTTCAGCCCCGTGATCGAGATCGTGTTTCGCAACAGGGCGTTGTAGGTGAGATCCGCCGTGAGCGCGCGAGCCGCGGCCGAGTCCTTGAGCGCCGCCCGCACGTCCGCGAGCCAGGCGCGCCGCGCCCCGTCGGTCTCGATCGTCGCGAGGTCGTGGAGATAGCGCTCCACGGTGGGCGTCACCACGAGCGGTGTTTGCCAGGCGGCGATGCGGCTCAGCGCGCGCACCAACCGGTGCACCGGGTTGTCCGGCGTGGGGCGCGATCCGTGCCCCGACGTGCCCTTCGCCGTGACATCGAGCCAGAACGGCGACTTCTCGGTCGTGCCGACGCCGTAGTACTCGGTGTGGCCGCTCGCGTCGGCGCGGATCGTGCCGCCTTCGTTGATCAGGAACTCGGCGTCCCGGATCAGATCGGGATGGTTTTCCACGAACCAGCCGGCGCCCACCCCCGCGCCGATCTCCTCATCCGACGTGGCGAGAAAAATGATGTCGCGCGTGAGCTGGACACCCGCCCGCTTGAGGATGATCAGCGTCATCAGCTGGGCGATCGCTTCACCCTTCATGTCGAGCGCGCCGCGTCCCCAGACGTACCCGTCCTGCACCACGCCGCCGAACGGGTCCACCTTCCAGTACTCCGGGCTGGCGAGCACCACGTCCATATGATTGAGAAAGATCAACGGGCGCCCGGTCCCGTCTCCCCGCACCCGCGCGTACAGGTTCGCCTTGCCGGGCCCGGGTTGGAAGATTTGCCCCTCGATCCCCTCCCGCCCCAGCACCGCCCGCAGCCACTCCGCGGCCTTCAGCTCGTTTCCCGGCGGGTTCGTCGTGTTGATGGCGATGTACCGCGACAACAGCGTCGCCGCTTCCTGGCCGGCGGCCCGCCACTCGGCATCGCTCTTGGGCACGGCTGCGCGAAACAGCTGAGGGGGCAGCAGCACCGGCTGCGACGACGGGCCCATGAGCGACGGCCGGAGCGGCCGGGCGCAGCCCACGACGCACAGCGACCACAACCCCACGAGCGCGCGACGACGCACGGTGCCTCCGGAAGGTGATGGGCCTGGAATCGCGGAAGCTAGACGCCGGCACCCCGGGCGGGGAGTCCCCGGGCCGCCCCTACAGCGCCCGCGTCTCGCCGTGCGCCAGCATCCAGAACCGCTCCGGCTCGAGCCCCGCCTCCCGCCACGCGACCCGGGCGCGGATGGGAGGCTCGTCCATGGCCTCGTCGGTGAGCTTGAAGGTGCCCCAATGCATCGGAATCATGACGGTCCCGTGGGTCCCGCCCCCCAGGTCACGGAACGCCCGCACCGCTTCCTCCGGATTCATGTGCACCGGCTGCATGAACCAACGGGGCTCGTACCCGCCGATCGGCAACAGCGCGACGTGGAACGGCCCGTAGCGCTCGGCGATGCGTCCGAACTCGGGGTGATAGCCGGTGTCGCCCGCGAAGAACACGCGGTGGGGGCTCGTTCGCACGGCCCAACCGCACCACAGCGTGTTCCCACGATCGCGTAACCCTCGCGAGCTGAAGTGCTGGGCCGGCGTGCAGGCGACGAGCGCCGGACCGATGGGCGTCTCCTGCCACCAGTCGTGTTCCCACACGTCCCGCGCGCCGCGCGCCCGAACGAAGCGCCCGAGCCCGAGCGGCACGAGCCACGTGGCGCGGGGCTCGCGCGCGGCGAGCCGGCGCACCGTCCGGTCATCCAAATGGTCGTAGTGGTTGTGTGACAGCAGCACGAAGTCGATCGGGGGCAGCGTCGCGAAGTCGATCCCGGGCGCCACCCAGCGGCGCGGGCCCGCGAACCGAACGGGCGACGCGCGGCTGCTCCACATCGGATCGGTGAGCACGTTGAGCCCGCCCACCTGGAGCAGAAAGCTCGAGTGCCCGACCCAAGTCACCAGCAGCCGATCGGGCGCGGCGCGCGGAACCGCGAACTTCGGCTCGAGCCGGTGAAACGCCGAATGCGGAGGATCGGCGGGGCGCGGCCGGGTGGTGCGCTGCACCAGCACCCATTTGAGAAAGCTGCGGAACGCGGGTGTCGCCGCGTTCGCCCAAGGATTGCGGAAGCCGCCGCCGGGGCGGTGATGCGGAGCGGTCACGGGCCGCGAAACCTAAGAGCGCGAGGGCGGTCACGCTACCGCGCCCCTCGCCCCCCCGACCCGCAACCGACCTAGTGCACCGTGATAGTCGCCTGCCCGGTCTTCCCCTCGCTCGTCGCCCGCAAGAACACGCTGCCGGAGGCCCGCGGCCGGACGAGCGCCTGCGAACCGTACGGATAGACGTCCAGCACGGTGCTGTCGGTGGCGAACCACGACACGGCCCGATCCGTGAGCAGGGTCCCCGTCGAATCACGCAGCTCTGCACGGAACCCCACGCTGTCCCCGACCGCGAGGGTAGCGCTCCCGGGGACGACCGTGACGGAGGCCACCGGCGCGGCGGACCCCACGACCTGGACGCCGAGCGTATCGACCAGCTGACCGCTCACCGCCGTGATCGTGACATATCCAGCTTGGCGACCCGTCACCGACGCCGTGTCGCCCGCGCCGCCCACCTGCGCGAGAGCTGTGTTACTGCTCGTCCACGACACCGCGGGATTCGAGACCGGGTTGCCGCTCGCGCCGCCCACGGCGGCTCGGAGGCTGATCGTGCCGCCGACGCCGACCGACGTGGGTCCGGAGATGCGGATGTAGGCGCCCCCGGAGCCCGCGCTCGCGAGCGACACGGGTAGCTGCGTCGTGTCGCCCGCCGCGATGTGCACGGTCGGGATGATCGCCGGCGCGAGGGAGGGATAGTCGGGCTGCTCGACGCGCACGGTGTACGCGCCGGCGCGCAAGAACCCCACGGTGTAGCGTCCCGCGGCGTCACTGCGGCCGGTGGCCACCACGTACGCGTTGGGCGAGTCGCACGCCGGGCTGCCGCACACCGTGACGTTGGCGTTCTTCACCGGCTGCGTTCGGCCCCCGGAGTCGGTCGTCACGGTGCCCGCGAGCGTCCCGGTCGCCGCCGAGTTGACCGCACGCAGCCACGGAAGCACTGTGAACTCTCGGGTCCCGAAATAGGCGTACAGAAAACTTCTGCCGACGTCGAAGTCGATCACGATCACGGCGCCCCCGGGCGCTGCGGCCGCCCGGGTCGACAGGTCGAGCGGCTCTTCGACCAGGGCGTACAGGATCACCGCGCCGCTCCCCGGCCACGGCCAGTGCACCGGCGGCGAAGCGCCGTTGTTGTACACGATCGACGAACGGTCGGCGTCGATGACCATGCGGATCGCCCGGTATTGTTGCGGGTCGAGCTCGGCCTCACCGAGGAACGCCGTGGTGCCGCGCTGCAAGGTCAGCAGGTCGAACGCCTTGTCGGGCGTCGCGACCCGCACCCACGCCCCGCCGCCGGTCGTGTCGATGTCGCTCGAGGCATCGATGCTCGCCACATACACGTTCACGCTCGCCACCGAGTCGTACGGGAACGGCGCATCAGTGAGCAACACCCGGGCGAGCGGCTTCCCGCGCAGCGGGGATGTGGTATCGTCCTTGTAGCACCCGGCCCCGATGAGGAGGGCCGCGGCGAGCAGGGGCAATGCGAAACGAGTCATCAACGCTCCTTTGCGCGACACGCACCGTGACGGCTCCGTCTGGAGATACCCGCTACCCCGTCGAACGCGTCACACCCCCGTGCGACGCACGCAGCAGTGACGGCACGACTCCCTCAGTGGGTATACCCAAGGTGGGGGCGAGCGACGGAGATCTGGTGCGCCGCGTCTTGGCCGGCGACACCGACGCGTACGCCGCGCTCGTCGCACGGTACCGTGACCGTCTCGGCCGCTACGCCGTACACATGCTCGGGGACCGGCAGGACGCGGAGGAAGCGCTGCAGGACGCGTTCGTCCGGGCGCATCGCTCGCTGGCGCGCTGCGACGATCCCGAGCGATTCGGCGCCTGGCTGTACGGCATCCTCGTGAACCGGTGCCGCACGACGGGCGGACGGGCAGCGCGCCGCGCGCGGCTGTTCGTGCGCGACGACGTCGCGCTCAGTGGCGCGCCGATCCCCAGCCCGGCCGAACGGGCCGAGTGGGACGACACGGTCCGCTGGGCACTCGGCCGGCTCGCTCCGGAATACCGGGAAGCGTTCCTCCTCAAGCACGTCGAGGATCTGGAGTACGAGGAGATGGCGCAACTGACCGGCGCGGGGATATCGGCGTTGAAGATGCGGGTCAAGCGCGCCCGCGAGCAGCTGCAGATCATTTTCCGAGAGGCGGAACGTGTTTGAGGATCGGCCGGACCTAGTCGAGCGGATCGTGAGCCACCTGCGCCGCCCCGTGCAGATCGATCCGGCGCTCGACGGACGCGTGATGCAGGTGATCGCCCAGCTGGACACCGGCCGGCGGCCCGGCGCCGCGCTGGCCGCGTGGCGCTGGCTCATCCGGCCGCGTCAATTCGCCGTCTCGCCTCTCGGGGCGCTGGCGCTGGCCGCGGGACTCGCGGCCGTCGTATGGTCGCTCCCCGGCAGAGGAGCTCGCGCGGTGCCGGCCGCCGACAACGCGCCGCGAGAGTTTCAGTTCGTCGTAGTCGCGCCGCGCGCGACCCGCGTGGCCCTCGTCGGCGACTTCAACGACTGGGACTCCGCGCGCACCCCGATGCGACCCTCCCAGCGCGGCGGCTCGGTCTGGACCGCGGTGTTGCCCCTGTCGCCGGGGCGCTATCGCTACGCCTTCCTCGTCGACGGCTCTCACTGGCTGGCCGATCCCGCGGCTCCGCACGCGCGCGATGACGAGTTCGGCGCGCCGAGCTCGGTCGTCACCGTGGGTGGTTCGTGATGATGCGCCCCCTGCTCCGGAGCACCAGGTTCCTCGCCGCCGCGGGCGCGCTCGCCGTAGTGGTCGTGGTGACCGCGGCGGCGCAAGATCGGCAAGGTCGGCAAGTTCGGAACGATCCGCGGCTCGAGCGGCTCGACGCCGAGGCCCGCCCCCTGGTGGCGGGCGTGATCGACTCGGCCCGGGCGGCGGGTCTTCCCACGGAGCCGCTGGTGCAACGCGCGCTCGAAGGGGCCACCAAAGGCGCGCCCGACACGCTCATCGTCAGCGCCGTCCGGCGCCTCGCCGCGGATCTCGGTGGCGCCCGCGCGGCGCTCGGGGCGGGCGCCACGCCCCCCGAGCTCGAAGCCGGGGCCGCGGCGCTGCGCGCCGGTGCCGGTCCTGCCGTCCTGGCGCAGCTGCGTCGGTCCCGTCGCCAGACCATTACCGTGCCGCTCGCCGTCCTCACGGACCTTGTGGCGAGCGGCGTGCCGGTGGACAGCGCCGCCGCGGCCGTGCTCGCGCTCGCCAGCGCTCGGGACGCGGACCTGATCGACTTCCGCCGCGCGGTCGAGCGCGACATCGCGCTCGGCGCCGCGCCGAGCGCGGCGACCGCCGCCGGGGCCGCGGCGGCCGGTGTGTTCGGCGCAGACGCTCTACACGTGAACGCGGGCGCGCGTCCCGCGCGCCCCGGCCGACCGTAACACTGCGCGGTTGTGACGGCGGGGAGAGGGGCCTGGGCCGCTGCGGCAGCGGCAGGATGGTCCCTTCTCACCGCACGCGCACCGGCTGCTCAAACGACCGGTACGGTCGATCTCGGCATGTCCACGGTGCGCTACGACGGATTCCTCGCGTCCGGCGCCGCGTCGGTGACACCCGCCGTGCGCTGGGAACGACCCAGCGGGACGCTGGCCGCGCGCGGCACGTATTTGCGCTTCGCGAGCGGCCACCGCAGCCTGCAGGGCTCGGTGACCGGCTCGTTCTTCACCCCCCCGGCCGGCCGGTGGCGCGGTGAGTTCTCCGCCGCCACGGGCGCCAGTCGCTACATCGATTTCGCCAGCTTCTGGCACGCCGTCGCCGAGGCGCGGCTGCACATCATCGAGACGGAACGCGGCGCTTGGATCAGCGGGACGGCGGGGCTCGCGTCGTACGGGGCTGCGCCGCGCAGCGTAGTGGCAGCCGGCGCGGGGGCGTGGCTGCGCCTGCCCCCACTCACACTGCGGGTATCGGCCGGTCTCTCCCATGTCGGCGACACCACTTACACCGACGTCGAGTCCTCGGCTCGCACGGCGTGGGCCCAGGTCACACTGGACGCGACGCTCGGTGCCCGCCTGTGGAGTCGCGGCGGGGGCCGGGGCTTGTACGGCGAGACCAGCGCCGCGCTCGCGCTCGGCGAGCGGACGGCGTTCGTGCTTTCGGGCGGCCGCTATCCCACCGACCCGATCAGCGGCAGCATCGCGGCCCGCTACCTGAGCGCCGCGATCCGTATTCACACGGCGGCTCCGCACCATGAGGTCGTGCGCCGAGGCACCGCCCCGCGCAGTGGCGGGGCGGACGGCGGCGCCCTGACCGGAGGAGCACGGCTCGAGGTGCAGCTGGATCGGAGCGGCCCCGTGCGGCTGGTAGTGCACGCTCCGGATGCCAAACGGGTCGAAGTCACGGGGGACTTCACCGACTGGCAATCGCTGGCGCTCCGCCCTGCGGGAGGCGGCCTGTGGGAGGTCGTGCTGCCCATCACGAGTGGCGTGCACCGAATTGACGTCCGGATCGACGGCGCGGCGTGGATCGTGCCGGCCGGCACGACTCGCGCGCCGGACGACTACGGCGGCGAGGTCGGGATCTTCGTGGTCCCCTAACGAAACTCTGCATGGTGCGCGAGGTCGGGGGTGGGGCGTCGCACGCGTCACACGCGCGGGCGCTCGGGCGGCACATCTGCGCCGAAGCATAGGCGATACCGACGCGTATGTGCCTGCCGTGCGCCCGCGCGTGTCAGCGTGCTAGCCCCCACCCCGACCTCGCGCGACTTGTGCCGAGCTTCCCTAGCGCCGCCCACCCGCCAACGCGGACGCCTCCGGGCGTTGGCGCAACGCCAGCATCGCCCACATCCCCGCCGCCGGCCCCAGCGCGAGCACGCTCATGCTCCAGCGCCAGCCGATCCGCTCGGCGACCCACGGCAAGAGATAGATCGTCAGACAGGTCAGCAGGAACCCCAGGCTGGTCTGCAGGGTGAGCGCCGTACCGATCAGGTCCCGCGGGGCGAGCTCACTCACGGACGCGGAGAACTGCGCCGAGTCGGCGACCACCGAGACACCCCAGACCAGCAGTACGGGCAGCAGCAGCGCCAGCGCATGCCCGAACACCGTGCCGACGGCGAGCGCGCAGGCGCCGGAGAGCGCCATCGCGACGCTCGTGACGAGCGTGCGGCCCCACCGGTCCGCGTACGTCCCGCCGAGCCAACAGCCCGCGGCGCCGCTTCCCACCACGGCGAACGTCACGAGCGCGGTCGAGCCCGCGGGTGGCGCCACCCCCGTGCGGGCCTGCTCGCTCGCCGCGACGAACGCCGCGATCCAGGTCCACATCGCATACAACTCCCACATGTGGCCGAGGTAGCCCAGGTTCGCGAGCGTGACGGCGCGCTGGCGCAGAATCCGGGGGACGGCGCTCCAGCTGAACTTGAGAGTCGGAGTCGTGAACGGGCCGTCGTGCGGCACGAGCGCCATCAGCCCGGCACCGAGCAGCGCGAGCGCCCCGGCGGAACCGAGCACAGGCCGCCACGCGGTCACGGGCACGAGCCAACGCAGCAGATGCGGCAACGCCGAGCCGAGCGTGAGCGCGCCGACCATGATGCCGATCGCCCAGCCCCGGCCGTCGCGGAACCAGCCGGCTACGATCTTCATCCCGGGCGGGTACACGCCGGCGAGCGCGGCGCCGGTCGCCACCCGCAGGGCGATGCCGACCGTGGGATTCGAGGCGCTCGCGACGCCGAACGTTGCGAGCGCTGCAGCGAGCGCCGATACCTGGACGAGTCGCCGCGCCGACCAGAGGTCGCTGAGGGTGAGGACCGCCGAAACGAGTGCCCCCAGGACAAAGCCCAGCTGCACCGAGATCGTGAGCCAGGCTGTGCCGGTCGGGGTGAGCTGCCACACGCGCGAGAGCGTCGGTGCGACGGCCGACGCGCTGAACCACGGCGCCATCGCCAAGAGCTCCGCGATGGCGAGCACGGCCAGCACGCGGCGCGCGCTCACAGACCGGTGGGATGGTCGAGGAACGCCCAGGGCAATCCGAACTTCGCGCCCAGGTGTTCCGCCAGCGCTTTGATCCCAACCGTCTCGGTCGCGTAGTGCCCTGCGTAGAAGACGTTCACACCCAGCTCTTCGGCATCGAAGAACGTATGGTGCGCCCCTTCGCCGGTGATGTAAGTGTCGAGCCCCGCCGCTTTCGCCTGGCCGATCATCGAGCCCGCCCCCCCGGTGACGATCCCGACACGGCGCACCCGCTCCGGGCCGAAGGCCATGACACGCGGCGTAGCGCCGAGCGCCACGGCGAGCTGTTGCTGCAGTGCCGCGCGCGACGCGTCCAGCTCTCCCCAGACGCCGATCGGCACGCCGTACTCCAGGCCGAACCCACCGCGCACCGTCACGCCCAGCCGGCGCGCCAGCACTGCGTTGTTGCCGACCTCGGGGTGCAGGTCCAGGGGGAGGTGCGCGCTATAGAGCGCGATGTTGTGCTGCACGAGACCGGCCACCCGTCGGTACGCAGGCCCCGTGAGCGGCTTCGGCCCACCCCAGAACAGTCCGTGATGCACGAGCAGCACGTCGCTGCGCTGGTCGGCCGCCAGACGCACCGTCGCTTCGCACAGATCGACCGCCGCGGCGAGACGCCCGACATCCCCGGTCTTCGTGACCTGCAGCCCGTTGAGGGCGTGGGGCGCGTCCGGCACTGCGCCGACGCGGAGGTAGGCGTCGAGGTAGGTGACCAACTCCCCCAGCTGCATCAGGGTGTCGCGCGGTGACAGTATGATGACATTAGCACGCCAGACTTGCGACACTGACGTGAGATTCCCACACGAGGAAATCTATAAGTCACTGCGTGGTAGCGGGATGAACAATCCACATGCGAGAAACGGCGCCGTGTGGATATCTGGCGCGGGTTAGTAGGACCGCGGCGCGCCCGCCTTCTCCAGCGCTTCGGGCTCCACCGCCGCTTCGCCCATGCGCACCACCCCGTTGATCTCACCGCCCTCCTGCACCAGCAACCGCTTGGCCGCGATGTCGCCGTGCACCACGCAGGACGCCTGGATCTCGACGCGCTCGTCGGCGCGAATGCTGCCCCGCACCTCGCCGCCGATGATCGCTTCGCGGGCGATGACGTCGCCTTCCACTTCCCCGCCCTTCCCGACCAGGACCTGACGCCCGGCGCGCACGGTGCCGACAACAGTGCCTTCGATCTTCACGACCCCTTCGGCAGTGATGTCGCCCACGACGCGCATGCCGGTCCCGATGATCGAGAGGCCCGTCTCGGTTTCGGGAACGCCATGCCCCTTCTCCGTGAAGATGGCCATGTCAATTCTCCTGTTTCACGACCGTGAGGGGATCGAGCGACTTGCCCTCGCGGCGGATTTCGAAGTGGAGGTGCGGCGCGGTGGATCGCCCGGAGCTGCCCGAGAGCGCGATCACCTGCCCCGCCACGACCGAGTCACCTTCGCGGACCACGACGCGCGAGGCGTGCCCATACATCGTCTCATATCCGGCGGTGTGCCGCAAGAGGACGAACAGCCCGTAGGCGGGGTCCGTGCCGGCCTGCGCCACGACACCGGCGGAGGCGGCGCGCACCGGTGTGCCGGTCGGGACGGCGATGTCGATGCCGGGATGCGACTCGTCGGGGTCGCCGGCCCGCACCTGCCCGCGGGTCACGAACCCGCCGGCGTCGAGCGGCCAATGGAGCGGCGTGGCCGAGTCGGACGCGAAGCGCGACGGGGCGCCCGGCGCCCGCGCCCGCACGGCGAGCGCGCGCGGCAGGTCGGCGCGCAGGACGACCTTCTCAGGCGGGGCCTTCACCCCCAGCAGTTGCCGCAGCTCCTGGTAGTTCGCCTCCGCCCGGTTCAGTGCGGCGGCGAGCTGCTGCACGCGGCCGTTCTCCGCCTGGAGCCGCGCCACCTGCCGGTCGAGGAACTGCGCCCGCACGGCGTTCCGCGTGATCGGTCCGGCGAACAAGAAGAACAGCACGACCAGGACCGCGATGCCGCCCGCCGTCCACTTGCTGACTTCGAAGGCCCACAACGGCACCCGGTACTGGCGGGATTCGAGCTCGCCATCGGTGTGGACAACGATGGTGACGCTCTTGCGCCTCATCCGTCGAACGGCGCTCCCAGAATCAACTCGAGCAGTCGGGCGAGGTCGTCGTTCGAATAAAAGTTGACGTGGATCTGCCCCTTCCCTTTCGCCCGCAGCGTGACGCGCACGTCGGTCCCGAGCCGCCGCCGCAGCGCGTCCTCGATGCGGCGCACTTCGGGCGCGGCCCCGAGTCCCTGCTTCAAGCGCGGCCGCCGCACCGGCGCTCGGCCGCCGCGCACGCGATCCTCGACATCGCGCACCGACAGCCCCAGGTCGACGGCTTCCTTGGCGACGGTTGCGACCGCGCGCGGGTCGTCGAGCGCGAGCAGGGCGCGTGCGTGCCCGACCGAGAGCCGCCCCTCGTGCAGCAGCGCGAGCACGCCCGCCGGGAGTTTGAGGAGCCGGAGCGCATTGGCGACGGTGGAGCGGTCGCGTCCCACCGCGTCGGCGACGTCCTGGTGGGTGAGGTTGAACTCGGCGATGAGGCGCTCGTAGCCCCGCGCCTCATCCACCGGCGACAGATCGTCGCGTTGCAGGTTCTCGATCAGCGCGAGCGTGAGCACCGTGCGGTCATCCACATCGCGCTTCACCGCCGGGATGCGATCCCAGCCCAGCGCCTGGCAGGCGCGCAGCCGCCGCTCGCCGGCGATCAACTCGAAGCCCGAGCCGCGCTCGCCGGGCGCGGTACGCACCACGACCGGCTGCAGCAGACCCGCCTTGAGGATCGACGCCTTCAACTCGGCCAGCGCGGCCGGATCCACGTCCCGGCGCGGCTGGTAGGGGTTGGGCCGAATCTCGGCGATCGCCAGCTCGACGAGGCTCCCTTCGCGTTCGGCTTCTTCGCGCGTGGGTCCCAGCAGGGCTTCGAGCCCTCGACCGAGACGCCGGCGACCAGCGATGGTTTCCGTCATGCGGGCACCTCCGGCAGCGGTTCAGGGGCGGGCGGGGCAGGGGGAACGGGGGGGACGGACGCGGCGGCGCCGGCGCGCTCGACCCGACGGATCAGCTCCTGCGCTACCGCCAAGTAGCTCTTCGCCCCCACGGACTGCACGTCGTACAGCAGGATCGGCTTGCCGAAGCTGGGCGCTTCGGCGAGGCGCACGTTGCGAGGAATCGTGATGCCGAACATCTGTGCGCCGAAGTATTCCTTCGCCTCGTCGGCGACCTGCCTGCTGAGGTTCAAGCGCGCATCGAACATCGTCAGCAGCACGCCGTCGATGGCAAGCGCCGGGTTGAAATTCCGCTGCACCAGCTTCACGGTGTTGAGCAGCTGGGACAGTCCTTCCAGCGCGTAGTATTCGCACTGGATGGGGATCAGCACGCTGTCCGCCGCGGTGAGCATGTTGAGCGTGAGCAGTCCGAGCGACGGCGGGCAGTCGATGACGATGTACTGGTACTGGTCGCGGACCGGCTGTAAGGCGCGCCGCATCATCGCTTCGCGTCCCTGCTTGCCGACGAGCTCGAGCTCGGCGCCGACGAGATCCTGGGTGGCCGGGACGACGTCGAGATAGGGGAAGTGGACGTGGGCGAAGCGGGCGTCCGCGAGCGGGCGGCCGTCGAGCAACGCGTCGTACAGGGAGTGGCGGATGCGGTCGCGCTCGATGCCGACACCGCTGGTCGAGTTCGCCTGGGGGTCGGCGTCGACGAGGAGCGTCTTGCGCTCCGCGGTGGCGAGCGAGGCGGCGACGTTGACGGCGGTGGTGGTCTTCCCAACGCCGCCCTTCTGGTTAGCGATGGCGATGACGCGAGACATCTGATAACCAATTGTGCCGCAATGAGTTATATCGCGCGACGCTCACAAGGGGTCAAATATACTTCGCGCACCATGGCTGGTAAAGTGCTGGTTTCACGTGAAACCATAGGGAAGTTTCACGTGAAACATATGGATTCAGGCCACCCGGCGCCGCCACCGTGCCGTCTCGACCACCAGGTTGTGAAGGTCGCTCGGACTGACGCCCGGAATCCGCGCCGCCTGGGCGAGCGACGTGGGACGCACGCGATCGAGCTTCTGTCGCGCTTCGGTCGCCAGACTCCGCAGCTCGAGGTAGGGAAGCTCGACGGGCAGCACGAACCCGGCGAGCTCGGCGAGCCGACTCGCCGCCTCGCGCTCGCGCGCCAAATAGCCGTCGTACTTGAGCTCGATCTCCGCGCTCGCCACGACATCGTCTTCGCACGACACCGCCACGCCCGCGGCCTCGAGCAACGCCCGCAACCCGACCCCGGGCCGCCGGGCCACGGTCGCCACGCGCTCCGGCTCGGCCAGCGCCGTGCCGGTCGGGGCCAACACGCGAGCGGCTTGGTCCGGACTGAGCGTCGTCGCCCGCGCCGTGTCGAGCAGCAGCTCTTCCTCCCGCAGCCGTCGCTCCGCGTCGCGCCACTCCTGCGCCGTCAGCAATTGCAACCGCTCCGCGAGCGGCGCCAGCCGACGCAGCGCATTGTCCTGCCGCAGCAGCAGCCGAAACTCGGACCGGGAGGTGAACAGCCGATATGGCTCGTCGACCCCCCGCGTGATCAGGTCGTCGACCAGCACCCCGATGTACGCCTCGTCTCTCGCGAACAGCACCGGCTCCAGCCCGCGCACGCGGCGAACCGCGTTGATCCCGGCGACGACGCCCTGGCCGGCCGCCTCCTCGTATCCGGTCGTACCATTGATCTGACCCGCAAAGAACAGCCGCTCGATCGCCTTCGTCTCGAGCCAGGGCGTGAGCTGCGTCGGTGGGTAGTAGTCGTACTCGATCGCGTACCCAGGCCGCGTCAGCCGCGCCCGCTCGAGGCCGGGGACGGCGTGCAGGAACTCGAGCTGCACGCTGACGGGCAGGGAAGTGGAGAGCCCGTTCACGTACAGCTCGTGCGTGTCGAGCCCTTCGGGCTCGAGGAAGACCTGATGCCGCTGGGCATCGGGGAACTTCACGATCTTGTCTTCGACCGAGGGGCAATACCGCGGACCCCGCGCCGCGATGGCGCCGCCGTACAGCGCCGACTCCTTCAAGTGCCGGCGGATGATGTCCTTGACTGCTTCACCGGCCCACGTGATCCAACACGGCACCTGAGGGGGCCGCTCGGCCCGTTCATAGAAGGAGAAGCGGTAGGCGGTCGGGTCTCCGTCCTGACGCTCGACCTTGGACCAATCGACCGAGCGGCCGTCCACCCGCGGCGGCGTGCCGGTCTTGAAGCGCGACACTGTAAGTCCAAGTGATTCAATGTGTTGTGCAACTGCAACGGCGGGCTGGTCCCCCGCCCGCCCCGCTGGAATCTGGGTGTCCGTCCCGAGGTGAATGCGGCCGCGCAGGAAGGTCCCCGCCGTGATCACCACAGCACGCGCCGTGAACCCTCGGCCATCGGACGTCGCCACACCCGCCACTTGCGTTCCCTCGATGATGAGGCGGCTCACCATTCCCTGCGTCAGCTCGAGGTTGGGGAAGCGCTCGAGCAGTGCGCGCGCCGCGCGCCGGTACAACGTGCGATCGCACTGGGCGCGCGGTGCCCACACCGCTGGTCCCTTCGAACGGTTGAGCATGCGAAACTGGATCGTCGCGCGGTCGGTGGCGCGGCCCATGATGCCGCCGAGCGCGTCGATCTCGCGCACCACGGTGCCCTTCGCGATCCCGCCGATGGCGGGATTGCAGCTCAGCTGGCCGATGGTGTCGAGGTTAGACGTGAGGAGAAGGGTCTTGGCGCCGAGGCGAGCGGACATGACGGCGGCCTCCGTGCCGGCGTGACCGGCTCCCACGACGATGACATCGTAGTCCATGGCCATGCGGACAACCTACGTTGACGGGCAAGGCAAAGGCTAGACGCACAGACGCGCCGCGGGGAACAGTCAACGGGGTTTGGGACGATCCGCCACCTGGCTGATCTTCCGGAGCAGTCCGAACAAGGTCTTGCTCGTCTCCGTCGCGAGAGCCTCCAATCGCGCGAATTCGGGGAGCTGGATGTAGCCCACGTCCCGCGCGATGACGAGCGCCGTCTGCACCTCCGCTAGCGAACCCCACGCCGTATCCAGGAACCTGCGGTAGTCCCGTGTGCCCCGTCTGGTGGTTCCTTCGGCGATGTTGAGGGGGATGCTGTAGCAGGCTCGTCTCAGCTGGTCGGCGAGCGCGCCCTGCTCGAAATCCGGAAACCGGTTGGCCGCTTTGACGCACTCGACGGCCAGTCGCTGGGAGTGCTGCCATGCCTTGAGAGTGTGGTGGATTGGCACGCTACGAAGATGGCAAACGGAAGTGCTGGGTGCGGTACCATTCTCGCGCAGGTCGTACCCCGTTTACTCGCCGGCTCTGCTTACCGCGGTGCGTCTGTGCGCCTAGCCTTGGCTTCGCCTAGGCGGTCTTGATCCACCTCAGCAGTTCCTTAAGGTTTGGCCGCTTGCCAGTCATCAGGATCCCGACGCGATAGATCCTCGCCGCAATCCAGGTGACCAGCACCGTCCCTCCGACCAGCAGCGTGAGGGAGCCGATCACGTCCAGCGCCGTGAGATTGCCCGCCGCCCACCGCGCCGGCGTCGCGATCGGCGCCGTGAACGGAACCAGGGAGAGCGTCACGGCGAGCCGGGATTCCGGGTTCGCCAGCGTGGCGAACGAGCCGAAGAACGCGATCATGATCAGGACCGTGACGGGGACCTGGCTTTGTCGCGCCTCCTGCTCGGTGGAGCACGTCGCGGCGACGGCCGCGAACATCGCCGAATACAAGAAGAAGCCGCCCAGGAAGAATGCGATGAACACGAGCGCCGTCGTGCCGGACACGTGCGGTACCTGGAACACCTGCCCGACCTCCGGGTCGCCGCCGCCCATGCGGCTGACCAGCGCCGCCCGCTGCCCGAGCAGCAGCCGACCCGACGCCCCCCAGATCGCGAACTGGACGAGCGAGACCGCCCCGACGCCGAGCAGCTTGCCGAGCAGCAGCTGGAACGGCCTGAGGGAGCTCACCAGGACCTCGATGACGCGCGACGTCTTCTCCTCGATCACCGAGCCCATGACCTGCACCCCGTAGAGGAGCAGGGAGATGTAGAGAATCAGCATCATGAAATAGGCGAGCGAGAACGACTGGCCGGCGCTTTCGTCAGTGGTCCGCCCCTGGGTGATCTTCTTGGTGTCGAGCGACACCCGAATCTGGGCGCGGGCAACCAGCATCGGATCCACCCCGGCGCGCTCCAGGCGCGCGCGCTCGGCGAGTCTCCCCAGTGTTTCGCGCAGCAGGCCAATGTCTTCGAGCGATGACACATTGGAAGCGCGGTATTGCGCCCGGCCGGTGGCGGTCAGGGAGTCCGACAACACGAGAAACCCGTCGATGCTCTTGCGGCCGACCTCGCGCGCCAGGGAGTCCTCCACGCCCGGGCCGCCCGGGACCCGCCCCACGACGAAGAACCGCTGCGTGGAGTCGAGCCGCGCAGCGACCACGGCCCCGAACGCCGTGGTGGTACGGTCGACCACCACCACGCGTTTGATGCCGCCACCGGCGGACATGAGCAGCGGCAGCAGAAAGATCGCCGCGAAGAACAGGGGCCCGAGCAGCGCCATCACCCAGAACGACTTCTTGCGCACCCGCTCCACGAACTCCCGCCGGACGACGGCCCAGACCTTACGCACGGGCCGCCTCCATGTCCGGCTGCGCGGCGGCCCGAGCAGCCTCCGGCCCCACCAGGTCGATGAAGATCTTGTTCAACGAGGGCTCCATCAGCTCGAACCGCGACAGCCGCGCCCCCGAGGCGACGAGCCGCTGCAGGATCTGCTGGGCGTCCGCCGCCGGGGCGAGCTCGAGCTCGGCGTACTGGCCGTAGTCGTCGACCTTCTTGACGAGCCCCTGGTCCGCGAACACCTGCTGGGCGGCGCCGGCGCTCCCGTCGAACCCGATGACGAGATGGTGGCCGCCGCGGGTCCGCTTGATGTCGCTCAAGGCTCCGTCCACCAGCTTGCGCCCGCGGGCGATGATGCACAGCTCGTCGCACAGCTTCTCGGCCTGCTCCATGATGTGGGTCGAGAACAGGATGGTCTTGCCGCGGCGGCGCAGCTCGAGCACGGTATCCTTCAGCACCTGCGCGTTCACCGGGTCGAGCCCGGAGAACGGTTCGTCCAGGATCACGAGGTCGGGATCGTGCAGCATCGTCGCGATGAACTGCACCTTCTGCTGCATCCCCTTCGAGAGCTCGTTCACGCGGCGCAGGCGCCAGTCGCCCAGACCGAGGCGGTCCAGCCACTCGAGCGCCCGGGTGCGGGCCACCCGGCGCGGGACGCCCTTCACCTCGGCGAGGAACACCAGGACGTCGAGCACCCGCATCCGGGGGTACAGGCCCCGCTCCTCCGGCAGGTAGCCGACGCGCCCCGACGGATCGCGCCCCGCTCCACGCTCGCCGAACAGCCGGACCTCGCCCTCGTCCGGCTCGAGGATGTCCATGATCATGCGAATCGACGTGGTCTTCCCGGCGCCGTTGGGCCCGAGCAGGCCGAAGATCACGCCGCTCGGGACCGCGAGCGACAGGCCATCGACCGCGGTGTGACCGGCGAAGCGCTTGGTGACGCGGTCGAGGACGACGACGGGGCTGTTCATGCTGCGGTAAATCTGGCGGGGAAGGGGGAAGAGGGAAGGGGACGGGGCCGGCTACGGCTTCATGGCGTCCGTCAGTGCGTTCCACGGAAGCAGCGCGCACTTGATGCGCACCGGGAACTTGGACACGCCGGCGAGAGCCCGCAGGTCGCCGAGCGTCTTGTCTTTCGCCGCGGTCTCGTCGCCCTGCATCATCGCGCTCATCCGCGCCGCGAGCGTGAGCGCCTGCGGGACCGTGCGATCCTTGAGGAGCTGCGTCATCATCGACGCCGACGCCTGGCTGATCGAGCAGCCCCGGCCGATGAAGCGGACATCCCGGATCACGTCGTCCGCGACGCGCAGCTGCAGGTCGATCTCATCTCCGCACAGGGGATTGTTGAGCGAGACCGAATGCGTCGCCCCCTCGAGCGCGCCCTTGTTGCGGGGGCGGCGGTAGTGATCGAGAATCAGCTCCTGGTAGAGCGCGCTGAGTCGAGGCTCAGGCGGGGACGTATCCAAAGAGCGCTCCCGCCTTGACGAGCGAGCCGGTCAGCGCGGTGACGTCGGCCGGCTCGTTGTAGAGGTAAAACGAGGCGCGCGCGGTCGCGGCGACGTTGAGGCGCCGCATCAGCGGCTGGGCACAGTGGTGGCCGGCCCGGATGCAGACCCCGTCCTGATCGAGGATGGTGGCGATGTCGTGCGGGTGGATGTCGCCGTACGTGAAGGACACGACCCCCGCCCGGTGACCGCGCGGCCCGTAGACCGTCACACCCTCGATCTGGGTCAGTTGCTCGATCGCCGCCTGCGCGAGGGCCCGTTCGTGCTCGGCGATCCGCTCGAGACCGATCGTCTCGAGGTAGTCGATCGCCGCCGCGAGCCCGACCGCGGCTTCCACGTTCGGCGTCCCGGCTTCGAACTTGTGCGGGATCTTGTTGTAGGTCGAGTGGTCGTCGAACACACGCGAGATCATCTCGCCGCCCCCGTGATAGGGGGGCATCGCGTCGAGCAGCTCCGGTTTGGCGACCAGGGCCCCCGAGCCCATCGGCCCGAGCATCTTGTGACCCGACAGGGCGTAGAAGTCGCAATCGAGCGCCTGGACGTCGACCTTCAGATGGGGCGTGGACTGCGCGCCGTCCACCACGACCACGGCTCCGGCCGCGTGCGCCAGCTTGGCGAGCTGCGCCGCCGGGTTCACGGTGCCGAGCGCGTTCGAGACGTACGGGAAGGCGACGAGCTTCGGGCGCCGCTCGAGCGCCGTCCCGAAGTCGGAGAGGTCGACGCGACCGTCCTCCGTGATCTCGACCATCCGCAGTGTGGCGCCGTGCTCCTGACAGAGGATCTGCCACGGCACGACGTTCGAGTGGTGGTCCATCGCCGTCACGACCACCGTGTCGCCCCGCCCGACGTGGGCGCGGCCGTAGGAGCCCGCGACCAGATTGATCGACTCGGTCGTGCCGCGCGTGAACACGACGCCCTCGGGCGCCCACGCGTTCACGAACCCGGCGACCTTCGCGCGCGCCGCTTCGTAGGCTTCGGTGGCGCGGATCGCGAGGCTGTACGCCCCGCGGTGCACGTTGGCATTGGTGGTGCGGTAGTAGTCGGCGATCGCGCGCAGCACGGCCTCGGGTTTCTGGGTCGTGGCGGCGTTGTCCAGGTACACGAGCCGGCGGCCGTTCTCCCGCCGCTCGAGCAACGGGAAGTCGGCGCGGAGGCGGGCGGCGTCGAGCATCAGGCGAGCCCGGCGCGGACCAGGCCGTCGAGGCGCTCCCGCACGTCGGGACGCTGCATCCGGCCGAGGATCTCGGCCGCGAACCCGTAGGTCACGAGGCTCCGCGCCGTCTCGGGCGAGAGGCCGCGGCTGCGGAGGTAGTACAGCGCCGTCTGGTCGAGCGGCCCGACCGTTGAGCCGTGCGTGCACTTCACATCGTCGGCGTAGATCTCGAGCTGGGGCTGGCTGTCGGCCCGCGCCTCGGTCGAGAGCAGCAGGTTGTTGTTCGTCTGCTTCGAATCGGTCCGCTGCGCGCCGGGCCGCACAATGATGCGGCCGGTGAACACGCCGTGCGCCCGCTCCGCCAGCACGCCGTTGAAGAACTCATGACTGGCGCAATGCGGCTGGGCGTGGTCGATCACCGTGTGATGATCGGCGTGCTGGCTGCCGCCCAGCAGGTAGAGGCCGTTGAGAATCAACTCGGCCCCCGGGCCGTCGAGCACGGTCGTGATGTCGTGCCGGGCGAGCGAGCCACCCAGCGTGAGGGCATGCAGTGCGAGGTAA
>WNGI01001194.1_pt1 | contig 26304 bp, 35 predicted proteins | sample 5400621 | NCBI WGS metagenome assembly WNGI01 (sample SAMN13153374, study PRJNA577476) | soil metagenome | isolation source: 20 cm soil or saprolite under Garry oak tree replicate 1 | place: USA:California | collected 2016-06-15 | reverse complement strand
TTCGCGCATTACCGGTGGTAACGACGAACCGCTAAACCGACAACTGCGGGGCCCTGCCACAAGGGACCCCACATCCTGGGCGGGCAGGCCGCCCGGATGAGCGCGGAGCGAGACCGGCCCACACCTGGGCGTCACGGTCGCCCCGCATTTTTGCTGAGCAGAGCAAGGAACGACATGCCGCGCACGACGCCGCTCGAAAAGATTCGGAATATCGGCATCATGGCCCACATCGATGCCGGGAAGACGACTACGACCGAGCGCATCCTGTACTACACGGGCCGCACCTACAAGCTGGGTGAGGTGCACGAAGGGACGGCCACGATGGACTGGATGGAGCAGGAGCAGGAGCGCGGCATCACGATCACCTCCGCCGCGACGACCACCTTCTGGACTCGCGCCGGCCAGCAGTACCGGATCAACATCATCGACACGCCGGGCCACGTGGACTTCACCGTCGAAGTGGAGCGTTCGCTGCGCGTCCTCGACGGGGCGGTCGCGCTGCTCGACGCCGTCGGCGGGGTCGAGCCGCAGACGGAGACCGTGTGGCGGCAGGCGGACCGCTACGGCGTGCCGCGGGTCATCTTCGTGAACAAGATGGACCGCGTGGGCGCGGACTTCGACATGTGCGTCAACATGGTGCGCGATCGCCTCGGCGCCAAGCCGGTGCCGATCCAGCTGCCGCTCGGCGCGGGCGAGCTGTTCACGGGGGTCGTGGACCTGGTCCGCCAGATCGAGATCGTCTACGACGACGAGTCGCTGGGGAAGAAGTACGTGGAGGGGCCGGTGCCCGACAGCCTCAAGAAGGAGGTGGCGGCGCTGCGCCACCAGCTGCTCGAGGCGGTCGTGGAGCATGACGACGCGATCCTCCACAAGTATCTCGAAGGGCAGCCGCTCACCGACGACGAGGTCCGCACGGTCATCCGCAAGGCGACCCTCGCCGGCCACGTGGTGCCGGTGCTGTGCGGCGCGGCGTTCAAGAACAAGGGCGTCCAGGCGCTGCTCGACGCCGTGGTGGACTACCTTCCCGCGCCGACGGACGTACCCTCGATCAGCGGCCACCTGCCGCACCACGACGCCACGCACGCCGAGCGCAAGGCGTCGGACGACGAGCCCTTCGCCGCGCTGGCGTTCAAGATCATGACCGATCCCTACGTCGGGAAACTGACGTTCTTCCGGGTCTATTCCGGGGTGCTCAACGCCGGCTCGTACGTCTACAACAGCACCAAAGATCGCAAGGAGCGCATCGGCCGGCTGCTGCAGATGCACGCCAACAAGCGCGAAGAGCTGGAGGAAGTACGCGCGGGGGACATCGCCGCCGCGATCGGCCTCAAGGACACCAAGACCGGTGACACCCTGTGCGACGCCGAGCACCCGATCATCCTCGAGGCGATGCGCTTCCCCGAGCCGGTGATCTCGGTCGCGATCGAGCCCAAGACCAAGGCCGACCAGGACAAGCTCGGCGTGGCCCTGGCGAAGCTCTCCGAAGAGGACCCCACCTTCCGCGTGCACACCGACGCGGAGACGAACCAGACGATCATCTCCGGGATGGGCGAGCTGCACCTCGAGATCATCGTGGACCGGATGAAGCGCGAGTTCAAGGTGGAGGCCAACGTCGGCCGGCCCCAGGTCGCCTACCGCGAGACCGTCCGCAAGCGCGTCGAAGACGTCGAGGGCCGGTTCATCCGGCAGACCGGGGGCCGCGGCCAGTACGGCCACGTGGTCATCAACCTCGAGCCGGGGGCGCCGGGCACCGGCTTCGTCTTCGAGGACAAGATCGTCGGGGGCACGATCCCGCGGGAGTACATCGGGCCGGTGGAGCAGGGGGTGAAGGAGGCGCTCGAGAACGGCGTCCTCGCCGGCTATCCGATGGTGGATGTGAAGGTAGAGCTGATCGACGGCTCCTACCACGACGTCGACTCCAGCGAGATGGCGTTCAAGATCGCGGGCTCGATGGCGGTGAAGGAAGCGGCGCGCCGCGCGACCCCGGTGCTGCTCGAGCCGGTCATGGACGTCGAGGTGGTGACGCCCGCCGAGTACATGGGCGAGGTGATGGGCGATCTCTCCAGCCGCCGCGGCAAGATCGGCGGGATGACGCAGCGGGCCGGCGCGCACATCGTCGGGGCGAGCGTGCCCCTGTCGGAGATGTTCGGCTACTCCACCACGCTGCGCTCGATGAGCCAGGGCCGCGCGGTCTATACGATGCAGTTCAGCCACTACCAGGAAGTACCGAAGGCGAAAGCTGAAGAGATCGTTTCGAAAGTGAAAGGCTAGAGAGGAGATCATGGCCAAGGCGAAATTTGAGCGGACGAAGCCGCATGTGAACGTGGGGACGATCGGTCACGTGGACCACGGCAAGACGACCCTGACGGCGGCGATCACCAAGGTGGCCGAATCGAAGGGGCTGGCCAAGTTCGTCCCCTACGACGAAGTGGCCAAGGCCTCCGCGGCCCAGGGGCGGCGCGACGCGACCAAGATTTTGACGATCGCGACGGCGCACGTCGAGTACGCGACCGAGAAGCGCCACTACGCGCACGTGGACTGCCCGGGCCACGCCGACTACGTGAAGAACATGATCACGGGAGCGGCGCAGATGGACGGCGCGATCCTCGTGGTGTCGGCGGTGGACGGGCCGATGCCGCAGACGCGCGAGCACATCCTGCTGGCGCGGCAGGTGAACGTGCCCTCGATCGTGGTGTTTTTGAACAAGTGCGACCTGGTGGACGACGCCGAGCTCCTGGACCTGGTGGAGCTCGAGGTGCGCGAGCTCTTGTCCCAGTACCAGTTCCCCGGCGACCAGGTGCCGGTGATCCGGGGGGCGGCGCTGAAGGCGCTGGAGGGGGACAAGGCGTGGGCGGAGAAGATCTGGGAGCTCTTGAAGGCGCTGGATGAGTACATCCCGATTCCGCAGCGGGACGTCGACAAGCCGTTCCTGATGCCGGTCGAGGACGTGTTCTCGATCACGGGGCGGGGGACGGTGGCGACGGGGCGGATCGACCGGGGCAAGGTGAAGGTGGGGGACGAGGTGGCGCTGGTGGGGTTTGGGACGGACAAGAAGACGGTAGTGACGGGGGTCGAGATGTTCCGCAAGCTGCTGGAGGACGGGCAGGCGGGGGACAACGTGGGGTTGCTGTTGCGGGGGATCGAGAAGACGGACGTGGAGCGGGGGATGGTGCTGGCGAAGCCGGGGTCAATCACGCCGCACACGACGTTTGACGCCGAGGTGTACGTGTTGACGAAGGAGGAGGGGGGCCGGCACACGCCGTTTTTCAAGGTGGCGGCGGGGGTGGAGATGGTGATGCCGGGGGATAACACGAAGATGACGATCGAGCTGATCACGCCGATCGCGATGGAAGAGGGGCTGCGGTTCGCGATCCGCGAAGGCGGCCGCACCGTCGGCGCCGGCGTCGTCACGAAAATCAAGAAATAACTGACGTTAGACGTCTGACGTCAGAAACGAGGACCTATGGCCGGAAGGATCCGGATTCGCTTGAAGGCGTTCGACCACGCGCTGATCGACCAGGCGGCGGCGGACATCGTCCGCACCGCCGAGAAGACCGGCGCGCAGGTGTCGGGGCCGATTCCGCTGCCGACCAAGCGGTCGCTGTGGACGGTGCTGCGCAGCCCGCACATCGACAAGAAGAGCCGGGAGCAGTTCGAGCTGAAGACGCACAAGCGGCTCATCGACATCCTCGACTCGCGCCCCCAGACGGTGGACGCGTTGACGAAGCTGGATTTGCCCGCAGGGGTGGACGTCGAAATCAAGGTGCAATAACTGACGTCAGACGTTCTGACGTCAGACGTCAGCTAGGGGTTTATGAACGGATTGATCGGCAGGAAACTCGGCATGACGCGCCTCTTCAACGAGGAGGGGACGGCCGTGCCGGTGACGGTGATCGAAGCGGGCCCCTGCCCGGTCGTGCAGGTGGCCGGCGACCGCGTGCAGCTGGGGTTCGAGCAGCGCAAGGCGACGCGCACCCCGAAGGCCCTGCTCGGCCACGCGAAGAAAGCGGGTCTCGAGGCGGCGCCGCGCGTCCTCAGGAGCTTCTTCATCGTCGGCGACGCCGCGCCCAAGCCGGGCGAAGCCGTCACGGTGACGATCTTCCGGGCGGGCGAAACCGTGAAGGTCACCGGGGTGACCAAGGGCCGCGGCTTTCAGGGCGTGGTGCACCGACACCACTTCGCCGGCGGCCCCGAGACCCACGGCAACACCCGGCACCGCAAGCCCGGTTCGATCGCGCCGGGCACGGACCCGTCGCGCATCATCAAGGGGAAGCGCATGCCGGGGCACATGGGCGCGGAGCGCTTTACCGAGCTCGGGCTCAAGATCGTGAAAGTGGACGCGGAGCGGAATCTGTTGTTCGTGCGCGGCGCGGTGCCGGGGCCGACGAACGGCCTGCTCACCGTCCGCAAGCAGGGAGGCCGGAGCCGCCATGATTGAGGCCCCGCACTTTTCCGCGGCCGGCGCCAAAAAGAAAGCGGTGGCGCTGCCGGCGACGCTGTTCGACGGCACGGTGAATACCCACGCGCTGCACCGGGCGGTGGTCACGTTCCTGGCCAACCAGCGCCAGGGCACGCACGCCACCCTGACCCGCCCCTTGGTCTCGGGCGGCAACCAGAAGCCGTGGCGGCAGAAGGGCACGGGGCGCGCGCGGCAGGGGTCGATCCGCGCGCCGCACTGGCGGCACGGCGGCGTGGTCTTCGGGCCGCATCCCCGGGACTACCGGCTGGCGATCCCCAAGAAGGTGCGCCAGCTCGCCCGCAAGTCGGCGCTGAACGCGCGGGCAGGCGAGGGCGCCCTGCTGGTGATCGACGAGCTGGCGTACGCGAGCCCCAAGACGAAACCGCTGGCCGAGCTGCTCGAGAAGCTCGGAGTGGCCGGGCGCAAAGTCCTGGTGCTGACCGCGGGCGGGGCGCACGCGCACAACGTGTACCTCTCGGGCCGGAACCTCCCACGCGTGCGCGTGGAGCGGTTCGCGGACGCGACCGCGTACGACGTGTTGTGGTCGGACATCGTGGTGGTCGAGGCGCCGGCGCTCGAGGGCACGGTGGCGGCCGCGGCGGCGACGCCCGACGAGGAGGCGACCGATGCCTGAGCTCCATNNNCGTCACCGAGAAGTCCTCGGCGGCCTTTCAGGCGAATAAGACGTACACGTTCAAGTGCCATCCGGAAGCGACGAAGCCGCAGATCAAGGCGGCGATCGAGACGCTGTTCAAGGTGACGGTGACCGACGTGCGCACGCTGGTGATGCGCGCAAAGCGGCGCACCTACGGGCGCTACGCGGGGACCCGCGGCCCGTGGAAGAAAGCGCTCGTGTCGCTGAAGGAAGGCGACGCGATCCAGGTCTTCGAGGGCTGATATGGGCATCCGACAGTTCAAACCGGTGACGAGCGCTACGCGCTTCCGGTCGGTCTCGGACTTCGCCGAAGTGACGAAAACCGAGCCCGAGCGCTCGCTGGTCGAGCCGCTCACGAAGTCGGGCGGGCGCAACAACAAGGGGCACATCACTACCCGGTGGCGGGGCGGCGGGCACAAGCGCCAGTACCGCCGCATCGACTTCCGCCGCGAGAAGGCCGGGGTGCCCGCGAAGGTGTCGGCGATCGAGTACGACCCCAACCGGACGTGCCGCATCGCGCTCGTCACCTACGCCGACGGCGAGAAGCGCTACATCCTGCACCCCAAGGGGCTGAACGTCGGCGACACGGTGGTCTCGGGACCGGGGGCGGACATCCGGATCGGCAACGCGGTGCCGCTGCACGAGATCCCGCTGGGCACGGCGGTGCACAACGTCGAGCTGAAGATTGCCCGCGGCGGCCAGCTCTGTCGCGCGGCGGGCACGAGCGCCCAGGTCGTCGCCAAGGAAGGCAACTTCGTGACCCTGCGGCTGCGCTCGACGGAGATGCGCATGGTGCGCGGCGAGTGCCTCGCGACCATCGGCGAGGTGGGGAACGCCGAGCACGAGCTGCTCTCGGTCGGCAAGGCGGGCAAGAGCCGCTGGCTCGGCCGCATGCCGCGGGTGCGCGGCGTGGCGATGAACCCGGTGGATCACCCGCTGGGCGGCGGCGAGGGCAAGAGCTCCGGCGGCCGGCCCCCCACCAACCCGTGGGGCAAGCCGGAAGGCCGCAAGACTCGACATAAGAAGAAGGCGTCCACGAAGCTCATCGTCCGCGGCCGCAAGCGCGGGAAGGCGACCCAGTAATGGCACGCTCGGTAAAGAAGGGCCCGTACGTGGAGCCGTCGCTGCTCAAGAAGCTCACGGCCCTGAACGACAAGAACGAGAAGAAGGTCTTCAAGACCTGGTCGCGGCGCAGCACCATCACGCCCGACTTCATCGGGCACACGCTCGCCGTGCACAACGGCAACAAGTTCATTCCGGTCTACGTGACCGAGAACATGGTGGGCCACAAGCTCGGCGAGTTCGCCCACACTCGGTTGTTCCGCGGCCACCACGCGCGCGGCTCGGCGGAGAAGGAAGGCGAAGCCGGAACGCCGGAGGTCAAGGAGTAAGCCATGGAAGCGCGCGCGGTGCAGCGGCACGTGCGGCAGTCGGCGCGGAAGATGCGCCTGGTCGTGGACCTCATCCGGGGCCGGCCGGTCCCGGAGGCCTACGCTATCCTGCGCTTCTCCAAGAAGCACGCCGCCGTCCAGATCCGGAAGGTGCTCACCTCGGCGGTGGCGAACGCCAAGCAGGCGGCCGACCGGCAGAACGAGCGTCTCGATGAGGACCGGCTGCGGGTCGAGTACGCGGTGATCAATGAAGGGCCGACCCTGAAGCGGTTCACCATGGCCGCGATGGGCCGGGGCACGCCGATCAAGAAACGCACCAGCCACGTCGAGATCCGCGTAGCGGGGACGGCGGCCCCGGCGGCGGAGCCGGCCACGCGCAAACCGGCGGCGAAGGCTGAGACAGCGGTGCCTCCCGCCAAGGCGAAGGCCAAGGCGCCGAAACCGAAAAAGACCAAGACCGCGGTGGGCACGGCGAAGCGTCGCACCACGCGCAAGAAGAGCGAGGACAGGTAACGTGGGACAGAAAACGCATCCGTACGGGTTCCGGCTCGGGATCATCAAGCCGTGGCGGTCGCGGTACTTCGCCAAGCGCGATTTCCCCGAGCTCCTCAAGGAAGACGACCTCATCCGCAAGTACCTGAAGGCGCGGCTCTCGCACGCGGCGATCGCCGAAGTGCACATCGAGCGTAAGCCGGGCAAGGTGACGGTGACGGTCCACACGGGGCGGCCGGGGGTGGTGATCGGCAAGCGCGGCGCGGAGGTCGACAAGCTGCGCGACGAGCTGGCGCAGCTCACCGGCAAGGAAGTCGGCATCAACGTCGAGGAGATCAAGCGCCCCGAGCTCAACGCCCAGTTGGTCGGCGACAGCGTGGTGCACCAGTTGAACCAGCGCATCTCGTTCCGCCGCGCGATGAAGCGCGCGGTGCAGAGCGCGATGCGCATGGGCGCGCAGGGGATCAAGATCAAGTGCGCCGGGCGCCTGGGTGGCGCCGAAATCGCGCGCACGGAAGGGTACCATGAGGGCCGCGTGCCGCTGCACACGCTGCGCGCCGACATCGACTACGCGACGTCCACCGCCAAGACCACCTACGGCACCATCGGGGTGAAGGTATGGATCTTCACGCGCGAGATGACCGAGGAGCTGGCGGGGCGCACCTACTCGACGGGAGCGTGAGGCGATGCTGGCCCCCAAGCGCGTCAAGTTCCGCAAGCGGTTCAAGGGCCGCACGTCGGGGATGGCCACGCGCGGCAACACCGTCGCGTTCGGCCATTACGGCCTGATGACGCTCGAGCCGGGGTGGATCTCGAACCGCCAAATCGAAGCGGCGCGGGTGGCGCTGACGCGCGAGATGAAGCGCGGTGGCAAGGTCTGGATCCGGCTGTTCCCGGACAAGCCGATCACCAAGAAGCCGGCCGAGACGCGCATGGGGAAAGGCAAGGGCAACCCGGAGGGATGGGTGGCGGTCGTGAAACCCGGCCGCATCATGTTCGAGCTGGAAGGGATCGAGGAGCATCTGGCGCGTAAGGCGCTGGCGCTGGCCGCGGCCAAGCTCCCGGTGAAGTCGAAGTTCGTCCGGCGGGAGGAGCGCTAGCTATGCCGAGGCAGCGACCCGACGACCTGCGCCAGCTCTCCGTCGAGGAGCTGGAGCGCAAGCTGGTCGAGCTCACCGACGAGCGGTTCCGGTTGCGGTTCCGCTCGGCGACCGAGGCGGTGGAGAATCCGCTCCGCTTCCGCACGATCCGCCGCGACCTCGCGCGGATCCGCACCATTCTGCGCGAGAGGAAGACCGCATGAGGGGCAGGCGCAAGGTCCGCACCGGCGTTGTGGTGAAGGACAAGATGCAGAAGACCGTGACGGTCGCGATGGTGCGGCGCTTCGCGCACGCGCTGTACGGCAAGCAGGTGCTCCGCACCAAGCAGGTCGCGGCGCATGACGAGCTGGGTTCCAAGGCCGGCGACACGGTGCGCATCGTGGAGACGCGCCCGCTGTCGAAGACCAAGCGGTGGCGGGTGGTCGAGATCGTCGAGCGGGCGCGGTAGGGGAGGGGGAGGCGAGCGTGATTCAACAGGAATCGATCGTCCGAATCGCGGACAACTCCGGGGCGCGCACCGCCCTGGTGATCCGCGTGCTCGGCGGGTCCAAGCGCCGCTACGGCGGCCTCGGGGACATCGTCGTCGTCACGATCAAGTCTGCCATCCCCACCGGCCAGATCAAGAAGGGCGAGGTGGCCAAGGCGGTCATCGTGCGGACGTCTAAGGAGACCAGGCGCAAGGACGGCTCCTACATCCGCTTCGACGAGAACGCCGCCGTGCTCATCACCGACCAGGGGGAGCCGCGGGCGACGCGCATCTTCGGCCCGGTGGGCCGCGAGCTGCGCGAGAAGCGCTTCATGAAGATCGTGTCGCTCGCGCCGGAGGTCATCTGACATGAAGCCGCTCGTCTACAAGAAGAGCCGCCGCGTGCGCGGCACAGAGCCGGCGCGGTACAAACTGCACCTCGCCAAGGGCGACCGCGTGCGCGTCATCAGCGGCGACGACCGCGGCAAGGAAGGGAAGATCCTGCGGGTCTTCCCCAAGAAGTTCCGGGTGGTCGTCGAGGGCGTGAACATCGTGAAGAAGCACAAGCGCGCCGCGCAGGCGGGCGACGAGAGCGGCATCGTGGAGATCGCCGCGCCGATCGCCGCCGCCAAGGTGATGCTCCTCGACCCCAAGTCGGGCGAGCCCACGCGGGTGCGGCGGCGGCGCGACGAGGACGGCACCATTGAGCGGATCGCGGTCAAGTCCGGCCAGCCGATTCCGCGGGTGAAATGACGATGGCGGAGACCAGGGAGAAACCGGAGAAGAAGGACAAGAAGGCGGCGAAGCCGCCCAAGGGCGCGCCCGAAGCGGCGGCGGCCCCGGCGGCGCCGGCCGAACCCGCGCCGCCGGCCCGGCTGCGCGACCATTACCAGCAGCGGGTGCGGCCGCGCCTGCAGCAGCAGTTCGGGTTCGGCAACGCGCACCAGATCCCCAAGCTGGTGAAGATCGTGCTCAATGTCGGGATGGGCGACGCGACGAAGAACCCCAAGGGGCTGGAGGCGGCGGTGGCCGAGCTCGCCGCCATCACCGGCCAGCAGCCGGTGGTGACGCGGGCCAAGAAGTCGATCGCGAGCTTCAACCTGCGGCAGGGCGTGGCGATCGGCTGCAGCGTGACGCTGCGGGGCGCCCGGATGTACGAGTTCCTGGACCGCCTGATCACGGTGGCGGTGCCGCGGATGCGCGACTTCCGCGGGCTGCCGACCAAGAGCTTCGACGGCCGGGGGAACTACACGATCGGGCTCAAAGAACAGATGATCTTCCCCGAGATCGACTACGACAAGGTCGAGCGCATCCACGGGATGGACATCACCTTCGTGACGAGCGCGCAGCGCGACGACACCGCGCTGGCGCTCCTCAAGGAATTGGGCATGCCGTTCCGGGGCGAAGCGCCGGTCGCGGTGGCCTGAGGAGATCGCATGGCGAAGAAGTGCTGGGTCGAACGGGTGAAGCGCACGCCGAAGTTCAAAGTGCGCGGCTACTACCGCTGCCAGCGCTGCGGCCGCAGCCGCGGCACCTTGCGCAAGTTCAAGCTGTGCCGGCTGTGCTTCCGGGAGCTCGCCCTCCGCGGCGAGATCCCCGGCGTGCGCAAGGCCAGCTGGTAAGGACGGACACCGAGAATGAACCTGACTGATCCCGTCGCCGACATGCTCACGCGGGTGCGCAACGCCTGCCAGGCGGGGCACCGCCGCGTCGACATGCCGGTGTCGAAGCTGAAGGTCGAGATCGCGCGGCTGCTCCGCGACAACCACTACATCCAGGACTTCAAGGTCCTGGACGACGGGCGCCACGGGCTGCTGCGGCTCTTCCTCAAGTACCACAACGACCAGCCGGTCATCCGCGCGCTGCAGCGGGTCTCGGCGCCGGGCTTGCGCCGCTACGTGAAGGTGCGCGAGATCCCGCGGGTCAAGAACGGCCTCGGCATGGCCATCCTCAGCACGCCGCGGGGCCTCATGACCGACCGCGAAGCCCGGTCCGCACGCTTGGGCGGCGAGCTCCTCGCCGTGGTCTGGTAGGAGGCACGATGTCGCGCATCGGCAGAAAGCCCGTTCCGCTCCCCAAGGGGGTCACCGCACAGGTGACCGGCCGCACGCTGCTCATCAAGGGCCCCAAGGGCGAGATCACCCGCACCTTCCATCCCACGATGGCCATCACCGTGGAGGAAAACGCCGTCATCGTGCGCCGGCCGTCGGACGAGCACTTCCACAAGGCCCTGCACGGCCTCTCGCGCACGCTCGTCGCCAACATGGTCGCCGGGGTCACGGAGGGGTTTCGCAAGCAGCTGGAGATTCAGGGCGTCGGGTACAAGGCGGAAGTGCGGCCGTTCGGCCTGCAGCTCGTCGTGGGCTTCTCGCATCCGGTGAAGTACGAGGCGCCCGCGGGCGTGAAGCTCTCGGTGGAGAGCAACACCATCGTGAAGATCGAAGGCGTGGACAAGGAGATGGTCGGCCAGGTGGCCGCGGAGATCCGCAGCATCCGGCCGCCCGAGCCGTACAAAGGGAAAGGCATCCGCTACGTGGGCGAGCAGGTCCGGCGCAAGGCCGGCAAGACCGCCCAGGCGGCGACCAAGTAAGCCATGCGACCGATTCGCAAGATCAAGAACAGCGCGCAGCGCCGCGCCCGGCGCCACCTCCGCGTGCGCAAGCGCGTGGCGGGCACGGCGGACCATCCGCGACTCGTGGTGTTCCGCTCGTCCAAGCACATCTACGCCCAGGTCGTGGACGACAACACCGGCACGACGCTCGTCGGCGCCGCGGACACGTCCGAGGGCATCCAGGTGGACGGCAAGGGAAAGGTCGCCAAGGGGTTCGCCCTCGGCCAGCTGATCGCGCAGAAGGCGAAGGCGCGCGGCATCGCCAAGGTCGTTTTCGACCGCGGCGGCTACCAGTACCACGGCCGCGTGAAGGCGGTGGCCGACGGCGCCCGCAAGGGCGGATTGGAGTTCTGATGGCGATCGATCAGGAGCGCGAGGTCCCGGCCGCGCCCGCCGCGCCCGCCGCCGCAGCGCCGAGCGCCGCGCCGGCAACCGAGGAGCGGCCGGCCGAAGCGGGTGGCGGTGGGGGTGGTGGTGGAGGCGGGGGCGGCGGCGGCCAGCGCCGCGGGGGCGGTGGTGGGGGTGGTCGTGGCCGCGGGCGCGGCGGCCGCGGCGGCCGGGGCGGGGAGCGTCGCGACGACCGCTCCGCCCGCGAGGGCGACGGCATCCTCGAGAACGTCATCGCGATCAACCGCGTCGCCAAGGTCGTCAAGGGCGGCCGGCGATTCAGCTTTAACGCGCTCGTCGCCGTGGGCGACGGCCAGGGGCGCGTCGGTATCGCCACCGGCAAGGCCAACGAGGTGAGTGAGGCCGTGCGCAAGGCCGTGGAGGCCGCGCGCCGCCGGCTGACGGAGGTGCCGCTCACCGGCGGCACCATCCCCCACGAGGTCGTCGGGCATCACGGCGCGGGACGCGTCCTCCTCAAGCCGGCGGCGTCGGGGACGGGCGTGATCGCCGGTGGGCCGGTGCGCGCCGTCCTCGAGTGCGCGGGCGTGCGGGACATCCTCACCAAGAGCCTGGGGTCCACCAACCCGCACAATATGGTCCGGGCGACGCTCGATGGCCTGCAGCACCTGACCACGGCGCGACGTGTGGCCAAGGAGCGGGGCATCGAGGTCGACACGATCCCGTACAAGGCGCGCCAGGAGGCGACGGCTCGTGGCTAGAAACCCGCCGACTCGCAAACGCCGCAAGAAAGTCCGCTGGCGGGATCCGGGTAAGCAGCCGGCGGGGAAGGGCGAGATCCGCCTGAAGCAGATCCGCTCGCCGATCGGCCAGCCGCCGGCGTTGCGCCGCACGCTCGAGGCGCTGGGCTTCAAGCACCATCAGGACGTCGTGGTGAAGAAGGATCACCCGGCGCTGCGCGGCATGATCTACCTGGTGCGCCACCTCGTCGAGGTGACGCCGGTGAAGGACGGGAAGTAAGCGATGGCGACGACCAAGGCGAAGACGACGAAGCGGCGGCCGAAGGCCAAGGCCGCGAGCGCGACGCCGCCCCACATCTCCCTCAGCACCCTCGAGCCCCCGCGCGGCTCGCACCGCGCGCGCATCCGCGTGGGCCGGGGCCCGGGCTCGGGGATCGGGAAGACCAGCGGCCGCGGCCAGAAGGGCCACAAGGCCCGCACCGGCGGCTCGACCCGCCTGGGGTTCGAGGGCGGGCAGATGCCGCTTATCCGCCGCATCCCCAAGCGCGGCTTCACCAATCCCTTCCGGGACCCGGCGCAGGTCGTGAACGTCCGGCATCTGGCGCTCCTCGCCGAAGGCGTCGAAGTCACCCCCGACACGCTGTTCGGCGCGGGACTCGTGCGTCGGCCCGACAGCCCGATCAAGCTGCTCGGCATGGGCGAGGTGAGCCGGAAGTTCGTCGTCCGCGGGGTCACGGCGTCCGCCTCCGCCCGGGCGAAGATCGAGCAGGCGGGCGGCACCGTCGAGGGGTGAGCGCGTGACCGCACCGAAGATCCCCAACCTGTTCAAGGTCCCGGAGCTCAAGGACAAGATCCTCTTCACGCTCCTGGCCCTGCTCGTCTACCGCATCGGCGCGCACATCGCCACGCCGGGTGTGAACGTCCAGGCCCTGGCGGACTACGCCCAACGGTCGCAGGGGACGCTGTTCTCGCTGTACGACCTGTTCGCGGGCGGCGGATTGTCGCGGGCCGCCGTGTTCGCCCTGGGGATCATGCCGTACATCTCGGCGAGCATCGTCTTCCAGCTCGCGGGGCCGGTGTTCCCGGTCATCGAGAAGATGCAGCGCGATGAGGAGGGGCGGAAAAAGCTCACGCAGTGGACCCGCTACCTCACCGTGCTGCTCTGCCTGTTCCAGTCGTACGGGTACTCGTTGTTCATCCAGTCCCAGATCCCGGGCGCCGTGACGATGAACCCGTTCGGCTTCCGCCTGCTGACCATGCTGACCCTGACCGCCGGCGGCGTGTTCATCATGTGGCTCGGTGAGCAGATCACCGAGCGCGGCATCGGGAACGGCATGAGCCTGCTGATTTTCTTCTCGATCGTCGAGCGCATCTGGCCCGAGACGCTGAAGACCATCGAGACCGTCACCACCCCGGGGAGCGACTTGACCATCCCGAAGCTGCTGGTCGTCCTGGGGATGATGGTGCTGGTCGTCGGGGCGACGGTGGCGGTCACGGTGGCCGCGCGACGCATTCCCATTCAGATCCCCCGGAAAGTCATGGGCCGGGGCCGCATCCGCGAGGGGCAGAAGACCTTCATCCCGCTGCGCATCAACTCCTCGGGCGTGATGCCGATCATCTTCGCGCAGTCCCTGATCATCGTCCCCGGCACGCTGGCGCAGTTCAGCAACATCCAGTGGCTCAAGGACTTTTCGACCTACTTCAATTACACCTCGATCGCCTATCTCCTCACGCTTGCGGTGCTGATCGTATTCTTCGCTTACTTCTACACCTCCATCATCTTCAACCCGGTGGACCTGGCGGAGAACCTGAAGAAGCAGGGCGGCTTCATCCCGGGCGTGAAGCCCGGGGCGGCGACCGCCGACTACATCGACGAGGTGCTGTCGCGGATCACGCTGCCCGGCGCGATCTTCCTCACCTTCGTCGCGGTGCTGCCGATCATCATCGGCAACGTGCTCAACATGCCGTTCGGCTTCGGGGGTACGGCCTTGTTGATCGTCGTGGGCGTGGCGCTGGACACCGTCCAGCAGGTGCAGCAATACCTCTTGCTCCGGCATTACGACGGCTTCATGAAGGAAGGCCGAGTCAAGTTCCGCGGCCGCACGCAATAGCGCCGTGTTCGTCCTGATCCTCGGGGCCCCCGGTTCGGGCAAGGGTACGCAGGGCAAAATCCTCGCCGAGCGTCTGCAGCTACCCAAGATCACCACCGGCGACATCCTCCGCGCGGCAGTCAAGGATGGTACCACGCTCGGGCGGGACGCCAAGAAGTTCATGGACCAGGGGCAGCTCGTCCCCGACACCCTGATTCTCGAGCTCATCAAGGCCGAGCTGAGCAAGCCCGAGGCCAAGAATGGCGCCGTGTTCGACGGCTTTCCCCGCACCGCGGCGCAGGCCGAGCTCGTCGACAAGCTCTTGGGCGGCGAAGGCAACCGCCTCAACCACATCCTGCTGCTCGACGTGCCGGAAGAAGAGCTGGTCCGCCGCATGATGGGCCGCGCCCCGGTCGAGCGCCGTTCCGACGACACGCCGGAGGCGATCAAGACCCGCCTGGCGGTCTACCAGCGCGACACCGCCCCCCTCGTCGCCCACTACGCCCAGCGGGGGGGAGGCAGCGTGCACCGCGTGCCGGGCACGGGCACCGTCGACCAGATCGCCGAGGAGATCAGGCGGATCATCGGGCGATGAGTGTCACCATCAAATCGGCGCGGGAAATCGAGACGATGGCGGCCGCCGGGCGCATCGTCGCGGGCACGCTCGCCCTCGTCCGCCGCCACGTCCGGCCCGGCGTGGCCACGGCCGAGCTCGACCGGATCGCCGAGGACTTCATCCGTAGCCACCCCGGCGCCCGGCCCTCGTTCAAGGGGTTGTACGACTTTCCGGCGACGCTGTGCACCTCGATCAACGCGGAGATCGTGCACGGCATCCCCTCCCCGCGCCGGGTGCTCGGGACCGGGGACCTCCTCAGTGTAGACGTGGGCGTGGCGCTGGAGGGGCTGCACGCGGATTCCGCGGCCACGTTTCCGGTTGACGAGGTCAGCGCCGAGGCGCAGCGGCTGCTGCAGGTAACCCAGGACGCGCTTGCGGCGGGCGTCGCCGCGGCGCGCACCGGCAATCACGTCGGCGACATCGGGTACGCGGTGCAGCAGGTCGCCGAAGGCGCGGGGTTCTCGGTGGTGCGGGAGTTGGTGGGGCACGGCATCGGGACGAGCTTCCACGAGGAGCCGCAGGTGCCGAACTTCGGGAAGCCGAAGCGGGGCGCCCGTCTCACCCCCGGAATGACGATCGCGATCGAGCCGATGGTCAACGCCGGTGGGCCGGAGATTCGCACGCTCGAAGACAAGTGGACCGTGGTGACCGCGGACGGCTCGCTCTCGGCCCACTTCGAGCATACGGTGGCCATTCAGGAGAGCGGCGCGCCGCCGCGAATCCTGACGACGACGGACTAGGCGCGGTCCAGCCGCTCCGCCTCCTCCAGCAGGTCCCGGCTGTTCGCTGGATCCGCGAGCGCCGCGACGTTCACCCGCACATTCTCGACTGCGCCGGCCAGCGCCGCCCGCGCCAGCTGTCCGGCCACCTTCGCGTCCGAGCGCGCGCTCTTGTTGCCGATCTCGCCGAGCTCCCCCGCCAGGGTGACGAGGCGCGCCGCGCCGCGCGCCACGGCGAGCGGCGTCACGGCCGCGCCGCGCAACGCCTCGTCGACGGCGGTCCCGCGGCCGGGGTCGTCCTTGGAGATTCTGTAGGCGGCGCTCACCCGTCCGTACGCGACCGCATCGTCGTCGACCAGCCGCCGCAGCTCGGCGCGCAGCGCCTCCGCTTCGGTGAGTATCTCCCGCGCCCGGCCCTCCGCGGCTGCGTAGGCCTTCCGCCCGATCGTCAGCCGGCACACCATCGCGACCAGCGCCGCCGCGAGCGTCCCGGCGAGCGCCGCCGCGCTGCCGCCGCCGGGGACCGGCGCGGCGCCGGCCAACTCCTCGATCCAGGCGTCGAGCGTGGGTCCTTCGGTCTCGCGAATCTTTGCCTCGAGCAGGTGGCTGGCCGCGTCGGGAAGCTTGAGGTGCGCCGCAGCGACGCCCAGAATCGCGCGCTCCGGAATCAAACCCACCACCTCGCTCTTCGCGACCGCGACGCGGCGCGCCCGCGCCTCGGCCTCCACGACCGCGAACACCGCCGCCGGAGGCGTGACGTCAATGTCCAGCAGGTTCATCGACACCTGCGCCTGCCCCTCGACCAGGAAGCCGCTCGCCTGCACGGCGGGGAGCCCGCCGCTCGAGGTCCGGATGCGCTTCGCGATCTCCTTCGCGACCCCCACGTCCGTCGTGTCGAGGTAGATGTTGTAGGCGACGAGGAACGGCCGCGCGCCGATCGCCGTCGCGCCGGCGGTGGGATGGATGCGCGTGGGGCCGAAGTCGGGCTCGGCCGCCGGGTCCGTGCCGATGCGCTCGCGGAGGCCCTCGAACTCACCCTTGCGGATGTCGGGCAGGCGCTCGCGCTCGGGGCGGGTCGCGGCGCGAGCGTAGAGAAAGACCGGAATCGCGAGCTCGCGCCCGACGCGCTCGGCGAGCTGGCGGGCGAGCTGCACGCAGTCTTCCATCGTGACCCCGTGCACCGGGACGAACGGCACGACGTCGGTCGCTCCCATGCGGGGGTGCTCCCCGCGGTGCCGGGTGAGGTCGATGCGCGCCGTCGCCACCTGCATGGCGCGAAACGCGGCCTCGAGCGCCGCGACCGGCGGAGCCACGAATGTGAACACGGAACGGTTGTGCGAGGCATCGGCCTGAACGTCGAGCAGCTTGACGGCGGGCACCGCCGTGATCGCCGCGCGCAGGGCGTCGAGCACGGCCTGGTCCTTGCCTTCCGAGAAGTTCGGCACGCATTCGACCAGCGGCGTTAAGTTATTGTAATCCCGCACCTTGCGGCCCCCTACCTTTTTGCCTTAGGTTCTCCGCCCATGGCGCGCGTGTTCAGCGGCATCCAGCCCTCGGGGGAGCTGCACCTCGGTAACTACCTCGGCGCCGTGCGCAATTGGGTGCGCCTCCAGGATCAACACGAGTGCCTGTTCTGCGTCGTGGACCTGCACGCCATCACCCAGCCCTACGATCCGGCGACGCTCGGCGAGCGCACGCTGGAAATGGCGATGGGCCTCCTCGCCGCCGGCCTCGACCCCGACAAGTGCACGCTGTTTGTGCAGTCACACGTGCCCGAGCACAGCGAGCTCAACTGGCTGCTCACCACCGTGACGCCGCTGGGGGAGCTCGAACGCCAGACCCAATACAAAGAGAAAGCCCAGCGCCAGGAGAGCGTGCCGGCGGGGCTGCTCAATTACCCCGTTCTCCAGGCGGCGGACGTGCTGCTCTACAAGGCCGGTCTCGTCCCGGTGGGCGAGGACCAGGTGCAGCATCTCGAGCTGATGCGCGAGATCGCGCGCCGCTGGAACGGCCGCTTCGGCGCGGGCTTCTTCCCGGAGCCGCAGGCGCTGCTCACGCCCACGAAGCGCGTCCTCGGGCTCGACGGCCGGGCCAAGATGTCCAAGAGCCTGGGCAACACGCTCGGCCTGTTCGAGGACCCCGACGCGATCTGGCAGAAACTCAAGCCCGCGGCGACCGACCCCGCCCGCGTCACGCGCAAGGATCCCGGGAACCCCGACATCTGCAACATCTTCACCATCCATCAGGGATTCTCGACGCCCGCGCAGCAGGCGGATGTGGCGCACAAGTGTCGCACCGCGGGGTGGGGATGCCTCGACTGCAAGCGGCTGCTCGCCGACAATATCATAGCGGCGCTGGCGCCGATGCGCGAGCGGCACGCGCAGCTGCGCGCCGAGCCTGAGCGCGTGCGCGCGATCCTGCGCGGCGGCGCGGCCCGCGCCCGCACGATCGCCCGGCGGACCATCGTGGAAGTGCGGGCGCGCATGGGCCTGCTCGAGGCGGCGGAGGACTGATGGGGGACTTCATGCGCCGCATGATCGAGGTGTTCCAGCTCGAGCTGCTCCTGCAGCTCGGGCTTGCCGTGCTGCTCGGCGGCGCGATCGGCCTGGAGCGCGAGCTCGGCGGCAAGCCCGCCGGGCTGCGCACCAACATCCTCATCTGCATCGGCTCCGTGCTGTACACCAAGCTCTCCATGACGATGGGCGGGCCGACCTCCGATCCCACGCGCGTCGCGGCGCAGATCGTCACCGGCGTCGGCTTCATCGGGGCGGGGACCATTCTGCACGCGCGCGGGGCGGTGGTCGGGCTCACGAGCGCGGCGACGATCTGGGTCGTCGCCGCGATCGGCGTGGCCCTCGGCGCCGGCCATTATCCCGAGGCGCTCGGCGCTACCCTGCTCGTGATCCTCGTGCTGCAGGGGCTCGGCCGGGTGGAAGGCCTCGTTTCCCGGCAGTCGTCCCGCAGCCACCTCGTGGTGCACGCGCGGCCCGATCCCACCGCGCTCGAGGAGCTCGAGGCCCTCGTCCGCCGCACCGGACTGGAGGTCGAGCGGGTGGAGTCGCGCCGCGAGAACGTCGACCTGGTGATCGAGTACGACGTCCGCGGTCCCAAGCGCCTGCACGACCAGGTGATGATCGCCATCCTCCACCATCCCATCGTGCGGACCGTCTCCACCGGGGAGTGACCCGCCGGCTCGTCGTCGACCTGCAGTCTCCCCGGGCGGCCTGGCGCGTCACGCCGGATGCCGTCCGGGCCATTCGGGATGCTCTGGGGAAGGGCTGGGAGGTAGTGGAGGTAGACGCCCTCGCCCCTTCCGACGGCGACGGCGGGGTGGGCACGCCGGAATCCGCGGCCGCGGCGCGCGGCGCCGAGATCTATGTCGGATATGGGGTGGCGGCGGGCGTGGTCGCGGCCGGGCGGGGCACCTTGCGCTGGGCGCACAGCGGGACCGCCGGAGTGGGGGGCAGCCTTGCGGCGCTCCGAGGCAGTGGAATCGTGCTGACCAACTCGGCGGGCGTCCACGCCGAACCGATCGCGGACTGGGTCATCGCCGCCGTGGCGTTTTTCGCGCGCGGTCTCGACCGGATGCGCGAGTTCCAGGCGGCGGGGCACTGGGCCAAAGCGGCGTTCACAGACCTGACCGAGCCGGTGCGCGAGCTGCGCGGGCTGCGCATGGGGATCTTCGGGCTGGGAGGGATCGGCGCCGCCGTGGCGGCGCGGGCGGCGGCGCTGGGAATGACGGTCGCCGGCGTCCGGCGGCGCCCCGAGCGGGGCGGCCCGCCCGGGGTCGCGTGGGTCGGCGGGTTCGACGCGCTGCCGCGCCTCGCCGCCGAGGCCGATGTGCTGGTCATCGCGGCGCCGCGCACGGCGCTGACGGGAGCCGCGGTGAGCCGCGACGTGCTGGCGCGGCTCCCGGCGGAGGCGGTGGTGGTCAACGTCTCCCGCGGGGACCTGCTCGACGAGACCGCGCTGCTCGAGGGGCTCGACGCGGGCCGGCTGCGGGGCGCGGCGCTCGATGTGTTCGCGCGCGAGCCGCTGCCCGCCGGCCACCCCTTCTGGCGGCACCCGCGGGTGCTGGTGAGCCCGCACGCGGCGGGCGTGACGGGGCGCTACTGGGAGCGCGAGACGGGGCTGATCGTGGAGAACATTCGTCGCTATCTTGCGGGAGCGCCCCTGCTGAACGTGGTGGACCTGGAGGCCGGGTACTGAACGCATGGAAAAGATCATCAAGGCGGCCGTAGACCGGGGGGCGTCGGACCTGCACATCAAGGCGGGCGACGTGTTCCGCGCCCGCATCGACGGGCGGCTCGTCCCGCTCACCAAGCAGCGGCTCACCCCCGATCAGACGAAAGCGATCGCCCTGCGGCTGATCGCGAGCGAGGAAGACCGCGCCAAAATCGACCGGCTGCGCGATTACGACTGCTCCTGGGGGATGCCGGGGATCGGGCGGTTCCGCGTGAACATCCTGCGGCAGCGCTCGTCGTTCATGATCGTGATGCGCGTCATTCCCTTCGACGTGCCCACGTTCGAGAGCCTGAAGCTGCCGGCCGTGCTGTCCCAGGTGGCGTCCGCGGAGCGGGGGATGATCCTGGTCACCGGCGTCACGGGATCGGGCAAGAGCTCGACGATGGCGGCGATCATCCATCACGTCAACCAGACCCAGCACAAGCACATTCTCACGTTGGAAAACCCGATCGAGTTCCTGCACCGCGACATCAACTGCTCCGTCACCCAGCGGGAAGTCGGCGTCGACACCGACGACTTCCGCATGGGCCTGCGGGCCGCCCTGCGCCAGGACCCCGACGTGGTCCTGATCGGCGAAATGCGCGACGTCGAGACCATCGACACGGCGATGAAGGCCGCGGAAACCGGCCACCTGCTGATCTCGACACTCCACACGCCGGACACCGTCACCACCGTGAGCCGCATCGTCGCCATGTTTCCGCCCGAGGAGCAGGAGATCGCCCGCATCCGCCTGGCGGAATCGCTGCACGCCGTCGTCTCGCAGCGCCTGCTCCCGCGCGCCGACGGCCACGGGCGCGCGGCGGCGCTCGAGGTACTGATCTGCACCGGGTTTGCTCGCGATCTGATCAAGGACGTCAATCGCACGCCGGAGCTGCGCGACTACATCAAGGAATCGCGCGATCAGTACGGGATGCAGACCTTCGATCAGCACCTGATGGACCTGGTGAGCGACGGCGTCGTGACCTACGAGACCGCTGCGGCCACCTCGTCGAACCCGGCCGATTTCGAGCTGCAGATGAAGACCCTGCGGCGCCGCTCGCGGGTCGCGGCAACCGCCAAGGTCGGGGCCGCCGATCCCGGCAAGGACAAGTCCGCAGGGGTCACCGACGACCTGTCGAGCATGCTCCCGCCGTCGTGAGCGCACGTCGCTTCGGGGGCGTGCTCGCCCCCATCACCACCCCGTTCGATTCCGCCACCGGCGACGTCAGACCGGGAGCGCTGCGCCAGAACATCACGCGGCTGCTCGGGGAGGGTCTCGACGGCATCGTCGTCGCGGGCTCGACCGGGGAGGCGCCGCTCCTCGACGCCGATGAGCAGCGGCGGCTGGTCGCCTGCGCGCGCGACGCCGTGCCGCGGGACCGCTTGCTCTTCGCCGGGACCGGCGCGGAGTCCACGCGCGAGGCCGTCGCCCGGAGCCGGGCGGCCGCGGCGGCCGGGGCGGACGCCGTGCTGGTGCGACCACCCGGCTACTTCGCGTCGGCGCTCACGGAGGCGGCTCTCGTCGCCTACTACCGCGGGGTCGCGGACGCGTGCCCCGTGCCGGTCCTTCTGTACAACATTCCCAAATACACGCACGTCGCCATCGGGCCGGCTGTGCTCGGGCAGCTCGCCGCCCATCCCAACATTGTGGGGGTCAAGGATTCCTCCGGAGACCTGAAGAACGTGAGCGCCTACCGCGCGACCGTGCCGGACTGGTCGGTCTTCGTCGGCTCCGGGTCCCTCCTGTACGCCGCGTTGGAGCTGGGCTGTGACGGCGGAATCCTCGCGCTCGCCTGCTTCGCGGCCCGCCGCTGCGCCGACGTGTACGCCGCGTTCCGGGCGGGAGACCGCGCCCGTGCGGAGGCTCTGCAGCAGCCCCTCATTCCGCTGAACAAGGCCATCGTGAGTGAGCTGGGCGCGGCGGGCGTGAAGGCGGCGATGGACGCCGTGGGGCTCGCCGGCGGCCCGGTGCGTGCGCCGCTGCCGGCGCTCGCGCCCGCCGATCGCGAGCGCGTGGCGCGGCTGCTCACGCCGAGTGACTGACCTTCACGCCCTGCTCGACCGGCTGGCCGTCCCGCGGCTCGTCGGCTCATCCAACCATGCGCGCGTCCGGGAGCTGCTGCGCGCCGAGCTCGAGCGGCGCGGCTGCGTCGTGATGGAGCATCCCTTCACCGCGAGTCCCGTGCGTCTGGTCGCCGCCCAGGTCTGGGGCGCGGGCGTCGGCGTGGTCATCTTCGGCACGCTCCTGCTCGCGCCGAGTCGGCTCCCGGTGCTGTGGGCCGCGGCGTGGGCGTGCGCCGGGGCGGCGGTGCTTGCGGCGTACCCCTTCCTCCCGCTGCTGTGGCGGCTGCCGGTGCCCACCACCCCGGCGACCAACCTCATCGGCGTACGTCCCGGAGACCGCGTGCGGGTGTGGCTGGCGGCCCATTTCGATTCCAAGGGTCAACGGCTTTCGATGTTGTCGCGGCTGCTGGCGGTGGGCCTGTGCGTCGGCGGACTCATCGGCGTCGTCGCCATAGTGGGGCTCCGGACGGCGTTGGGCTGGCGGCCGCTCTGGGGAGCGCTGGCGATCCCAGGGGCCATCGGCGCGCTGCTGCTCGCGCGCTGCCGCACCCGGGACGACTCCCCCGGGGCCGTGGACAACGCCACCGGTGTGCTCACCGTGCTCGCCGTCCTCGACGCGCTTCCCCCGGCAGCGCCGGTCGGCGTGCTGTTCCTCGATGCCGAGGAGTTCGGCCTCGAGGGGGCGCGGGCCCTCGTGCGCGAGCGGGCCAACCTGCTGCATGGGACCGCGGTCGTGAACTTCGACGGCGTGGATGACCGCGGCGGGGCGGTGGTGCTCGAGCACCGAGGCGGGCCCGTGGGGACCGCGGTGGCGCGCGCGTTGGGCGTCCGCCGGTCGCGGGTTCTCCCCGTGCTCGTCGACGGGATCGCCCTCGCGAAGGGGGCGGGGGAGTGCGTCACGATCATGCGCGGGGACTGGGGGACCGCCCGCATCGTACACACGGGGAAAGACCATCCCGGGCGCCTCACGCTGGCGGGCGTCCGGGAGGTCGCCGGCGCCGTTGCCGCTGCCTTGCGTTGACGCGCACCTGATGTTCTCCTAACTTCCCCCAGAGGATACCGCAGCCCCCACCGGGGGCTTTTTTATTGGGCAGGAGGGGCGTCGATGTTTGGACCGAAGAGCCACTGCGTCGTCGTCGTCGGCGCGCAGTGGGGCGACGAGGGGAAGGGGAAGATCGTCGACGTGCTCGCCGAGCGCGCCGATCTCGTCGTGCGCTATCAGGGGGGCGCGAACGCCGGCCATACGGTGAACACCGGGGCCGGGGAGTTCGTGCTGCACCAGATTCCGTCCGGCATCCTCCAGGGGGCCGTGTGCATCGTCGGCAACGGCGTGGTCCTCGATCCGGAGACCTTTTTCACCGAGCTCGACGCCCTGGCGACCCGCGGCATCAAAGTCGACGGCAAGCTGTATGTCTCCGACCGTGCTCACCTCACCCTCCCGTTCCACAAGCTCCTCGACCGGGCCCGCGAGCAGCGCGAGCGCATCGGGACGACGGGGCGGGGGATCGGCCCCACGTACGAGGACAAGTACGGGCGCCGGGGTATCCGGGTCGGGGATCTGCGCCACCTCGATCGCGCGAGCCAGGTCGTCACGGCACGGGTGCAGGCCGCGAACGAGATGCTGCAGCTGCTGGGCGCGGGCGACCGGGCCGACCCCGCCGAGCACACGGCGCTGTTGTCGCGCCTCGCGCCCCGGCTCCTGCCTCTCGCCGTCGATGCCGGCCGCGTCGTGTACGAGGCCTTGGAGCGTGGGGAATCCGTGCTCCTCGAGGGTGCGCAGGGGGCGTTGCTCGACGTGGACCATGGCACCTACCCCTATGTGACCTCCTCGAATACGACGGCCGGTGGGGCGGCGGTGGGCGCGGGGATCGGGCCGACGGCGATCGACGCGGTCCTCGGCGTCGTCAAGGCTTACACCACCCGGGTCGGCAACGGGCCGCTGCCCACTGAGGCCGGACCGGAGCTGGCCCAGCGCATCCGCGAGCTGGGCGGCGAGTTCGGCGCCACGACTGGGCGACCGCGCCGCTGCGGCTGGTTCGACGCCGTGGTGGTGCGCTACGCCGTGCGCATCAACGGCCTCACCGGGCTCGCCGTCACCAAGCTCGACGTCCTCGACTCGTTCGCGGAGATCCCCGTGTGCGTCGGCTACCGGCTCGACGGGGAGGATGTGGACAGCATGCCGGCGGACGTCGAGCGTATCGACCGGGTCGAGCCGGTCTACGAGACGCTTCCGGGGTGGCGGAAATCGCTTCAGGAGGTGCGGCGCCTCGCCGAGCTGCCGCCGGCGGCGCGCGCTTATCTGGATCGCCTGCAGGATCTCGCACACGCCCCCATTCGCTATGTGAGCGTCGGTACACGGAGAGATCAGATCATCGAAGTTGGATAGACGCCAGGGAGCCGACGGTGTCCTTGGCCTCTTGTGACTAGAAATACAAACCCCCCAGGGTTACCCCTGGGGGGCTATCGCTTGCCCGACATCGTGCGCCCTAGAACCCGATGTGAGCGAAGCGAGCAACTCTGATCGGGTCCGGGCGCCGCGTACTCTGGCGGCCAGGCTATCTCGAATGCTGACCCGAGACCCTTTGGCTTTGCGCCCCGCCGTCGCCGGCGGTTTGCCCTGTGACAGAGATGCTGCTTCCACGTGTTTGAGCAAGAATGATGCCCTAAGTGCAAGCTCTTAGGCGTCACTGCACTTAGCGCGTGCTCGCACGAGTTTGCTATAGTAATATGCAATAAATCGTGCACATTGCATTCAATAATGGAGGCTCGTGCCCCGCATCGTCCTAGTTGCCCCTACCGCTTTTAAGGGTACGTATCGGCCCCGGGAAGTCGCCGACGCGCTCGCGGCGGGCGTACGCCGGGCGCTGCCGGAAGCAGTGGTGCTGAACTGTCCGATCGCTGACGGCGGCGATGGCTTGCTCGACGCCGTGCTCCCGCCGGGCTTCCTGCGCGAGCGCGTGCGAGTCACGGGACCGCTGGGGACGCCGGTCGAGGCTGCGCTGGGCTGGATCGATCCCCAGACCGCGATCTTCGAGAGCGCGAGCGCCTGCGGGCTTGCCCTGCTCAAACCGGAGGAACGCGATCCGCTGCGCGCGACGAGCCGCGGCGTCGGCGAGCTGCTGTTCGAAGCGGTGGATCGCGGTGCCGAGACCGTGATCGTGGGACTGGGCGGCACGGCGACGGTGGACGGTGGGACCGGCGCGGCGCGAGGCTTGGGCTGGACCTTCGCGGACGCCGAGGGGCGTCCGCTGCCCGAGGGTGGTGGGGCGCTCCCGATGCTGGGAACGATGGAGGGTGGCTGGGGGCTCGCAGCGCGGGTCATCGCGCTCACCGACGTGGCGACGCCGCTGGTGGGGCCGGAGGGCGCCGCTCGCGTCTTCGCCCCGCAGAAGGGGGCGACGCCGGCGCACGTCACCCACCTGGCGGCGGGCCTCGAGCGGCTGGCGGAGCGGTTCGCGCAGAGCGGCCGGCCGGAGCTAGCGACGCGGCCGGGCGGCGGGGCGGCTGGAGGACTCGGCGCGGGGCTCGCGTTCTTCGCGAAGGCGGACCTGGCCGGCGGGGCGGAATGGGTGTTCGAGCGGGTGGGGTTCGACGCGGCACTCGCCAAAGCCGACCTCGTGATCACCGGGGAGGGCGTGTTCGACCGCACCTCGCTCGTCGGCAAGGCGGCGGGCGAAGCGCTGCGTCGCGCCCAGGCGGCGCGCAAGAAAGTCGCCGTGGTGGCGGCGCGGGCGGACGCGTTCGCCGGCCTGCACGTCGTCACCGGCGCGGGCCCGACGCTCGATGCGGATGCCATCGCCGCCCTCGGCGAGCGGGCGGCGCGGGAGGCGTTCGGGTTGCCCGCCGCCTAGCGCCGCCTCTATCTTCCCGCCTCCTATGCCCGAAACCGTGATGGACAAACTCGTGTCGCTCGCCAAGCGGCGCGGGTTCGTATTCCAATCGTCGGAGATTTACGGTGGGCTGGGCTCGGTCTGGGATTACGGGCCGCTCGGCGTCGAGCTCAAGAAGAACATCAAGGAGCGCTGGTGGCGCTCGATGGTCCACGAGCGGGAGGACATCGAGGGCCTCGACGCGGCGATCCTGATGCATCCCAAGGTGTGGGAAGCCTCCGGGCACCTCGCCGGCTTCAGCGACCCGCTGGTGGACTGCAAGCACTGCAAGAACCGGTTCCGCGCCGACGATCCCCGCATCAAGGGGACGCCGGGGCAGCCGGACGCGCAGTGTCCCGTGTGCGGGACGAAGGGGTCGCTCACGGCGGCGCGGCAGTTCAACCTCATGTTCAAGACGTTCATGGGGCCGGTGGAGGAGGCCGCGGCCGTGGTTTACCTGCGG
>WNGI01001140.1_pt1 | contig 26344 bp, 20 predicted proteins | sample 5400621 | NCBI WGS metagenome assembly WNGI01 (sample SAMN13153374, study PRJNA577476) | soil metagenome | isolation source: 20 cm soil or saprolite under Garry oak tree replicate 1 | place: USA:California | collected 2016-06-15 | reverse complement strand
TATGGGACGTTCGGCGAACGTGCGGATGGGGCACTGTTCCCCCAGTCCAAACAGCTCGTCGCCGATCTGGAGGCAATCGCCGCCGCCGGCTTCAACGTCGTCCGGACCTACACGCCTCCGCCTGACGATATGGTCGCGGCCGCGGGCGAGCTGGGGTTGAGGATCCTGGCGGGGATCGACTACCGCGACTGGCGGTACCTGCTGGGCAGCAAGAGCGCCGACGTCAAGTCCGTGCGCCGCGAGGCGCGCGAGGCGGTCCAGGCCTTTGCCCGCAGGGTGGCTGGCAACCCCGTGATCCTCGGCATCTCGGTGGGCAACGAGGTCCCAGCGGACGTGATCAGGTGGATTGGCACCAAACCGGTGAGCCAGATGCTGTCTGAGCTGTGCGCGCTGGTCCACGACATCGATCCCCAGCGACTGGTCACCTACGCCAACTACCCAACCGCAGAATATCTCCGCGGGGACGACTCGGACTTCATCACATTTAATGTGTTCCTAGAGTCCCGCCAAGCCTTCCACCGTTACCTGACCAAGCTCCAGCATGCCGCCGGCGGGCGACCGCTCGTACTGGGAGAGATAGGCCTCAACAGCGGCCCGGATCCGGAGGGCGAGGCTCGCCAGGCCGAGGCGCTCGACTGGCAGCTCGAGGTGGCAGCGGAGCGCGGAGTCGCCGGAAGCTGCGTCTTTTCGTGGACGGATTCGTGGACTGTGGCCGGGCGGCCGGTGGAAGGCTGGCACTTCGGCCTCACACGTTCCGACCGCTCACCCAAGCCGGCGCTCGACGTTGCCACCGAATGGAACGGCCGCGAGGTCCGCGACCTGAAATCGCGCTGGCCGTCGATGAGCGTGGTCATCTGCGCCCACAACGCCGAGGCGACCATCGACGAGTGCCTCGAGCACACGTGCTCCCTCGACTACCCCGACCTCGAGGTTGTGGTGGTCGATGACGGATCGACGGACCTGACGGCAGAAATCGTTCGCCGGCATCCGCGAGCCACGCTGCTGTCGATACCTCACTCTGGCCTGGCGACCGCGCGGAACGAAGGCTTGCTCGCGACTGAAGGGGAGATCGTCGCCTACCTAGACAGCGACGCCTACCCGACTCCCGAGTGGCCGTACTACCTCGCCCTGGGTTTCGAGAAGGACGATGTAGTAGGGGTCGGGGGACCCAACGAGTGCCCGCCCGCGGACACGATGCGTGCGCGGCAGATCGCATCGGCGCCGGGCGGGCCGATTCACGTCCTGCTGTCAGACGATCTGGCGGAGCACATACCCGGATGCAACATGGCCTTCCGGCGGGCGACGCTGGAGGAGCTGGGCGGATTCGACCCGATCTACACGATCGCCGGCGACGACGTGGACTTCTGCTGGCGGGTCCTCGACCGCGATTGGGAGATAGCCTTTCATCCCGCGGCCCTGGTCTGGCACCACCCGCGAACGGCGATCAAGGCATATCTCCGACAACAGTGGGGATATGGCCGGAGCGAGGCGCTCGTGCAGGCACGACATCCCGATCGCTTTTCGATGGTCGGTTCGGCGCGATGGCGAGGGCGGATCTACTCAGCTGCACCGCTGCGCGCGTGGCGTGAACGGATCTATCGAGGCCTCTATGGGGCGGCTCCCTATCAGTCGGTCTACCGAGGTGGAGGGGAGTTCAGAGACATAGCCCACCAGCTGGGCGTGCCGCTCGCGGCGATCGCAGTGCTCGCCGCACCGGCGGCGCTGCTCATGCCAGATCTTTTGGTAGCGCCGATCGTGGGGTTGGCCTTCTTGGCGACACTCGCTGCCACCGACTTTGCCCGAATCACAGTGCCGGCCTCCGCTCGCAATTCGTCGCTACCGTTCCGACTCAACCTGACCCTGCTCAATCTGCTCCAGCCGGTAGCGAGGGCGTGGGGGAGAGCCCGCAACCGTGCTCTGGCTCGTCGCTCGGCAGTTGCCGTCAGAGAGATTGCGGGGCCGATCCAGAGTCTCGGACGGGGCATCTATCTCATGCCCGAGAAGCGCCCGCGACCAGAGATCGCAGAGACCATCGTGCAACGCGTGCGACGCACGGGCATGAGAGTCGTACCGCCGACGGGGTGGGAGTCACATGACGCGTTGGTGATGGCAAGCACCCTCGTCGGCGCCGAGTTCGTGACGAGTGCTCACCCGCCGGGTTGGGTGCAACTTCGGGTCAGGCGTTTCCTGCGCTGGAAACCGATGGTTCTGGTCGCGGCCTTGATTGGCATCGGCGCGATAACTGACGCAAGGCTGGCGGTGGCTCTCAGCGTGGTTGCCATGCTGAACATTGGAATTGGAGTGTGGCGAACCGGGCCCCGGCTCGGTCGCATCCTGGCGTCGGGAAGCCGTATCCAATGACCCGAGGAGCGTGGACGCTGTGGCGTCTCATCCCGAGGCTGTTTCCCTACCTCCGACCTTACCGAGGGCTCGTCATTGCGTCGATTTTCTTGAGCGTGCTTGCGATCGTCATCGGCCTAGCTAACCCTTGGCCCCTCGCGTTCATGGTCGACACAGTGCTAGATAATCAGCCTCCACCAGCCGGGCTGGCCCAAATATTCGGCCAGCATGACCGCTTCACTTGGCTGTTGCTCGCTGCCCTCGGGAGCTTAGTGCTGGTCGTGGTGAGCAACGCCATGACTGTGCTCCACGAGTACGTCAACACAAAGCTCCACCAACGTGTAGTGCTGGACTTCCGCAGCGACCTGTTCGAACATGCACAGCGGCTTTCCGTGAGCTATCACGACGCGATCCCTACCGGACAGCTCACTACACAGATCAACCTCATGCCAGATCAGGCGGGTGGCTTATTGCTCGGATTGCCTCCGCTGGCCCAGAGCCTCGTGACGCTCGTCGGCATGTTTGTGATCGCGATGAAGATCGATCCGATTCTCGCTTTGCTGGCCCTAACCGTAGTTCCGGTGATCTATTACTCGGTTGGCGTCTACAGTGCCCGGATCGTGCCCCGTTTGCAGCATGTCCGGGGACTCGAATGGCAGACGATGTCGATTGTTTTCGAAGCCATGGCGATGCTACGTGTTATCGCCGCGTTTGCAAGGGAAAGACATGAGTTCAGTCGCTTTCGCTCGCAGGGTGAAACTGCAGCTGGCGCGCGGGTGAAGTTGACAGTTCGACAGACTTTGTTTTCGCTTGTAGTTAACACGTGGACCGCCGCGGGCACCGCTCTGGTCCTCGGCGTCGGTGCGTTTCATGTCCTGAATGCCCAGCTCACGATTGGTGAACTATTGGTCTTTCTCTCATACATCGCTGCCGTCTATGGACCTCTCGAAACGATCAGCTCAACCGTCGGCTCGATGCAGCAGCAGCTAGTCGGCCTACAAGGCGCTTTTTACCTCCTCGATACGCACGCGGACATCGAGGACCAGCCGGACGCCGTGGAGCTGCGATCGACGTGGGGCGCCGTGGCTTTCGATCATGTCGATTTCAGCTATTCGGGAAGGACCGACACGCTCAAAGGAATAACTTTCGCCGTCAAACCCGGACAACATGTGGCCATTGTCGGCCCGACTGGAGCCGGCAAGACGACCCTCATTAGCCTCATAAAGCGCTTCCACGACCCTCAGGCGGGGTCGGTCTTGGTCGACGGGATTGACGTAAGAACTCTCAAGGTCAAATCGTTGCGCGAACATGTGAGCGTCGTCCTGCAGAATCCGGAGCTCTTCTCCGGCTCGATCGCCGACAACATCGGATACGGCAGGCTGGAGGCGGGGATGCCCGAGATAGTCGAGGCCGCGAAGGGAGCGAATGCCCACGACTTCATCGAGCGGCTGCCCGAGGGATATCAGACGCAACTGGGAGAGGGCGGTGCACAGCTTTCAGCAGGTGAACGCCAGCGGATCTGCGTTGCCCGGGCGTTTTTGAAGGACGCGCCAATCCTGATACTGGACGAGCCGACCTCGTCCATAGATTCGAGGACCGAAGCGGTAATTCTTGACGCGCTCGACCGCCTGTCGGTCGGCCGAACAACGTTCGTGATTGCCCATAGGCTATCGACGATCCGTCACGCCGACCAGATTCTCGTACTTGACCAAGGGCAGCTTGTAGAGCGGGGCACCCATGATGAATTGCTGGCGCAGAACGGGCTATACCGACAGCTCTATGACGTGCAGATCGGGGTCGATCTCATCGAGCGACTGTCTCGCCGAGTCATTTCGAAAGACCCTGTGAACTCAGACCTCGATGGGTCAGCAGAGGCGCGCACGCTTGTTGTGGATGTCCAGCGGGCACTTGCCAGGGCTCTGAACGGAACAGTTGGTCAGGAGCCGCTTGCTCACGCGGCGGCGCTTCTTGTTCAAGCGGTTGAGCCGATGCTGGAACCCAATCACCGAGAGGCCCCTCAAATTCTCGCTGCCCTCCGTTCGGGCAACCCACTGGCCGAACCAAGGATCGCGGCCGCCTTTGCCGATGCCTTACTTGAGCTCCAAGACCTTGCGGTTGACCTGGGCGTGGCCGCGGAGAAGGCGTACAGGTAAGTGGGCAAACCGCGGATCGTCCTTCTGGGAATGATGACAAAGATCCCGGTCGCAGGGGTTATCTGGCAAACACTTCACTATCTCGTCGGGCTTGAGCGCCTTGGTTACGAGGTGTACTACGTCGAGGCGCATGCCCGCACGCCCTCGATGTTGATGCAGCGAGCCGATGATGATAGTTCGGGCCGAGCTGCCGCCTTTATTGCTGGCGCGCTGGAGAGGTTCGGTTTTGGAAGCAGGTGGGCCTACCACGCGTTGCACGACGACGGCCGCTGTTATGGTTTGAGCGCAAGCCAGCTAGGCGACCTCTACCGCTCTGCGGCCCTCATTATCAACTTGCATGGTGGCACCGAACCGCGCGCGGAGCATACCGCGACAGACCGATTGGTTTACTTGGAAACGGATCCCGTCGAGGTCGAAGTTCAGCTAGCCTCGGGACGCCAAGACACAATCGAGTTTCTTCAGTCACATTGTGCATTCTTCACTTTTGCACAGAACTACGGTAGTCAAGATTGCCTTCTGCCCGTATCAGATCGATTTCAGTTCCTGCCAACGCGGCAGCCAGTCGTCCTCGATTTCTGGCAGGGGCGAGCAAATGGTCGCGGTGAGCGCTACACGACAGTGGGCAATTGGCGGCAAGAGTGGCGTGACATAACGGTCAATGACGAGACGCTCAGTTGGAGTAAGCACCAAGAATTTCTCAAGTTTCTGGCCCTACCGGCTAGGGTCGGTCAGCGCTTCGAATTAGCGCTCGCCGGCTGCGAAGGAACCGACCGCGATCTCCTTGAGCAGCATGGCTGGCTGGTTAGCGATGCATCTGTATTGTCGCAAAACATCGACATTTATCGGCACTACATCGCGGGATCCCATGGGGAGTTCACCGTTGCAAAAGAGCAAAATGTTCGACTGAGAACCGGGTGGTTCAGTGATCGCAGCGCCACGTACTTAGCTGCCGGGCGGCCAGTTATCACCCAAGACACGGGATTTGGCAATGCGCTTCCGTCCGGCGAGGGCCTCTTTGGGTTCTCGTCAATTGACGAGATTGTCATCGCTGTGGAATCCATCGAGGCCAACTACCATCGGCACTCGAAAGCTGCGGCCGAGATTGCGCACGAGTATTTCGATGCCTCCCAGGTCCTTGGTCGGATGCTCCAGCAGGTTGGAATGCCACGCGTGCCGCCGGGCTTGGTCATTGCTCCAATGTCTCGGCGGCCGACTACACTGCCGCCGGAAACAGTTGAATCGATCCTCCAGGCGCCGTTACCTGTCACCATCACCTTGGCCGACGAACAACCCAAAGCGAGCGTGATAGTGGTGACCCATGACGGCCTCGTGTACACGCGGCTTTGTCTAGAGAGTGTCCTCGGCGATGCGGAGGCGCCCACCCTTGAGCTAGTTGTGATCGACAATGCATCAACCGATGCAACGAGCGACTATCTGCGACTACTCGCGGAAAGGGACCATCGTGTGCGACGCATTGCAAACATCAGGAATGTCGGCTTCGCGATCGCTGTCAACCAGGGGCTCGCCGACGCCCGCGGACAGTACCTTGTCATCCTGAATAACGACACGATCGTGCCATCTGGATGGCTAAACCGCCTGATTCACCATCTCGATTCAATTGACATCGGTGGCGTCGGACCGGTAACCAACCGGATCGGAAACGAAGCGCAGATCGATGTAGGCTACCGAACTTATGCCGACCTCTGCGAGTTTGCTCGAAACCGTGCACGCGACTTCGAGAATCGCGTCTTCCCAATCAGAACCTTGGCTATGTTCTGCTTTGCGATACGACGCAATACGTGGAGGGACATCGGCCCGCTTGACGAGCGCTTTGGTGTCGGGCTGCTAGAAGATGACGACTATTCAGAACGAATAAGGCGGGCGGGACTCCACCTCGTTTGTGCGGAAGACGTCTTTGTCCACCACTTTGGCGAAGCGTCATTCGGATCGCTCGTGCCCTCAGGGAAGTATGGAATGCTGCTCCGCGCCAACCAACAACTGTACGAGGACAAATGGGGTATCCCGTGGGAGCCATATGACCGGCGTCCAAGTGCCGAGTATCTGGAACTTCGAGAGCAAGTCCGAGTTACTGTGCGAAGCGAGTTGCCGGCAGGCTCAACCATAGCGGTAGTCAGTCGCGGCGACGACGATCTGTTGCGACTGGAGGGCATCAAAGCCTGGCATTTTCCTCAGTTGGAAGACGGCACTTTTGCCGGCTATTACCCAGGTGACGGAGTCGACGCCATTAACCAGCTCGAGCTGGTGCGCGCCAAGGGTGCGGATTACATTCTGTTTCCGCGCACTTCGTTCTGGTGGCTGGATTATTACAGCGAGCTGAAATCGTATCTAGACAGCAATTGCCGACTCGTGAGTCACAGCGAAGCCTGCATTGTTTTCGCTCTCGAGCGAGTATCGGTGGGTCGCCCCTGATGTCGAAGATGGCCGGCATTTGTATTGCGGGCATGCATCGGTCGGGTACATCAATGGTTACTGAGGTCCTACTCCGGTCAGGTTTGTGGCTGGGCGAAGAGTCATCGCTAATTCCTCCGGCGTACTCGAATGAGGCTGGTTACTGGGAGCACGCTGCGTTCGTTGACCTGAACGAAAGCGTCCTGAATGGGGCGGGGGTCACGTGGGATCAAATTGAGAGCTTGCCGGCAGCGCATAGCAAGCTGTGGCGACAGAGGACCTTCATTGAGCAGGCTAGGAAGTTGGTGTCGACGATCGGTAGTGATCAGCAGTGGGGATGGAAGGATCCACGAAACTGCTTGACTCTGCCCTTCTGGCTAAAGATCTTGCCCTCGCTTAAGGTGGTTGTCTGCCTACGCAATCCACTCGAAGTGGCCATCTCATTGCAACGCCTCGGCGCGGTTCCCTCGAACGCCGCTGGCCTTAGGCTTTGGAAGTCTTACAACGCGCGTTTGATGCAGGATGCACCGCCGTCGAAGCGAATCATTACGCATTACAGCGAATACTTCTCCAGTCCGCTGGCGGAAATTCGGAGACTGGCGAGCTTTGCTGGGCTTGCGAGTCCGGACTCGACCGCCAATGCTGCGCTCAATGCGGTCCGAGCTGATCTTCGCCATAGCCATTTCGGTGACAAGGAGTTGGCCGATTTCGGAGCTGACGTCGAGTTGATCGACCTGTACCGACGTATGTGCGAGGAGGCGGGCTGGAAACAGGATGATGTTCTGAACGGCACGGTTCTGGCAAGCAATCCCTCTCGAGTTGGTCGACGAACGTCGCAGCCGAGGGTCACCGCGGCCAGGTCCGGCCTTTCGCTTGCCCGTCAAGAGCGCGACGAGCTGAGACTTAAGCTTGACGAGCAGAGTGCGGCTCTCGCTCTTGCCAGGGAGCGTCTATCGCAAGCTGAGGACGAAGCGGATGCGGCTCGATATGATCTCGACGAAATCGTTGGAGGAAGTTCTGGCAGTGGCTCAGCCGATCGTCGCGAGATCCGCCGTATCCGAGAAGCTGTGCGCCTCGAGGTCCCTCGCGATGCAACCGTCGCTGTCGTAAGCCATGGCGATGAGAACCTGCTCCGATTGTATGGACGACGCGCTTGGCATTTTCCCCAGAATGACGAGGGGCAGCACCTAGAGCGCATTCCCTCTTCCTCTACCGGAGCAATCGCACAGCTTGAGTTGATACGTGCTCTCGGCGCAAATTATCTCTTGATCCCGGCGACTGAGCTTTGGTGGCTCGATCAGTTTCGGGGGTTCGACCGGTATCTCAGACAGAGATTTCCACTCATCGCTAAAGACGAGGAGACTTGCCTAATTTTCAGCCTTGGCGATGCTGATCTTCCCAGGGTAGACCGAGCATGGCAAGAAGTCGATGCAGTACTCACCACCCTAGAGGAGCACGCTGATCATGATGTAGCCGTTCTCGACTGGCAGTCTGGAATCGACCTTCGCGCCCGCTTTCCTGACCGCCGGGTCTTTACTCCGATTACTTCTGGAGACGTCTTGCCATACCTGGACAGCAGCGTCGATCTTGTGGCGGTGTCTGAACTCGCAACTGGGAGTCGTCGGAAAGAGGCTCGCCGAATTGCGAACGTGGCCATTGTGGTATGTCCCAAAACAGAGACGGGATCGCCGACCGTCGACTGGAAGGCGCGACCTGACCTCGGTTGGCCGCGCGTTTCCATCATCGTACTTGCGTCGAAGCAGGAGCGTTGGACTGGCGCATCCTTGGCATCGCTGCGGACAAACCTTCCGCCTAGGCTCGATTACGAGATTATGGTGCTCGCTGGCGGTAATAGCCCCACGGTAGAAGGGTGGATTAAAGCGGACCCACGCGTGAAGGGTCTGCGCGGACTAAGAACCAAGTCAATTGGAGCCGCCTGGAATGAGGCGGCCGCGAAATCGAATGGCAGCATTCTTGTATTTGTCCAACCCCAAACACTTCTGCTGAGCGACTGGTTGGGCCCTCTCTTGCAAATCTTATCGAGATACTCCGATGCTGGCGCCGTCGGCGCGAAACTGTTGTCTCCTGATGGCAGCTTGTGGCATGCCGGGGGAGTTGTGTTTGCAGACTCAACTGTGGCACGAATTGGCCAAGGCGACAGCGATGTCGAAGCGCCCGCATACAGTTTTGTCCGCACAGTGGATTGTTGCTTCCCAGCCGTCCTTGCAACTCCACGATCCGTTTTTACGGGCGTGCATGGCTTTGATGAGAAGGAACCACGTAGCTTGTACCTCTCGGCTGACTACAGCCTGCGGATCCTCGCTCGTGGATTCCGTACGTACTTCCAGCCCGAGAGTGCCGCTGTTGTTCTTGGCGCTCAGGGAGATGATGGTGAGGCGCATGGCGCATTCGCGAAGAGTTGGCAGTCTCAACTTGACCGACAGCCCAAGCGACCAGAACAGTTGGACGGCGGGTTCTGGCAAACATTACCTTTTGGCGGTAATGGACAGATCCTGGAGAGGTCATGACGCGGCACGCCCTTATCGCGTCGTACTACGTGCCACAGACAGGCCTGGACAGCTCGTCTCGGCGCTTGCTGCACATTATTGATTTCCTTCGGGATGACGGCTGGCACGTAACCGTTCTCGCCAAGAATCTAGCCGGATCCGAGCGCGGCGGCTATGTCCTGCGCCAGCGCGGAATTCCCGTATATCCATATCGCAAGCAAGCCATCGAGGATTTGGTGGCGGCACAGCGATTCGACATGGCCCTCCTCGCGTTCTGGCACATAGCCGAGCCGCTCGTTAACACGCTGCGACGGCTCTCGCCGCAAACTCGAATTATTGTCGATTCGATGGATGTTCACTTTGTCCGTCATGCGCGCAAGTCTTTCAATGCGGACTCAGGCCAGAGTCTCGATGCGGCATACGGGGATGAGATGGTTCGGGAGGTTAACGTCTACGCGAGCGCCGACGCGGTGCTTACGGTATCGCTAAAGGAAGCCAGTTTGATCAACGATCTTGTTGGCGATGACGGACTCGCCCACCTCGTTCCCGATTGCGAGGAGCTGGATCAGTCGCGAATTCCATTTCACAACAGAAGGGGCGCACTATTTGTCGGCAACTTCGAACATCCACCGAATGCAGACGCTGTGCGGTTTCTATGCCAAAGCGTGGTCCCGCTGTTGGATCCCCAGGTCTTGGCCGAGCACCCCATATACATAGTTGGTCGCGATCTGGGCCAGGTGGTCCGGGAATTCGGGTCGGGATTGAACAACGTTCATATGGTCGGATGGGTTCCGGCGCTAAGCCCGTATCTAGAAGGGGCCCGTATCTCAGTCGTGCCACTCCGTTATGGGGCCGGGACCAAGCGCAAGTTGATTCAGACCCTGATGGTGGGAACGCCGGCGGTATCGACTAGCGTCGGTCTCGAAGGGTTAGGCCTAGAGCACGACAAGCATGTGCTCGTAGCCGATGAACCAGCGCTATTTGCCGCATCGATGGAGCGGCTACTAGGCGATGAACCCTTATGGACCGATGTGGCTCGTTCGGGAAGAGAGCACGTGTTGGGTACTCACAATCGAGTGGTTGCCCGAACGGCGTTCTTCGAGGTTCTGAGGCTAGCCTATCAGCGCCCGCCGAAGGCCCGAGCGCTGACCGGCGGCCGCAGCCAATTGCCGGAGAGTAGTCGACGATATCTGGAACGGGACGCGTATGAGGGACTTGTGAGGCGCATCAAGCGTGTTATGCGTCAGAAACTCCCGCCCGAGTCCAACATCCTCGTCGTAAGCCGCGGAGACCCGGCACTCGTTGATTTCGAGGGCAGCCGAGCCTGGCATTTTCCAAGAGCTGCAGACGGCGCATACGCAGGCTTCCATCCCGCAAATAGCGCGGTGGCGATTGAACATCTTGAGCAATTGCGCCAAGAAGGGGCCGACTTCATAGTCTTTCCAAGCACTTCAATGTGGTGGCTCGGCCACTATCGGGAGTTGTCGGACTTGCTGTTTAGCCGATTTGGACTCGCTTATCGCAATGAAGACACCGGGATCATCTTTGATCTTCGTGAAGAGCGGGGAGCCGCACCGGCGGATCGCAAGAGTCATGCACCGGCAGACACCGTTGATGTGGTTTCTCGAAATGCAGCATTGCATTCGAATGGCCGCGCGCCGCGCATAAGTGTAGTGATTCCTACGCATAATCGTGCCTCTCTCCTCGGATCGTCGCTTGATAGCCTCGCCAACCAGTCTTTGGATGTCAGCGAGTTCGAGGTCATAGTCGTCGATGACGGGTCGACTGACTCCACCTTGGACGTATGTAACACGCATGGTTCTCGACTACAGCTGACCTACAAGCGCGTCGAGCACATAGGGATTGCGGCGGCCAAAAACGCCGGAACGTTCGCCGCAACGGGTTCAGTAGTCCTTTTTTTTGACGACGACGACATAGCCGACCGACACTTGCTGGCAGAGCATTTACACGCCCATTCAGAGAACCCCGATGAACTCGTGGCCGTCCTGGGATACACGGATTGGGCGCAATCGCTGGTTATCAGCGAGGTCATGGATTTCGTTACCAACGTTGGTCAGTACCTGTTCTCTTACCGAAGACTCGAAGACGGGCAGCGTCTGGACTTTACCTACTTCTGGGGTGGCCGAGCCTCCTGCAAACGATCCCTTTTTGCGAAATACGGGGTCTACCGACCTGAGTTTGAGTTTGGGTCGGAGGACATCGAACTCGCCTACCGTATGTCAAGGTATGGCTTCCACGTCCGATATCGACGTGCCGCGATTCAACACATGAACCGACCGCTAACATTTGCCGAATTTTGCCAAAGATGCGAGCGACAGGGCCAGTCACTAGCTTTGTTCAGTCGCATGCACCCCGAACCGATGGTGCAGAGGTATTGCCTCGTCGATGAGGCTACAGAAAAGTGGCCTTCTTTACAACCAGGGCTAAGTGAGGATGTGCGACGAGTCGAGGAACTTCAGGTAGAGCTCAGAGCCAACGGGGCAAACAAGAGCGCCCTACTCGAAGAGCTCCGAACGCTCTATTGGCGGAGCTTTGACGCTTATAAACTCAAAGGAGTCGCCAGAGGTCTTCAACGCGCGGAAGATGCCGCAGGGACCACACATGAAGGTCTGGAGGCATTGCACGGATGACTACTGCAAAAGCCGGCGAATCCATTGTTGGTCTGGCACCTTCGGAACAGGGCCGATCGAGTGGGATAGCCGGATCGCAACGCCTAGTTCAGCGTATTGACCAAAACACCGCCATCTGTATCAATCCAGTGTTCATCGTCGGCGCTCCTCGTTCGGGCACGACAGCCCTCGGGCGCGCCTTGTCCAATCACAGCGACTTCTGGACGTCGGAGGAGACGCACATTTTGTATTGGCTCTTTGGCAACGGGCGCTTGGCTGACGAATTCGACCGATGGAAAACGCGGCGGGCGAGCCCAACATGGTTCCAAGCTCAGGATGTCGGGTGGGAAGAGTTCCTCGAACACCTTGGGCTGGGATTCAACGCCCTATTTACAGGTCGAAGTTGGGGCAGGCGATGGGTGGACCACACCCCTTACTACGTGCTGATGATCGATGTTCTAGCCCCGATGTTCCCCGGTGCGCGTTTCGTACATATTTTGCGAGATGGTCGCTCGGTCGTCCACTCAATGATCAATGTCGCGGTAACTTTGGCCGACCGAGAGCGCGACCAGATGCGGTCAGGTGACTTCCTACCGGAGTGGACCAACGATTTCCGTGAAGCCTGTAAGACTTGGAGAACGTGCGCAGAAGCCGCCCTCAGCGCGTCTTCGCGTTACACGGACCGGTGTCTCACCATTCGCCACGACCGACTGAGCGCGGACGCTCACGAGTCCTTCCGAGCAATCCTTGCATTCTTGGAGGCTGATTACGAACCTAGACCAGCTAACTATTGGCGCTCTAACCGCATCAACTCAAGTTTTAATCGGGGCGCGGGTAGCACTCAAATCGAGGGGGCGCGCTCTTGGGCTAAATGGACTAGAGACGAAAGGCGGACCTTCGTTGAGGAATGTGGCGAACTGTTGATTGCTTTGGGGTTCGCGAGCAAAAGGGATTTAAGAATTGATTCCAAAGCGTAAGCCGGGCTCAGGTGCCCGCGCGAGGGCTGGCATCGCTCACGCATGCGGGCTGGACTACGAGAAGTGCGCCTGAAGGAAGACTGCGAGGCCGACGCATGAATGTAGATGAACTCCTCGTCGAGCGTCCGATGCTTCAGCGAGACCACCTTGGGCAGCCCGCCTACTGGGCCGTGGCCGAAGACGTCGCGAAATTGCTTGACCAGACGGTAGTACCCGGTAGCCGTACTCTCGAGACCGGAGCCGGCATCAGTACCGTCATCTTCGCGTTGAAAGGCGCCGAGCACTTGTGTGTTGTGCCTGACGCCAGACTAGTTGACCGGATCGTGGCCTTCTGCCGGGATCGGGGAATTAGCACCGATAAACTCTCGTTTGAAGTTGGCCGTTCCGAGGACGTGCTTCCTCGGCTGCACCCGGTCGACCTGGATGTCGTCCTTATCGACGGCGGCCACGCGTTCCCAATTCCGTTCTTGGATTGGTATTACGCTGCTCGAACAGGCCTCCGTTCCGGAGGAACGCTAGTCATTGATGACATTCAACTCTGGACAGGGCATCTCCTCTCAGACTTCCTTCGTTGCGAGCCGGGCTGGCGTCTTTCTCACGAATTGGTGAAGAGTTCGGTATTCGAGAAGACCGGAAACGCCTTTTTGGGCGATTGGACGGCTCAACTGTTCGTTATTTTCGACGGGGACGTTGAGAAGGCACTCCGTATGAAGAACTCGGTTTCGGACTTGCGCACGCTCATTCCGGACGGCTCGCCGTTCATTGCCATCGACGATGGCCAACTGATGTTGGAGCATTTGGGTATGTTGGAACAGCGTCGGCCGCTGCCGCTTCTAGAGGGTGGCGGTCACGGCGGAAAGCCCGCCGATGACTCGGCTGCGGTCCGTAACCTTGAGCGGCTGCGCGCCGAGGGCGCGAAGTATCTAGTCATATTCTGGCCAGCGTTCTGGTGGTTCGACCAGTACAGGGACTTTGTCGCAGGGCTGGGTCAGCGCTTTGCCCGGGTGGCCGGAGACGACGACATGGTCGTCTTTGACCTCCGAGTCGAATTGGTCGCATCGTCGGATGGCGGCGATCGTCAGGCCGGGACGGTCAAATAGCACTCTACACATTGCGATCGGCGGTATCTCCTTGACGATTGTTCTCGCAATTACGATCTTGAACGGCGCCCTGAGGTGCTGCAAGCCCCTTATTGGCTTGTGGACGTCCGAGACGCTCGCCTGACTAGCTGACGCGTTCAAGGGTGTCAATACTCAAATTCGGCGAGGGTACGGTGGTCGTCGCCGGTGCGATAACACAAAAACCCGGCTTTCCTGGCCACGCTTGGGTATTTCTTCATTACCTTCTCGGATTTCGTAGGTTGGGGTTTGACGTCGTGTTTGTAGACCAGCTCGGTCGCGATCCGACGCCAAGCGAGCTCGCATGGATAAGAGACGTTATGACCCGAGCGGGCCTCGATGGATCATGGTCGCTTCTGCTGAACGAAGGTTCGATCGGCCTGTCGCGAGGCGAGGTTATTGCGAGGACACAAACGTCCCTCTTCCTTCTTAATGTAATGGGCTTCTTGAAGAACAGAGACATCCTCGATGCCGCCCGCCGGCGCGTATTCCTCGACATCGATCCTGGCTTCGGTCAGATGTGGCGCGAACTCGGACTCGCGGATGTGTTTGCGGGCCACGACTGTTTTGTGACCATAGCCGAAAACATGGGCAAGCCCGGCTGCCTCATTCCAACATGTGGGCTCCATTGGCTGACGACCCGACAGCCGGTGGTGCTGAGCGAGTGGCCACAGCAAACTGGCAACGGGAGCAGATTCACAAGTGTCGCGCGTTGGCGTTCGGACAACGCTCCCGTGATGTACAAAGAGCATGCGTACGGACTTCGGGTGCATGAGTTCCGAAAGTTCTTAAGTTTGCCCAAGCTAGTTGACGAATCGCTTGAGTTGGCATTGGAAATCGATCCGGCTGAGACGCGTGATCTCGATTTGCTTTCCACAAATGGCTGGCGACTAACGAACCCGCGTGGGGACGTTAGCCAGATGGCTGGCTACCGCTCCTACTTGCAATCGTCGCGGGGTGAGTTTCTCGTTGCGAAGAATATGTATGTCGACACCCGCAGTGGTTGGTTCAGTGATCGCAGCGCTTGCTACCTGGCCAGCGGGCGGCCAGTAATCGCGCAAGACACAAGTCTGCATGGGCTATACCCCCTCGGTGAGGGCCTACTTGCATACGAAACGCTCGACGACGCGGTGGCTGCGGTTCATGCCATTGGGGAGGACTACCCTCGACATTCACGCCGCGCCCGAGAAATCGCGGAGGAGTACTTCGACTCAGACAAAGTACTGGTTCGGCTGATCGAAGGGATCACTCACTGATGGTCGCAATCGTGGCCGGCGCGATTGCTAACAAGCCTGGGAATGGAGGGGCAGCTTGGGTGCGGCTGAGTTGGATATTAGGTCTTCGCAGGCTCGGATTTGACGTTTGGTTCGTCGAGCAGGTGGCGCGCGAGAATGTTCGGGCTCAAGCCTGGTTCGATGACGTCGCATCGCGATTCGCGCTTCGGGATAGAGCTTCGCTGATCGTCGGCCGAGGCGAGACCATTGGCTTGAGCTGGCAGAGTCTCCTCGAGGTTGCGGACGAATCACGGCTGCTTATCAACCTGAGTGCGCATCTGACTCTGCAACCGTTACTGCAACGCGCCCGCCGGACTGTATGTGTCGACCTCGACCCTGGCGTAACGCAGTTTTGGCAGGCCGAGGGCCTCGACGCAACAAGACTTGATGGACATGACTTCTATTTCACAGTTGGAGCGAACGTCGGCACCCCTCGCTCATTCATTCCAACGAACGGGATTCACTGGCGGCCGATGTTGCCGCCGTGCGTACTCGATGAGTGGCCAGTCGTGCAAACGCCCGAGGAGAGCAGAGACCGCTTCACGACCATCGCGAGTTGGCGAGGACCATACGGGCGCGTCAAGTACAAAGGCCGCACATACGGAATCAAGTTGGATGAGTTGCGGAAGTTCATTACGTTGCCCCAAGAGGCGACCGGGCAGTTTGAAATTGCCCTTGACATCGACCCCAAAGAGGAGCGCGACGCGACCCTTCTCGAATCGCACGGTTGGCATCTCGTTGACCCCGCAGCCGTCGCTGGCGATCCCGATGCGTTTCGCAGCTACGTCCAAGGCTCCGCAGCCGAGTTCTCAGTCGCCCAAGGAGTTTACGTTGAGACAGCAAGCGGTTGGTTCAGCGATCGGTCTACGCGATATATGGCGTCTGGGAAGCCGGTCCTCGTGCAGGATACTGGCTTCACCCGGTCCGGTCGGACTGGCGAGGGCCTTCTGACTTTCGTTGCAGTCGAAGACGCTGCAGCTGGAGTGAACGCGATCATTCGAGATTACCCGGCGCATGCACAAGCCGCTCGGGCACTCGCAGTGGAGCATTTCGACTCAGACAAGGTTCTTGCGCGGCTGCTCAACGAGACCGGTGTATGAACCGGCATAACCTGAATGTATTGGTTGCTGGGATGATCGCAGGACATTCTCCGCAGGGGGGCGCGGCTTGGGCCACCTTGCAATATGTTCTCGGTTTGCGTCGCCTCGGGCATGAAGTTCACTTGGTTGAATTCGCCCCTAATCCGACCGAAGACACGCGCCGCTATTTCAACGGTGTTATTGACCGCTTTGGAATTACTGGTCAACTTATCGCAGAACTACGTCCACTAACCGGCTTCGACGTGCTTTTCAACTTGTCGGGAATGCTTGTGCCTGAGGTGGTTACCCAAATTCCAATCCGCGTTTACCTGGATCTGGACCCTGGTTTTAACCAACTGTGGCACCAAGACGGGATCGACATGCACTTTGATGGCCACACTCACTTCGTGACAGTCGGACTGGCGATTGGAACCGCTGAGTGTAATGTCCCGACTCATGGTTTTGAATGGATCCGGACGGTACCTCCGGTCGTGCTTGATGCCTGGCCAGTCGCGAAGCGCATAGAAACTAATGCGCTAACGACGGTGGCCAACTTTCGAAGCTACGGTCCCATATTGCGAGGGCCGGAGTTCTATGGGCAGAAGGTTCACTCGCTCCGCGAGCTTATCCACCTTCCAGAGCTCACCGGGGAACGGTTTGCGCTGGCGATGACGGTACATCCAGCCGAACACGATGATCTGGCGGCTCTGGAGGCGAGTGGCTGGGAACTGGTCGATCCGGTCGCGAAAGCGGGGACACCGGACTTGTACCGAGACTTCGTGAGCGGCTCACGAGGCGAGATTGGGATTGCGAAGAGTGGATATGTTGTGTCGCGGTGCGGGTGGTTCAGCGATAGGAGCGCGTGCTACCTCGCTTCGGGGCGGCCAGTCATCGCACAAGAGACAGGCTTCTCGGGGCACATACCGACCGGCACTGGCATTCTTGCATTCAACGATGTAACAGGCGCGGCCGTTGCGGTTGAGCAGGTCCGCAGCGAGTACACGTTTCACGCCCATGCGGCTCGGAGGATCGCAGAGGAATATTTCGATTCAGATCGCGTGTTGAGGCGGCTTTTGGAAAGGACAGTGAAATAGCGACTATTGCCCGAGCCCCCTCCGAATGAGCGCTCGAACTCCTAAGAGATTACCTTTCGATATCTACACGCTTGCAGCGTCCCTCGGACAGCCTGTCAAACAAATACGCCGCACACCTTATCCATACCGCACCAGTCACGATCTCGATGAACTTGAGGTCATCCTCGCTGACGGGACTCGGAGGGAATATCTATTCAAGGATTCGCGGAGATCAGCTCTGGGTGCGGTTGCTCGTCGCGCGAAGCCGGCCTTTCTCTTCGACGAATCGCGTGAGGGTGAAGCTTACCGGGCGCTCAAGCAAGGTGGGCTTGCTCAGGACAGTTACCAAGAAGCCGGTCGGAACTGGATCCTTCTTAAGAAAGTTCGGGGAATGGAGTTGTGGCAGGTCGCTGAAGTGGAGGCGTGGGCCGAGGCTGCGCGTTGGGCTTCACGACTACATTCACATTTCGCGGCGCAGCCGCCGCTCAGTGCTCACTTGCTCCGATACGACCTCGAATACTTCCGCATATGGCCGACGCGCGCTATGCGGCTCCACGCCGAGCTTGCGGGCATAGTCGGGAGGTACCAGCGCGTTCTCGATCTGCTCGGAGAACTTCCCATGACTCTTATCCACGGTGAGTATTACCCTTCAAACATCCTGGTGTCCGACGGCATCATTGTGCCGATCGACTGGGAAATGGCTGGCATCGGCCCAGGGGTCATTGACCTGGCTGCACTAGTTACAGGCTGGGGCCACAGCGAGATTGCAACCATTATCGAGGCTTATGGCGGTGTCAAAAATCCCCAGCTTGATGCCGCGCGCCTTCATTTGGCTTTGCAGTGGCTTGGCCGACAGCGCGCATGGACGCCGCCCCCTGAGCACGATTTCGATTGGTTGGCCGAAGCATTCTCTGCCGCTAACAGGCTCGGGCTTTGAGGCGTTTCCTGATCGTCAATGCTGATGACTTTGGGCTGAGCGACGGAGTTAACCGCGGCATCATTGAAGCGCATCAGCAGGGAATCGTCACGAGCGTCAGCGTTATGGTCCTGCAGGTCGCAGCGAAAGGGGCCGCCGCGTACGTGATCCGCAATTCTGCGCTTGATGCGGGCCTCCACGTTGACCTTGGTGAATGGAGGTATTACAACGGGTCATGGGAGGCGATTTATGAAACTGCTCCCCAGGATATCGGGCGCGACGTGGAGCACCAAGTGGAACTGTTCCGCGACCTATTCGGTCGTAACCCCAGCCATATGGATTCGCACCAGCACGTTCACCTACATGAGCCGGCGCGAACCGTGATGCTTGCCGTGGCGAGCGATCTTGGTGTGCCGTTGCGCTCGCTTTCGGCCGAGGTACGTTACGTCGGAGCATTTTATGGCCAGGATGCTCGCGGCCAGCCATTGCCACGGGCTATCGAAGTAGGCAGCTTGGTCCAGATTATTCAGGAGCTCGAATTGGGCGCAACAGAGCTCGGTTGCCACCCGGGCTTTAGCGACGGATTGCAATCAAGCTACGGCCGCGAGCGTGATCTGGAGTTAGCGACCTTAACCAGTCCTCAAGTTATTACAGCCATAACAGACAACGGGATCGAGCTCGGTTCATTTGCAACGCTGCCTTTCTGGAGATCCAAGTCGTGACCCGCGCTATTAGAAAGGGGAAGTTCAAGAGTGTCAAATCGATACAAGCGCACTAAGGTGAACGACGTCGTCGCCGGTCGGAGGTACGCCTGGGATGAAGCCAAAGAGAAGGAGTGGCACCCGGATATCCACGAGACCGAGTTCTGGGACGTGGCCCGCGAGATGTGGGACTACACGGTCCTCGGTTCGGCGGCGCTCTATAACCTGTACACCTCTATCGACTACGTATCGTCTGCAGCTATTCCAGGTGACTTCGTCGAATGCGGTGTGTTCATGGGCGGCTCGATCATGTTCACGGCCGAAATGTGCAAACGACGAAATCTCACCGATCGCGCGATATACGCACTCGACACGTTCCGAGGCTTCCTCCGCCGCAGCGACGTCGATGTCGACTTCCATGGAGAGCAATTCGGATTCCCGACCGAAGACGTGCCCTCGCAGCGTCACATGGCTGAAGCAAACATTCGGTCCGTCGGGTGGCGGCCAGATTTGGTCAACATCATCGAAGGAGACGTGCTCGACACATGCCCTCGTCTAGCGACCCAGCAAATTGCGATTCTCCGCCTGGACACCGATACCTACGACACGACCAAGACGGAGCTGGAGACGTTGTATCAGCGTGTATCGAGTCGCGGAGTTGTGATCGTTGATGATTACGGCTGGGGTCGTGGGCAGAGGGCGGCCGTCGACGAGTACTTCGCCAACAATCGAATCTGCATCATGCGAATCGACCGATATACGAGCGCATTCGTGAAGCCCTGAAGCCAAGGCTAGACAGCCAGAACTTGTGAGACAGTAACCAGAGTCGAGCATGGGATTCTTCGACGCTTATCCTCGATTTCGGGAAGCCGGCTCGGCCCGGCTCGATACAAGGCATGAAGTGCTGATTCATAGACATCAGGAGTGGATCAGGGGAAGGAGCGTTCTCGACGTTGGAAGCCACGACGGTCGATGGACATTTGCCGCATTACGCAGTGGCGCGAAACATGTCGTAGGAATTGAACCACGGTCCGAGCTTGTCGCAGCTGCGGAGGACAACCTTCGTGCCTACGGAGTGACACCGTCGCGTTTCAAATTTCATGTTGGTCCAGTCGATGACGTACTGCGGACAATCGTACCCCAGGTAGAAACCGCTCTCGTTTTTGGGGTTCTTTACCACCTGCACAACCACGTCGGCCTTTTCCAGATGCTCCGAGGCACCGGAGCCGACTGCATCATCATCGACACTGCTCTGAGTCCGGACCATCCGGACGCCCAGTGGTACTCGCAGACAACCGCATTATTAGCCGAGCCGGTGGACAACGTGATGAACGCGGCGTTAGAGCTCTTTCCAGGTTCAGGCACGGCCATCGTTTCGCATCCCTCTCGAGCCGCAGTGCGATTCCTCGCCACGCAGTTCGAGTTCCTCTGTTCTGAGGTTGACTGGCGGCCATACATTGAGACCTCGGGAACAGATGGGCTCAGCGATTACGCGGAAGACAGTCGTACAACATTCCTGCTGCAACGGCGTTAGACGTCGTATGGACTGTGCTGCGGGGTATTCGTGAGTTAGGGAAGCGACAATCGCGCCTAGGCGACGAGCAATCCCCACCGACGTCGGATTGCTCTGTCCATCGCGCCGAAGACTCCATCAATCAGGACTCCGATCACGAAGATGACGATCATCAACGCCAGCATTTGTTGAGCGTCGGCTAGATCGCGGGCGAACTGCAACTGCTGACCCAACGACGGCTGGTGGGCCACGATCACGATCAGCTCGCCAGCCATCAGACTTCGCCATGCGAATGCCCAACCTTGCTTCAACCCGCCGACGAATCCCGGCAACGCTGCGGGCAGTATCACGTGGCGATAGAGGCCCAGGCCGTGGGCTCCCATCACGCGTCCGACTCTGATCAGAAGCGGCTGCACGTGGTCGACGCCGCTGAGCAGACCGCTCGCCACGGCCGGGGCGGCACCAAGGACGACAACGAACAGAATCGCGGCTTCCGACTGCTGGAATAGAAGGATTGCCAGCGGCAACCACGCGATGGAAGGCATCGACTGGAACCCAAGGACCGCTGATCCCACAGCTTCGCGCAATACCTTGACGCGCGCAACGAGAACGCCTACGACGCTTCCAATTACAACGGCGATCGCGTAGCCGGCGACGGCTCGCCGCAGCGTGGCGGTGACGCCGACGAAAAAGTCCGGCTGTGTTAAGTCATGGCCTAGGCGCTCGCCAACTTCGGCCACAGCCATGACCATGCTCTGCTTACCGACGGTTGCATCGAGGCGGGCTCCACCACTACACCCGTCCCCGCGAGGACTTCAGCCGACACTGACCCGCATCTCCTCTTTCAGACGTTCGGTGATCTCCGAGGCGATAACCGCGATCTCCGGCGAATCCAGCTTTCTGGGCCGCGGGAGTTCGACCTTCAGCTCGTGTGCCACCCTGCCCGGCCGGCTGGTGAAGACAACAACCCGATCGCCTAAGCGGACCGCCTCACGCGGATTGTGTGTGACGAAGACGATCGTCAGAGTCGTATTGCTCCATAGGCGGACGAGCTGGTCGTGCAGTAGGTCCCTCGTGATCGCGTCGAGCGCCGCGAACGGCTCGTCCATGAGCAGTATGTCGGCGTCTTGCGCGAGGGCCCGCGCGAGGGCGACCCGCTGCTTCATTCCGCCGGATAATTCGTGCGGCATTCGCTTTGCAAAGCCTTGTAGTTGCAGGCGGTCAAGGAGCTCGAGCGCCATATCCCTGCGGCGGACGTGATGGACCCCCCGGAGTTTGAGCGCGAGTTCGACGTTGCCGGCAGCCGTCAGCCATGGCAGGAGAGCCGCCTCCTGGAAGATGAGAGCCACCCGGCCACCCACACGAACGTCGCCGGAGGTCGGGCGGTCAAGGCCCGCAAGCACGTTGAGCAACGTGCTCTTGCCACAACCCGATGCACCGACGACGCACACAAACTCTCCGGCTGCAACTTCTAATGTCACATCACTCAAGGCGACAAGTTGCCCCCGACCGTGCGGGAAGGTCTTGGTCAGGTGGCTCACCGATATTGCCGTTTCGGCCCGAGTTCCCCTTGCGATCACAGGCCGCTCACCGGGGGCTGCCCGTGTTCGCTAAGCACTTGGTTGAGGAGGCTCAGGTCGTAAAGGCCACTCAGGCTGACGTTAGACAGCAGGCCAACGCTGTGCGCGTGGTCGGCGGAAGCCTTTAGGGTCACGGCAAGGGGGTCAAGCATGAAGGTCATATGTGGCCAGGCAGTGGACACGACCATGTCAGCGAGCTTCTTACCGGTGATCTTGGCGACAGCGTCATTTGCGATCCCCTGGGCTTGACCGGGATTGGCTGTGATGAAGGCGGTGGCCGCATAGAGGCCTTCGAGCAGATCCTTTACCTGCGCCGGATGTGCTCGCAAGAACGTCGTCGCCACTATGAGATTTGTCGTCACGAACGATCCCCCCGGCCAAAGGTCTCGTTCATCGATCAATATCTTGCCGCCGGCCTCCACGATCAGCCGGGTCGACCACGGCTCGGGAAGCCAGGCACCATCGATCTGCCCTTGCTTGAAGGCGGTGAGTATCTGTGAGTTGTCCTCAGGGAGGATGCTGACGTCGCCGCCCCCAGATGTGTCCGTCTTAAGGCCGTGGCTCTTCAGAAACCACCGGAGCGCAACGTCTTGTGTGCCTCCGAGTTGAGGATCGGCGATCCGCTTGCCCCTGAGCTGATCGATCGACGAGATGCTGGTCTTGACGACTAGCATCGCGCCCCCCGACGTGGCTCCGGACACAACACGGATCGCCTGGCCGTGTGACTGGACGAATGCGTTCGTGGTCGGATTCGGGCCGGCGAACGTGGCGTCGATGGCGCCGGACAGGATCGCCGTCACGGCGTCACCGCCGGCGTTGAATGTGTGTGCCTCCAAGGTGGCCGAACCCGCAAGGGCTGAGGTGAAGTAGCCGTTTTCGATTCCGATAAGGGCGCCCGCATGGGTGAGGTTCGGAAAATAGCCAAGCCGGAGCTTGACCCGTTCGGCCTGCGATGCCCCTGTTTGGGTCCCACAGCCGCATAGGACGACGAGCGCGACGACGGCAAGTGCCATGCGGAATGGAAACATTCTTTGATGGAGCATCGTGCCGATCCCTCGTCTCAATTGTCAAGCGTATTGATATGATCAACTTAAGCAGTAAAGCTAATGAATGACCCGTATTCCAAAGCTCGCCGGCCGCGAGTCACTCTTGACCAGCTGCACACCTTCGTCGCGGTCGCGCGCTACGAGCACGCCGGGCGAGCTGCGGAGGCGATCGACCTCTCCCAAGGCGCCGTGAGTCAGCAGCTGAGGCTGCTCGAGACCAACCTCGGCCTGCAGTTGTTCGATCGCGATCGGCGTAGGTTGCATCTCACCGACCCCGGCAGGCGGATCGCTGCCGTCGCTGGCGCGATCCTCAACGACATTGCCGCCCTGGAAGATCTCGCCGACGCGCTGCATGGTTTAACGACTGGACGCGTGTCTATCGTCGCTACGGGCGTGCTGGGGATCGACCGCCTACCGAAATGGATCGCAACGTTTCTCGATGTGCATCCGGCGATCGAGATATCGATGCGCTTGGCCAATACGGCGGCGGCACTGGCGGCGGTAGAAGATGGCTCAGCCGATTGTGCTGTCGTTGGGGGAGATGTTCGCGGCAGCCGGTTCGAGACGATGAACCTCGGCCAGTCGGAGCTCGCGGTCGTAGTGTCCGCCGACCACCCGCTTGCTGGATCGCCCGCAACTCGACATGCGCTAGCGAAGCACCGATATCTCGCGCGGGAGTCTGGATCGGCGACCGAGATCCTCGCACCGGAGGTGCTGGGAGCTGCATATCGCTCGGGTGCGGTCCTCGAGCTGGGCAGACTCGAAGCTGTCCGGGCCGCGGTGCTGGCCGGACTCGGCTATGCCGTCCTTCCGCGTGGGGTCATCGAATCCGAGATCACAAGCGGTGCACTCGTCGTATTGCCGCATCCCGGTAACCGCGTGGTGCAGGTCTATCGAGGCGTGCGCCGCCGTAGCGTCCATAGTCCGGCCGCCGACTCCCTTTGGGCGCACCTGAAGACCCAGGTCCCGCCGCCGGCATCGGTGCGGAAGAATGGATGACGCTGACCTGGCCATCCAGATTGCTGACGAGGCAGCCCGCCTACTCCTGGAACTGCGCGAAACTCGCGACCCCGCGACGGGCGCAGACCTTCGAGCCGAGGGAGACCGCCGATCTCAGCACTTGATAGCAAGGCTGCTTCGCGAGAACCGACCGAGCGACGCGCTTCTCTCGGAAGAGTCCATCGATGACAGAAGTCGTCTGACGGCCACTCGCGTATGGATCGTCGACCCTCTGGACGGCACGCGCGCGTTCACGGAATACGGCCGCACCGACTGGGCTGTCCATGTGGCGCTGTGGGAGGCTGGTCGCGGCCGCGGTGGCGCTTCCAGGCCTTCCCGACCTCATCGTCTGTCGTCAAGAACTACGCCAGTGCATGCTGGCGGCGGTTCGCGATTAAGAACGTAAGATCGCGTGTTCATGGCCGAGTCGCGCAATCGCACTGTCGACATCCATAAGCGACACCTGACTCACCTTGAGCGCCTCGAGGCCGAGGCCATCGACATAATGCGTGAGGTCGTCGCTCAGACGGAAAAACCCGTAATGCTGTATTCGATCGGCAAAGATAGCTCGGCCATGCTTCACATCGCGCGCAAGGCGTTCCACCCAGGCAAGATCCCGTTTCCTTTGCTTCACGTCGACACCACGTGGAAGTTCAAGGACATGATCGCCTTTCGCGATCGAACGGCCAAAGAGATTGGGTTCGATCTGATCGTGCACATCAATGAGGAGGGGTTGGCGCAGGGGATAGGACCTTTCACGCACGGCTCGGTCGTACACACCGACGTGATGAAGACCGTTGCGCTGAGGCAGGCTCTGGATAAGTACCGGTTCGATGCTGCGATCGGAGGTGCTCGGCGCGACGAAGAAGCGTCACGCGCAAAGGAGCGCATCTTCTCGTTTCGCACCCCCCAGCACCGGTGGGATCCGAAGGCACAGCGCCCCGAGCTGTGGCGCCTCTACAACGCGATGAAGCACCGCGGCGAGTCGATGCGCGTCTTTCCACTGTCGAACTGGACCGAGCTCGACGTCTGGCGCTACATCCACCGCGACCACATCCCCGTCGTCCCGCTCTACTTCGCCAGGCCCCGTCCGATCGTGGAGCGCGACGGGGCGCTGATCATGGTCGACGACGACCGGATTCCACTCAAACCGGGCGAGAAGCCGCAAACGCGCAAGGTACGGTTCCGCACCCTCGGGTGCTATCCGCTGACTGGCGCCGTCGAGAGCAGCGCCGAGACGGTGGGCGACATCGTCAGCGAGCTGATGGCCGCGACGACCTCCGAGCGCCAGGGTCGCGTCATAGATAAGGACGCGCCGTCCTCGATGGAGAAGAAGAAGCAGGAGGGCTACTTCTGAGCGCCCTCGAGGAGCGACTCGCCGAGCTCGATCGCACGCCGCTCGTTCGCTTCCTCACCTGCGGCAGCGTCGACGACGGCAAGAGCACGCTCATCGGTCGGCTGCTGTTCGAGGCAGGTGGGCTCTACTCCGACCACCTCGCGACGCTCGAGGCGGACTCGAAGCGCGTGGGTACGCACGGTGATGAGCCCGACTTCGCCCTGCTACTGGACGGGCTGGCCGCCGAGCGTGAGCAGGGGATCACGATCGATGTCGCCTACCGACACTTCAGCACGCCGCGGCGGCGTTTCATCATCGCCGACACCCCCGGCCATGAGCAGTACACGCGCAACATGGCCACGGGTGCCTCGACCGCTGACTGCGCGGTCCTCCTGATCGACGCCCGGAAAGGCGTGCTCACTCAGACGCGTCGCCACAGCTACATCGTGGCCGCGCTCGGGATCCGCCAGGTCGCGCTCGCGGTCAACAAGATGGATCTCGTCGACTACTCGGCCGAACGGTTGGCCGAGATCGAGGGAGCCTACGGGCGCCTGGCCGCGGACATCGGCCTCGAGAAAGTCGTGTGCATCCCGGTCTCCGCCCTTCGCGGCGACAACATCGTCACGCCGAGCGAGAAGATGCCGTGGTACCGAGGCGTCCCGCTCCTCGACTATCTCGAATCGGTCGACATCG
>WNGI01000679.1_pt1 | contig 26351 bp, 35 predicted proteins | sample 5400621 | NCBI WGS metagenome assembly WNGI01 (sample SAMN13153374, study PRJNA577476) | soil metagenome | isolation source: 20 cm soil or saprolite under Garry oak tree replicate 1 | place: USA:California | collected 2016-06-15 | reverse complement strand
CCGCTTCCCCGGCCCTCCCGCTCGCCGGCCAGTCGGTGCGCGGCCGCCTCGAAGGCCGCATACCGAGCGCCGCGATTCCGGCGGTCGATTCGCTCATCCAGTTCGCGTCGCAGGAGGGGCTCCCCACCGAGCCGCTGATCCAGAAGGCGCTGGAAGGAGGAGCGAAGCACGTTGCCGAGCCGCGCATCGTCGCCGCCGTGCAGCTGAGTCTGGGGCAGCTGCGCGACGCGCGCGACCTGCTCATTCGCGCGGGCGACCAGCCGCCGGTGCTCCCCGCCGAAATGACCACGATTGCATGGGCGCTGCGCCGGGGCTTGCCCGCACCGTTGGTCGAGCGGGTCGCGGCCGCGTTGGGGCGACCGCCGCGGGCGGCTGCCATGCACGCGGTTGCCGATCTCGTGGCCCATCGCTTCGATCCGGACTCCGCGGCCGGGCTGATCATCGAGGCCGTTCATGACGGTGTGCCCCGGGAGCGGTTGTTGGACGTCTCCACGGCTGTGCTGCAGCAAGTGCAACGGGGGCACACGCGCGCCGAGGCGCTCGCGATGGTCCAGCGGCAGCTGCCCAACTTGCCGGCGCCCGCGAAGCCGCCGCGCGGAAACGTCGCCGGCGCGCGGCGGCCGGCGTCGCCGGTGCCGCCGTGAGGGTCCCTGGCGTTCCAGAGTGCAACCAGCCGCCGTGACGTCGCCTGGACGTCGCGGGTCTCAACGGTGAAGCGGGCCAGGGTGGCCCGCGTTATCCCTCCCGGAGGTATCGAGACATGATCCGTCGCACGCTCCTCGCGCTGGCCCTCCTCACCGCTCCCGCGGTCGTGATGGCGCAGCAGCCGTCACCGATGCAGGGTCAGGCGCCGGCGAACGACACGTCGAAGGCGCAAGCAGGCAAGAAGGCGACCAAGAAGCACGCGATGAAGAAACACGCGAAGCCTGGGGCGAAGCCGGAATCCAAGGACACGGCGAAGAGCAAGCCTTAAGACGTGTAGTCTGCGTTGATCCGGACGTAGTCCGGTGTCAGGTCGCACGTCCACACCACCGCCTCCGCGCGCCCCAGCCCCAGGTCGACGCGGAGGCGGATCGTTTTCTGTTGGAAGATGGCGTGCGCGGCGCCCAAGTCCGCGTGGGCGGTGGCGCCCCCGCTGGCGAGGGTCAGCCACTCGCCGTCGGCGGCCGCCTGGAGCGACAGGCGGTCCACGGCGAGCGGGACGCCGGCCGCACCGGCAGCGGCGAGGATCCGCCCCCAGTTCGGGTCGGCACCGTAGATGGCCGTCTTCACGAGGGCCGAGCGCGCGATTGCCCGGCCGACTTCCCGTGCGGCGGCTTCGCTCCCGCCCCCCACCACCTGGATCTCGACCAGCTTCGAGGCGCCTTCGCCGTCCGAGACGATGGCCAGGGCGAGCGTGCGCGCCACCTGCAGCACGGCGTCCTCGAACGTCTTCCAGAGCGCGCCGTCGCGCGACGGATCGACGCCCGAGGCGCCGCCGGCGAGGAGTAGGACGGTGTCGTTGGTGCTCGTGTCCCCGTCCACCGAGATGGCGTTGAAGCTGCGATCGACCACGCGGCGCAGCAGCGGCTGCAGCCCGGCCGGCTCGCCGACGGCGTCGGTCGTGAGCACGGCGAGCAACGTCGCCATATCGGGGTGGATCATCCCCGCGCCCTTGGCGATGCCGCCGACGGTGACCATCCCGGCGGGGGTCTCGAACCGCACGGCGCAATGCTTGGGTCGGGTGTCGGTGGTCATGATGGCGCGGGCGGCCTCCGGCCCGCCGTCCGGCGTGAGGCGCCCGGCCGCCACGCGCAGGCCGTTGGCGACCTGCTCCAGGGGGAGCGCGACGCCGATCACGCCGGTCGACAGCACGAGCGCGGTGCGAGGCGGGAGGCTGGCCGCCTGCTCGGCGGCCTCCGCCATCGCCCGGGCTGCCGCGAGTCCCGGCGCGCCGGTGCAAGCGTTCGCGACCCGCGCGTTCATCGCCACCGCGCGCATCCGGCCCGGCCGCTCGGCCAGGAGGTCGGCGTCGTAGACCACGGGTGCGGCGCGGAGCGCGTTCTTTGTGAACACCCCCGCCGTGGCGCAGCTCGCCGCGCTGACGAGCAGCGCGACGTCCGGGGCGCCGTCGGCTTTCAGGCCGGCGTGCGCGGCGGCGGCGGTGAAACCGCGCGGCGAAGTGATCGAGCCGTTCGGGACGTCGGCGAGGGTGGCGGGCAAGGGGGGCATCGGCGGGGAAGATAGTCGGCGTCCGTCGCTTGTGTAACCGGCCGGGGCGTCGTATCATAGCACAACCTTCCCGGGAGGCCCGTTCGATGTCGGAACCGTTCTTGAGCTCCGACGACTACGACGAACGCGCGCATCAGCTCTACAACGAAGCCCAATACGACCAAGCGATCGAGACCCTGCGAGAAGGCCTGGGGCGCTACCCCCATGCCGTCGAGTTGCATGTGGGCATGGGATACGCGCGGCTCGCGCGCGAGGAATACTTGTGGGCGCGCCGCGCGTTCGAGGAAGCCGTGGGGCTCGACCCCGAGCACGAAGACGCGCTCGCGGGGCTTGGCGAGGTCCTGCTCAAGTTCGGCGATCGCGCGGGGGCCGTCGCGTGCTTCGACCGCATTCTCGCGCTCGGATTTCGCGAGGACCACGACCTCATGCTCCAGGTCGGACGCGCCCTGTTCCGTGCCGGTGTGCTGGACCAGGCCCGACGCTTCTTCGAAGTAGCGATCACGGGACATCCGGACTCGGCGGAGGCGGCCGCGTGCGTGGGCTACGCCTCCCATCGCCTCGCCGACGAGGGCGGCGCCCTCTACTGGCTGCGCCGCTCCCTCGAGCTCGACCTCGAGCACGCCGAGGCACGTATCTACCTCGCGAACCTGCTGTACGATCGGGGCGAGTACGAAGCGGCGCTATTCCACCTCGAGCGCACGGCGCCCGTCGATCACTTCGACGGCCTGGCCATCTGGCGTCTCATCGAGCTCAAGAAGAGCGTGTACCGCCTACCGGACGACGACCCCGAGCTCGTGCCATGGCATCACCGCCTGGACGAGCTGGCGGCGGACACGGGTCCGGAGGACCTGCTGCTCGCGGAGATCGAGGCCATGGGACCGGACGGCCAGATGCGGGACCCCCGGCAGCTCGAGCTGTTCGGTACGCTGCTTACGGAGCTCCAAGGGATGAAAGCGCGATCGGGGCCGGGCGACGTTCACCGCGTCAGCATGCTCAACGGTGCGACGTACGTGGGTACCTGGGAGGAAATCGTGCGGCAGATGAAGGACGACGCGGCGGAGTGGGCCCGCCGCTCGCTCGAGCAATACATGGCGGCGGTGGCGCACCGGGGACGGAAGGAGACCGGCGTCGCCATTCCCGCCACGGACCCCGAGAGCTTCATCCGCGGAAGCGCGGATGCGGGCTTACTGAGAATCCTGCACTGAGCGGAAGGTTAGTGGAGGTTGGTGAAGGACGGTGGAGGTTGGGGGAGGTTGCTCCGCTGACGTGGCAACCTCCCCCACCCTCCACCAACCTCCCGAACCTCCACCGACCTCCAGCTTCAGCTGGTGTGTTTCAGTTTCACGGCAATCGAGAGCGGCCCGTCCCCCAACGCGACCAGCGTGATCGCGCCCGCGAAGAGCAGGCCCTCGAGCTCGATGTTGCCGTTGTGCGGCAGCTTCACGGCGAGGATCGCGACGATCATCTCCAGGGCCATGCACAACGCCCAGAAGCGCGTGAAGATACCCAGCACCACGCACGCCGCGCCGATGGTCTCCACCGCGATCAGGATGACCGCGAAGACGACGGCGAACGGGAAGCCGATGTCGTGCAGGAAGGCGGTCGTTGCGGGGATGCCGCGGTGAAACTTCGTCACACCGTGCACTAGGAACACGCCGCCCACCGCGAGGCGCATGAAGAAAGCCGCGTAGGGGGTGAGTGCGTTCATGAGCCCTCCGGGTGGATGGCTTGGGTCACGGGACCACGCCGGCGCGCGTCCGTCCGCACTTCGCGCGCGCCCAGCCGTTTGATGATCACCTCGAGGCCGCGGTGGGGCCGCGCGCCGCTCACGCCCGCCACATCCGCGAAGCAGAGCCCGGCCTCCGGGACGCCGTGCATGGCCACATGCCCGCCATGGCACAGCACCGCCGCCGAGACCCCTCGCGGGCCCTGCGTCACCACCGGAGGGCTGGCCGGATTCAGGCCTGCGGCATTGGCGGCGGCCAGCAGCAGGCCGGCGAGCCCCTGGGGATCGGTGAGACGGTTCGCCGGGATCCCGCCGAGGTCGGCGAAGACGTGCTCGAAGGTCACCCCGCTCAGGGTCCGGTATCCCCTAGAACATCGACATCGCGAGGAACGACCGGAGGTTGTCGTTGGTGACGCGCAGCCGGGCGGACAAGAGCCGCACCACCGACCACAGCACCTTGTAGGCGATGTCGCGGTTGAAATCGAGGAGCAGCTCGAAGTCGGAGCGGGCGATCGTGATCAGCGTGCAGGACGTATTGGCGATCGCGTCGGTCGAGCGCTCGGAACGGTCGAAGATCGCCATCTCGCCGAAGCAGGCGCCCGGCTTGAGGACGGCCAGCGCTTCCTCCCCGGACCCGGGGATGGTGCGGGAGATGCGAACCTCGCCCGCGGAAATAATGAAGAGCCGGTTGCCCGGCTCGCCTTCCTTGAAGACGTGCTGGCCGACGGCGAACTTCTGCTCCCGGCAGACTTCGGACACGCGGGCCAGCTCGCCCTCGTCGAGATCTTGGAAGATCGCCGCCTGCTTCAGCAGATTGAGGTTCACGCGGACGAAGGTATGGTGCACCAGAGGGAGGGGCAAGTGAAACCGTGGGTGACGCGGGCGGATCTCTTGACCGCGCTTCGGCTTCCTCTAGCGGCGGCCTTTCCGTTCGTGCACCAGCCGGGATGGCAGCTCGCGCTCGTGGGCGCGGCCGCCGCGTCGGATTTCTTCGACGGCATGCTGGCGCGCCGGTTCGGTGGGTCGCGCGCGGGCGCCGTCCTCGATCCGACGGCGGACAAGGTCTTCATGGCGGCGGCGTTCCTCACCGTCGCGCGCACCGGTTTGCTGCATCCGTTGGAGATCGTCGGCGTGGTGGCCCGGGACATCGTGGCGGCGCTGGGGTACGTGGGTGCGTGGCTGTGGCGGCGGCCGACCGCGCTGCCCGCCCGCGCAGGCGGGAAGGCCGTCACGGTGCTGCAGCTGCTCACGCTGGTGGCGTTCATCGCCCGCTCGCCGCTGGTGCGCCCACTCGCGTGGGCGACGGCGGCAGTCGGGCTGTACGCCATCTGGGACTACGGCCGGGCGGCCGCCCGGGCGCGCGCGATGCTGACGCGGGGGAAGGGGACTTGATGCGGGGGGTGTGGCTGGCTGTGCTACTCGCGGCGGGCGGAATCGCGGGGCTCGCCGCCCAGGAGTTTCATCCGCCGCAGGTCCGACCGGCCGGCGGTCGCGGCACGCACCTCGGGCTGTTCGGGTTCGGGGTGCGCGGCGGCATCGACCTGGCCGGCAGCACTCAGATGGTGTTCGGCGTCACCCTCGATGCCGGGAACCTGGTTTCGCCCCGCTTCCGACTCCGTCCCTCCGGCGAGATCGGCTTCTTCAACGGGCGCAACAGCTACGTCGGCAGTCTCGAGGCGTTGTATCGCTTTACCGGGGATGAGCAGGTGGCGACGCCGTACGCGGGCGCGGGCTTCAGCTTGGTGGGACACGAGTCCTGCGGTGCCGACCCAGACTGTCCCGACCTGTGGGCCAACTTGGTGATCGGCTTCGAGGCCCACTACCGGTCCACGTTCAACTGGCTGCTCGAATACCACGGCATGGCCGGCTTTCAGCACAACCGGCTGTACGTGGGTCTGACGACGCGGCGAGGGAACTGACGTGGCGGGCGAGACTCGCGAGATCACCATGCGATGGCGCGCGGGGGAGGGGCTGGTGTTCGATGCGAGCGCACCGGGCCGGCCGTCGGTGCTCGTGGATGGTGACGGCACAGTGGCCACGTCCCCAGTCGAGATGTTGCTGGTCGCGGCGGCCACGTGCTCGGCGTCGGACGTCGTGCTGATTCTCCAGAAGCAGCGTGTCGCGCCGCAGGCCCTCGAGGTCGCGCTCCGGGGGACGCGTCGCGCAGAGCACCCGCGGCGCTACACCGCGCTTCATTTCGCCTTCACGATCTCGGGAGTCGACGTGGACGAGACCAAGGCCCGCCGCGCGATCGATCTGTCGCTCGAGAAGTATTGCTCGGTCGTCGCGTCCCTCGCCCCCGACATCCACGTCACGTACGACGTCGCGCTTCGCTAGCCCCGTTCCGACCTGGGGCAGCCGATCTCTCGTCCGCCTGCGCTCGACGTGTCGGAACGGGGCTAGGACCGTGGTCGCCGCGACCGGGCTCGTCGCGGCGGTCGCCGGGCCCGTACGCGCCCAAGCCCCACGAGCCACGGAGATCGCCGCCGGGGCGACGGTAGTCCTCGCGCACCGCGGCTTCTGGGGTCCGGAAGTGGGCGTGGCGCGGCGCTCCGGTGGTCAGGGACGGCTCACCTTCGGGGCCGCGTGCGGCAGCTACGAGCGCGCCCTGGGCGTCCGCCTCGGGGCCAGCGCGCAGTTCCTGCTCCGCCCGGGGGAGCGCAGCGGCATCGGGCCGTACGGCGGACTGGGGTTGGCGTTTGTCGGCTCGGAGGGAGCGCGGGGCGCCGGCTACATCACGGCGCTGCTCGGCGTCGACCAGGGGCCGGGCGCCGGCGCGGGGTGGTACGCGGAGCTGGGATTGGGCGGCGGCGTGCAGCTCGCCCTGGGGCGGCGCTTCCGGCGCTTCTCCTCCTGGTGGCCTCACTAAAAAAAAAGGCGCCCGCGGGGGGACGCCCGGAGACGCTGGCCGGTCGGCAACCCTAGACGCTCGCGCCCACGGGCGCGTTCCGCCCCACCACGGGCCGGCAGTAGCGCTGGCCCAGCACGCGCAACTCCGCCAGCTGCGGCTCGTCCAACGCATCGTAGCGCTCGGCGAGGTACAGCATCGTGTCGTCGAACCATTCCTTCTGGTGCTCGGGAGTGGCTTCCAGGACGCCGCAGCGCAGGATGTGCGAGAACAGCTCGTCGCGGGCCTGTTCGAAGGGCGTGGGGGTGGACATCTTGCGAGGTTCCGAACGCTTCTTGGCCATGCGTGGGGTGCTCCTCTCTTCTCGCTGGACCGGGAACGCGGACACGGGAGGCGGCTCGGGTCGCTCGAAGCCGCCGATCAATCGGCGCCGCAATGTAATAGGGCGCTTTGCGCCACGCAAAGGCCGACCACGGCCGCCGGCGTGGTATTATCATGGACGGGGAGGCGGGGTGGGGTGCGTGGACACATCAGGGAAGGCGGGCACATGAGCGATCACTCGGAAGAAGTGTACGGACCGGACCGTGCGGAGCGCCTGCTCGCCATGCTGCGCGCGCTGGCTGAGCGCATTCAGGTGCTGGACCGGACGGGCCGGCTGCTTGAGCGAGCGCCGGAGCTCCAGAAGCTCCTGGGGAATGCGCGGAGCGAGTTGTTTCACTATGAGGTGCGGGTGACATACGATACACCGGAGATCGCGGAGGGTCGGCGCATCGCGGACGAGGCGGAGCGGCGGGCGCGCGACGCCGCGGCCGGCTTCGACGACGACGAGGACGACGAACCGTGGCGGAGGGCTCAGGACGAATGAAAGGGTTCTACCTGGTGCTCGTGGCGGTGGCCGTGATCGGCGGCGGGGCCCTTTGGTTCGGGTCGCAGCGGAGCCCCGCTCCTCCCGCAGCGAGCGCGCCGCTCCCCGTCGCGGCGGCGGACGCGTTCCACGGCTATACGCTGGGATCGGACTCCGCGCCCATCGAGGTCACGGAATATTCGGACTTCGAGTGTCCGTTCTGCGCGTCGTTTGCGACGGTGCAGATGCCGGTGATCCGCGAGCAGCTGCTCGCCCCCGCGAAGCTGCGGTGGCGGTTTCGCGACTTTCCGTTGCCTTCGCACAAGTACTCCCGCTATGCGGCGCTGGCCGCGCAGTGCGCGGGAGAGCAGGGCAAGTTCTGGGAGATGCACGACCAGCTGTTCAACAACCACCAGTGGGCCCAGACGGGGAAGAACCCGCGCTCGCTGTTTCGCGACTTTGCGAGGGTCATCGGGCTCGACCTCGACAAGTACGACGCCTGCTTGGACGGGCAGCGCTACGCCGCGCGGCTCGAGGCGAGCGTACAGGAAGGTGAGGCGCTCGGCGTGCGGGGAACGCCGAGCTTCTTCGTGAACGGGCGTGCCTTTACCGGGCGCGCCACCTCGGACGATTTCAAGGCGCTCGTCGATAGCCTGACCAAGAAACACAAGTGATTCGGCGCCAGGCGATCGTGCTCCTCGCGCTCGTGGGGCTGCTCGTCGCGACCTATCTCTGGCTCTACAAGATCGGCGTGCTCGGCGAGCTGCAGTGCGGCACGGGGGACTGCGAGTACGTGCAGACGAGCCGCTACGCCGAGCTGTTTGGCATCCCGGTCGCGTTCTACGGGGTGGTCGGCTACGTGGCGCTCTTTGCGGCGGGGCTCCTGGGCCTGCAGCCCAGGTTCGCGACGGACCGTCGCGTGGCTGCGGGACTCGCGGCGCTCGCCACCGTGGGGTTCGCGTTCACGCTGTATCTCACCGCGATCGAGCTGTTCGTGCTGCACGCGGTCTGCCGGTGGTGCGTCGGCTCCGCGCTGATCATGACGGCGATCTGGGTGTTGTCCATCGCGCAACTCCGTCTGCCGCGGTCGTCGGCGTCATGACGGCACACGCGGAAGCGCGGGCCGGCAGGGGCGGCCGCTATCTCGTCACGCTCGCGCTCACGGCGCTGGGCGTGGTGTACGGCGACATCGGCACGAGCCCCCTGTACGCGATCCGGGAGTCGTTCTACGGGCCCCACGGCATCGCCGTGACCCACGGCAACGTGCTGGGTGTTCTGTCGCTCGTGTTCTGGGCGCTCGTGATCGTCGTAACGATCAAGTATCACATCGTCATCATCCGCGCCGACAACAAGGGTGAAGGCGGGGTGCTCGCCCTGATGGCGCTCGTCAACGGCAGCCGGCTGGCCCGGGGGCTCTCACCCCGCCGCATCATGATCGTCCTGGGGATCTTCGGGTCGGCGCTCCTCTACGCGGATGGCGGCCTGACTCCGGCGATCTCGGTCTTAAGCGCCGTCGAGGGCCTGGAAATCGCAACGCCGGCCCTGGCCACGTGGGTGATTCCCGTGACGCTCGTAATCCTCGTCGGCCTGTTCCTGTTGCAGAGTCGGGGGACCGCCCGGATCGGGGCGGTGTTCGGCCCGGTGATGCTCGTCTGGTTCCTGACCCTGGGCGTGCTGGGGCTGAGCGAGATCGGCCGGCAACCCGGGGTGCTGGCCGCGGCGTCCCCCTACTATGCCGTGCGCTTCTTCGCCGAGAACGTGAGCCGGGGGTTCGTGGTGCTGGGCGCCGTGTTCCTCGTCGTCACGGGCGGCGAAGCGCTGTACGCGGACCTCGGACACTTCGGCCATCGCGCGATCCAGCACGCGTGGTTCGGCATCGCGCTCCCCTGCCTGCTGCTCAACTACTTCGGGCAGGGAGCGCTCTTGCTCAAGGACCCCGCTGCGGCCGTGAACCCGTTCTACTACCTGGCTCCGGGCTGGGCCTTGTATCCGCTGATTGCGCTCGCGACGGCGGCGACGATCATCGCCTCGCAGGCGGTCATCTCGGGGGCCTTCTCTCTCACCCGCCAGGCGGTGCAGCTCGGCTACAGCCCGCGGCTCCGGATCGAGCACACGTCGTCGCGCCAGATCGGCCAGATCTATGTGCCGACCGTGAACTGGGCCCTCATGCTGCTCACCTGCGCCCTGGTCCTCGGGTTCCGCACCTCGAGCAACATCGCGGGAGCCTACGGTGTGGCCCTGTCCACGTTGATGCTCATCACGACGCTCATGTTCTACGTGATGAGCCGCGAGGTATGGCGCTGGAGCTTCGCCCGCGCCGCGCTCGTGGCCGGCCTGTTCTTGTGCGTGGATCTCCCGTTCTTTGCCGCGAACATGCTCAAGATTCGCTACGGCGGCTGGGTCCCCCTGGTGATCGCGGCGGCCATCTTCCTCCTGATGACGACCTGGAAGCGTGGGCGCGAGATCCTCGGCAAGCGCATGCAAGAGAAAACCGTCGCGCTCAAGATGCTGCTCGCCGATCTCGCTGCCGAGCCGCCGCTCCGCGTCCCTGGGACCGCGGTGTTCATGTACGGCACCACCGACGGCACGCCCCCGGCACTGGTGCACAACCTGACGCACAACAAGGTGCTGCACGAGCGGGTCGTGTTTCTGACGATGGTGACGCACGACGTCCCCCATGTCCCGGCGGCGGACCGCGTGACGGTGAAGGCCATCGGGAAAGGGTTTTACAGCGTGATCGCCCGTTACGGGTTCATGGACGATCCGGACATCGAGGACGTCCTGGCGGCCTGCCAGGTGAAGTCCCTCGATATTTCCATCGCGGGAACGACGTTCTTCCTCGGGCGCGAGACGCTCGTCGCCTCGGACCGGCCCGGCATGCCTCAGTGGCGCGAGCAGCTGTTCGCGTTCATGTCGCGCAACGCCCTGCGGGCGACGGCCTTCTTCAAGATCCCTGCGGACCAGGTGTTCGAAGTGGGGGCGCAAGTGGAATTGTGAAACTGAAGAAGGTTGGGGAGGTTTGTGGAGGTTGGTGAAGGTTGGGGGAGGTTGGCACGTCGGCGGTACAACCTCCACCATCCTCCACCAACCTCCACAACCTCCCCCGTCCTATTCTACCTGTCCGAACTTTGCGATGTCCTCCGGCAGCTCTGCCTGAGTCTTGGCGGCGTCCTTGCCTTGCACCATCACCCGGATCTGCTCGACCACGTCGGGGTTGGCGAGGGTCGTCACGTCGCCGACATCGCGGCGGTTCGAGATCGCGGCGAGCACGCGGCGCATGATCTTCCCGGAGCGCGTCTTCGGCATGTCCGGCACGATGTAGACGTGCTTGGGTCGTGCGATCTTGCCGATCACTTCTTCGTTCGCCTTGATCACGCGGTCGATGATGTCCTGGCTCGGCGGCACGCCCGGCTTCACCGCGATGTACACCTCGGGGACGCGTCCTTTCAACTCATCCTGGACGGGCACCACCGCGGCTTCGGCGACTTCCGGGACCGTGAGACAGGCGGACTCGATCTCCTTCGTGCCCAGGCGGTGACCCGCGACATTGATCACGTCGTCAATCCGGCCGAGGATGCGGTAGTAGCCATCGGCTGCCTGCACCGCGCCGTCGCCGCACAGGAAGGGCCAGTCGCGCCAGTCCTTGCTCCGGGGATTCCTGTTGTACTTGGCGAAGTAGGTTTTCACATAGCGGTCGCGGTCGCCCCAGATCGTCTGCATGATGCCGGGCCACGGATTGCGGATGCAGATGTTGCCCGCCTTGCCGGACCCCTTGGGAATTTCCGCGCCGGTTTCGTCGAAGATCGCCGGATGAATCCCCGGGGCGGCGGGACCGCAGCTGCCCGGCTTCATCGCATGGATCGCCGGGACGGTGGTGCCGAGAAAGCCACCGGTCTCCGTCATCCACCACGTATCGGTGATGACGGCTTCCCGCTTGCCGACCTCGTCGTAGTACCAGCGCCACGCCTCCGGCTCGATCGGCTCGCCCACCGTCGTCATCGACTTGAAATGGTATTTGTATTTGCGCGGCTCTTGGGGACCGAGCTTGCGCAGCATCCGAATCGCCGTCGGCGCCGTGTGGAAAATGTTCACGCCCAACCGCTCGGCGATGCGCCACGGCCGGCCCGCGTCGGGAAACGTCGGCACGCCTTCGTACAACACGCTCGTCGCCGCATTCGCCAGCGGACCGTAGACGATGTAGGAGTGCCCGGTGATCCAGCCGATGTCCGCCATGCACCAGTAGATGTCTTCCGGATGAATGTCGAGAATCCATTTCGACGTGGCGGTCACGTAGCACAGGTACCCCGCGATGCCGTGCTGCGCGCCCTTGGGCTTGCCCGTCGTGCCGCTCGAGTACATCAGGAACAGCGGTCCCTCCGACGGCAGGGGAACCGGGTCTACGGTCTTACCGTTGTGGTCCTTGAGCAGGTCGTTCACAAAGAAGTCGCGACCTGCAACCATCGGCGTCTTGGCGGAATATTTTCCGGGGTACCGCTGCCACACGAGAACCTTGTCGACGTCCTGCCCCAGCTCTGTCGCCGTCCGCACCGCGATGTCCGCGTTGGCTTTGTGGTCGACCAGCGTGCCATTGCGCCAGTAGGCGTCCATCGTAATCAGCACACGGCTGCCGGAGTCCTGAATGCGCGACCCGCACGCCTGACCGCTGAATCCGCCAAACACTTGTGAGTGGATGATTCCCAGTCGCGCACATGCCAGCATCGTGATCGGCAGCTCCGGCACCATGGGCATGTGGAAGGTGACGCGGTCTCCCGCTTTGAGTCCCACGCCGCGGAGCATCGCCGCCACGTCATTGACGCGGGTGTACAGGTCCTGATATGTGATGGCCACATCCCGCTCGGCTTCCGGCTCGGGCACGAAAATGAACGCGGCCTTGCTCCCGTACTTGGCCAGATGGCGGTCCACGCAGTTGTACGACGCGTTGATCTTGCCGCCGACGAACCACTTCCAGAATGGTGCATCACTGGTGTCGAGGACCGTGTGATACGGCTCGAACCAGGTCAGCATGTCCGCAAAGACCTTGAAACAGTCGGGAAACTTGTCGAGCCCGAACTTTTCAAAGATGCGCGGGTCGCGCAGGTTCGCCTGTGCCTTGAACTTCTCGGAGGGCTCGTAGTAGGCCTCTTCCTTCCAATGCACCGCGATCTGCGCTTCGCTGACCTCGGTCTGCTCCGTCGTCTTCAGCGTCTTCGCCATCTGATCTTGCCTCCTAGCCGGCACTTACGGCCTTCGCGCATGGCTCGCCCGGGATGTCGTGTGTTCGGGGGGATAGGCTAAGGTATGCCCCCCCGATGAACGGCGGTCAAGGCGGCCCTTGCAAACTGCGCCGCAGGCGTTCGGTCTGCGGCAGCCCGGGGGGTGAGACGCCTCACCGTCCTTTGACAAGCGATTGACGGCCCGCAGGTTAGCTGGTATGGCATCGGAGTCGCATAACCCCCGGTCGGTGAACTACTGGAGCCGACTGTGGAGGAGCAAGTGACGATGTCAACGCGTCCGAGCGAAAAGGTCTTGGCCGCTCCCGAGGAGCTGGGGCTCGACTCACGCACGGCATTCCGCCGTGCGGCCACCGAGCTGCTGGAACAGCTGGGGGAGGGTGCCGGACGTCTGGTCATCGACCTCGCGGGCACGCGCCAGATCGACAGCGCCGGGCTCGGTGCCCTGATGTTGATCCAGCGGAAGGCGGCGGAGCGGCGGCTGACGGTGTGCCTGCGCGGGGCCAACGAGGAGCTGCGATTCTTGCTGGTGCTGACCAAGCTCGACGATCTGTTCGAGCTGGAGAGCAGCCCGAGCTGAGCCGCCCGTAGACGGCAGGGGGGGCCCGCATATATTGGCCCACCATGGGTTCCCCCCCGCTTCGCCCGCGGCGTAAGGTGCTGTTCGTCGAGGACGAGTCGACCCTGCGGCGCACCTACAAGCGATTCTTCGCCGAACGCTACCACTTGGCCTTCGCCGCCAGTGGGACCGAGGCTCGCCGCCAGATGGACGAGTTCCACCCTGAAGTGCTGGTGCTTGATCTCCGGCTTCCCGACACCGACGGCGTCACCCTGCTGCAGGAAATCCGCCAGTCGCAGCCGTCCCTCCCGGTGATCGTCACAACCTCGTACGTGAGCATGGAGCCGCTCATCAACGTGCTCGACCTCGGCCACTCAGGGTACCTGGTCAAGCCGTTCGACCTGGAAGATCTCGCCGCCCGCATCGATGCTCTCGGTTGAGGGCCTGCGGCACACCTTCGGCGAGGGGGGAGGGCAGGTGGTCGCGCTCGATGGGGTGTCCTTCACCCTCATGCCGGGCCAGACCCTCGCCATCTTCGGGCCGAACGGGGCAGGCAAGAGCACCCTTCTCAAGGTGCTCGCCGGCCTGATCCGCCCTCAGGCGGGGTCGGTGCAGGTAACCGGGGGGCGGCGCGCCATCGGTTGGATCAGTCACCAATCCCACCTCTACGAGCACCTCACGGTACGCGAGAATCTGCTCTTCTGGGCGTCGCTGTACGGGGTGCCGGCCGCGCGCCGCGGTCCCCGCGCCGCCGAGGTGCTCGGGCGTCTCGGCATGCGCGATCGGGCGGATCGGCCGGTGTGGTCGCTGTCTCGGGGTCTGGCGCAACGCGCGGCAATCGCCAAGGCCCTGATCCACGATCCGTCCGTCCTGCTCCTCGACGAGCCGTTCACGGGGCTCGATCTCGCGGCGGCGGCCGAGCTCCGGGCGCTCCTCGGCGAGCTGCGCGGCGGCGGGGAGGGCGCGGCAGGTCGCGTGGTCGTGCTGGCGACGCACAACGTCGACGAGGGCGTCGAGCTCGCTACCGATGTGGCGTTCCAGCGGCGCGGCCGATTCGTTCACTTCGCGCCGCGCGGCGGGCGGGAACCCGCCGGAATCGCGGAGGCGTACCGGCGGGCGGTGACCGATGGATGAGCTGCTCGCCCAGGCGTGGACGGTGGCACGGAAAGACCTGCTGCTCGAATTCCGCACGCGCACGGCCATCGTCTCGGCCGTCGTGTTCACCGCGCTGGTCCTCACGGTGTTCAACTTCGGGCGCGACCCCACGGCCGTCCCCACCATCGATCTCGCCCCGACCATTCTGTGGGTGACCTTCACGTTCGCCGCGATGCTCGCCCTGAACCGCGCCTTCCAGCTCGAGCTCGAAAACCAGGCGCTCGAGGGGCTGCTGGTATCGCCGCTCAGTCGCACCAGCCTCTACTGGGGCAAACTGATCGCGAATCTGGTGTTCGTCGCGGTGGTGGAGGCGGTCGGGCTGCCGCTGTTCGTCCTGTTCTTCGACGTACCCGTGGGTCGTGTGCTGGTCCCGCTCATCGGGGTCATCGCGCTTGCGACGCTCGGGTTCGTCGCTGTGGGAACGCTGTTCAGCGCCCTCGTGATTCGAACCCGGTTCGCCGAGCTGCTGCTCGTCGTGATTCTGCTCCCGTTCCTTGTCCCCCCGCTCATCGGCGCCGTGCAGATCACGGCGCAGCTGCTCGGCGGGCGTCCCTTGAGCGAGGCCGTGGGGTACTTTAAGTTGCTCGCCGCTTACGACATCGTGTTCGTGTCGCTCGCGAGTCTCCTGTTTCGCTTTACGGTGGACGAATGACCTTGGCGCAAAAGGGCCGCCGGATCACGGTGCTCGCGCTGGCGTGCCTGGCCGCCGTGTACGTTCGGGCGCTGGCGTTCACCCCGGTGGAGCGGTTGCAGGGGCCGGCACAGAAGATCTTCTATCTGCACGTGCCCGCCGCGCTCTGGACCGAGGCGGCGATGATCCTGGTGGGATTGGCCGGAATCTTCTACCTGTTCCTGAAGGATCCACGGCTGGACCGGTTCGCCGAGGCGTCGGCGGAGGTCGGCACGGTGTTCGCGACCATCGTGCTGACGACCGGCCCCATCTGGGGGAAGCCGATCTGGGGGACGTGGTGGACGTGGGATGCCCGGCTGACGTCCACCCTGTTTCTCTTCTTTCTGTACGTGGGATATCTGCTCGTGCGCGGCGCCGTGCGCGATCCCGGGCTCCGCGCCCGGTACGCGGCCGTGCTCGGCATCTGCGGGATGTGTCTGGTACCCTTCATCCACCTGAGCGTCTTTCTGTTTCGCACGCTCCATCCCCAGCCCATCATCCTGAAGCCGAGCGCCCCCTCGCTGCCCGGCAGCATGTTGGCGACGTGGCTCTTTTCCCTGGCGGCGTTCACGCTCTTGTACGTGGGATTCGTGGCGCAGCGCTACGCCGTGTCGCTCACGCGCGACGCGCAGCGTGGAGAGCGTACCGGCCGTGCCTGACGTGCCCCAGAACGCGGGTTACATGGTGGCGGCCTACGTCGTGACGGCGGTCATTCTGCTCGCCTATTCCATTTCCCTGTACCGCCGGACCGGGAAGCCTTAGCTCCCGCGCTTCTCCGGGAACAGCTCGGCGCGCGCCTGGGACAGGCGCGACAGCCCGTCGGGCACCTGTGTGGCCCAGAGGTGCAGCGCTTCGTCGGCGGCCCGCACGTCCCCTGCCTGGAACAGCGCCTGCGCATTGAGCCACAGCGCCTCGGCGCCGCCGCCGGCCGCGTAGGCGCGGGCGAAGCGCGCCGCCGCTTCGGCGTGGCGGCCGGCACGGCGATATAGATCGCCGGCCGCCAGCGCGGCATCGGGACGCTCCTCGAGCGCAAGCACCTGTTCGTACGCCACGAGGGCATCCTGCTGGCGGAACGCCATCTGCCAGGCTTCCCCCAGCAGCATCCAAGCATCGGGATTCTCGGGGAAGCGCTGCGCTCCCTCCTGCGCCGCGGCCACCGCGCCCCAGCGGTCTTCGATCGCGCGCCGCAGCTGTACCAGCGCCGGGTAGGTTTCCGCGAACGCCGGCGTGAGCGCGCAGCCGAGCCGCAGCCACAGGTCTGCGCGTTTGGGCGCTTCGCGTTGACAGGCCGCCGCCCGCCGCATGGCGAAGCGGGCGAGCGCGGAGCGCAAGGAGCGGAGCATTGTAGATTGCACCAATCTATGTCACACGCGACGCGACCGCCGGGGCCCGCGCGCCCCCCCCCTCGACCGCTCGCGGGCCGGCGCATCGCGGTGACCCGCGCGCGCGAGCAGGCCGACGAGCTGGTACGGGAGCTGGAGGCGCTCGGCGCCCAGGTCGTCGTCGCGCCGACCATCCGCATCTCGCCGCTGACCGATCTGGCGGCGCTCCGCGCCGCGCTCACGCGCAACCCGCCCTACGACTGGATCGTGTTCACCAGCCAGAATGCCGTGCAGGTGGTGTGCGACCGGCTCCCCGAGTGGCAGCTCGCGCCGCGCGACGTGGCGCGCGCCGCGGTCGCCGCGATCGGACCCGCCACCGCGGAGGCGCTCGTGCGCCGTGGGGTCGTCCCAGACCTCGTGCCCGACCGGTTCGTTGCCGAAGCGGTCGTCACGGCGCTCGCGGCACAGGGCGACGTGCGCGGGAAGACCGTATTGCTCCCGCGGGCGCGGGGAGCCCGCGATGCCCTGCCCGACGGCCTGCGCGCGCTGGGCGCCCTGGTCGACGTGATTCCGGTCTACGAGACCATCCAGGCGACGGGAGACGGGAGCGGCCTGGCGGCGGAGATCCTCGCTGGAGCGATCGACGCCATCACGTTCACTTCCTCCTCGACCGTACGGGGCTTCGTGGAGTCGGTGGGCAGGCCAGTCGCGGCCTCCGGCCGGTTCGCCGCGGCGGTCATCGGCCCCGTCACGGCGGGGACGGCGCGGGAGCTCGGGATCGCCGTCGCCGTCGAAGCGGCGGAGTACACGGTGGCGGGACTCGTCGAGGCGCTGGTGCGCTACTTCGGGCGGTGAGCGCTCGCCTGAGACTTGGCACACGGGGCAGCCGGCTCGCCCTATGGCAGGCCGAGTGGGTGCAGGCCGCACTGGCGCGGGCCGGCGTCGTCGCCGAGCTGGTGATCATCGAGACGCGCGGCGACGCGGAGGTCGATCGCCCGCTGCACCAGCTGGAGGGCAAAGGATTCTTCACGAAAGAGATCGAGGAGGCGCTGCGCGACGGCCGCATCGACGTGGCGGTGCATTCGCTCAAGGATCTGCCGACCAGCCTGCCGGCGGGCCTGGTGCTGGCGGCCGTCCCCCCGCGGGCGGACCCCGCCGAGGCGTTGGTGACGCGGGACGCGGGCGTCACATCGATCGCCGACCTGGCCGCGGGCGCCAAGGTCGGTACGTCCAGCGTGCGACGCATGGCCCAGATCCGCTACCTCCGGGCCGACCTCGACATCGTGCCGCTGCGCGGCAACGTGCCGACGCGGGTGCAGAAGGTGAAGGAGGGGCGCGACGGCCTCGACGCGGCGCTCCTCGCCGGGGCTGGGCTCGAGCGGCTCGCGCTCGCGGGGCAAATCGCCGCACGGCTCGATCCGCTGGACGTCATGCCGGCGCCGGGTCAGGGCGCGCTCGGACTGGAGGTCCGCGCGGACGACCGGAACGCCCGCGACGCACTCGCGCCGCTCGAGGACGCGAAGAGCGCGCGTCACGTCACCGCGGAGCGCAGCCTGCTGGCGGCGCTCGAAGGTGGGTGCCAGGCGCCCGTTGCCGCCTACTGCGGGAGCGGGGAGCAGGGAGCAGGGAGCAGACTGTACGGGCGCGTGACCGCCCAGGACGGCTCCGTTCAGATCACCGCCTCGGCGGGGATCGACGAGCGGGAGCCTGCGGCCGCGGGCCTACGCGTGGCGGGCTTGCTCCGCGCCCACGGTGCGTCGAGATTGCTCGGCCGATGAGCCAGTTCCCGATCCGCCGCATGCGTCGGCTGCGCCGCACGCCCGCGTTGCGCCGCCTCGTGCAGGAGACGCACCTCGTCTCCTCGCAGCTCGTATGGCCCCTGTTCGTGTGCCACGGCGAGGGCGTGCGGCGGGAAGTCGCCGCGTTGCCGGGTGTCTTTCAGACCTCGGTGGACGAGCTCGTGAAGGATGCCGAGCAGGCGCGCCGGCTCGGGCTCGGCGGCATCATTCTCTTTGGCCTTCCCGCAGCCAAGGATGCGACCGGCTCGGAGGCGTACGACGAGCAGGGGATCGTGCAGCAGGCGGCGCGAGCGGTGAAGCGCGCCGCGCCGGAGCTGCTCGTGATCGGGGACGCCTGCCTGTGCGAGTACACCGACCACGGGCACTGCGGCGTCGTGCAGGATGGCGAGGTCGACAACGACGCCTCGGTGTATCTGCTCGGTAAGGTCGCGGTGACGCAGGCGCGCGCGGGCATCGACATCGTCGCCCCCAGCGACATGATGGACGGCCGGGTGGCGGGAATCCGCAAAGCGCTGGACGCCGCCGGGCTCTCGCGCGTCCCGATCATGTCGTACGCCGCGAAGATGGCGTCGGCGTTCTACGGGCCGTTCCGCGAAGCGGCCAGCTCGACCCCGCAGTTCGGCGACCGCCAGTCCTACCAGATGCAGGGGACCAACGCCGACGAGGCGATGCGAGAGATCCGGCTGGACGTCGAGGAGGGGGCGGACATCGTGTTGGTGAAGCCTGCGCTGCCCTGCCTCGATCTCATCCGACGCGCCAAACAGGAGTTCGGCTCCCCGCTCGCGGCGTACCAGGTGAGCGGGGAGTACGCGATGATCAAGGCGGCCGCGGCGCGCGGCATGCTCGACGAGGCGGGCGCGATGTGGGAAACGCTGTACGCCATCCGGCGGGCCGGCGCCGACATCATCCTGAGCTACTTCGCACGCGCGGTGGCCGAGGCCCTCTAGCGTCGCGGTAGCAGCACCGCCTTCCACAGCGCACCGGCCACTCCGCCGCCGATCAACGGGCCGATCCAGTACACCGCGTGGGCGTTCCACTGCCAGGCGACCAGCGCCGGTCCGATCGCGCGGGCGGGGTTCATCATCGCGCCGGTGAAGCCGCCGCCCACCAGGGCGTCTACGAAGATCGCGAGGCCGATGCCGAAGCCGGCGATCTTCGGCGATTCCGACGAGACGGCGGTCCCAAACACCGCGCTCACCAGGAAGAACGTGAGCAGCGCCTCGATCCACACGCCTTGCATGAAGCTCACCTCGCTCGCGAGGCGTGGCGTGCCCACGAGCGCGAGGCCGACGGCCATGCGCGGCAGCACGGCCTTGACGAGCGCCGCCCCGCCGACGGCACCCAGGACTTGAGCGAGGATGTACTGCACGGCCAGACGGCCCTCGCACTTGTTCGCGATCCACAGTCCAAAGGTGACGGCGGGATTCATGTGGCCGCCGGAGATGCTCATCGTCATCGACACGATGATCGCCATCCCGACGCCGTGCGCCAGCGCCACGCCGAGCGGGCCGATACTGGGGGTCGTGGGGCCGTTGGCGGCGACCGCGACGACGCTGCCCGCGCCCAGGAACACGAAGAGCAGCGTGCCGATGAACTCTGCCGTGAGCGGCCGCAGGAGCTTGGGCATAAACGACGTCCTCGAGGTTGTGGGCCGCGGGGAATCTACGTCAATCGGGACGTCGCAACACCACCGCGGCGTTGATGCCGCCGAACCCGAACGAGTTGGTGAGCACCACCTCCGGCGCCGCCGCTCGGCCGTCGCCGCGCAGGCAGTCCAGGTCGCAGGCCGGGTCGGGGCGCTCGAGATTGATCGTGGGGGGAAGCCAGCGCCGCTCCATGGCGAGCGCGCAGATCGCCGCTTCGATCGCCCCGCTCGCGCCGAGGGCGTGGCCGTAGTAGCCCTTGGTGCCGCTGACACTGAGCCGGTAGGCGTGGTCGCCGAAGACCTGCTTGATCGCCGCGGTCTCCGTCGTGTCGTTGAGCGGAGTCGACGACCCGTGGGCGTTGATGTAGCCCACCTCCACGGGTGCCACGCGGGCGTCGGCGAGGGCGAGCCGCATCGCGCGGGCTGCCTGGCGGCCGTCGGGGCGCGGCGCGGTCATGTGGTAGGCGTCGTTGGTGAAGGCGTAGCCCGCGAGCTCGGCGTAGATCTTGGCACCCCGGGCGACGGCCCGCTCACGCTCCTCGAGCACCAGTACCGCCGCCCCCTCACCCATCACGAACCCGTCGCGGTCTTCGTCGAATGGGCGCGAGGCGTGGGCGGGATCGTCGTTGCGAGTGCTCATCGCGCGAATGACGCTGAACGCCGCGTACGTCATCGGCGCGAGCGGCGCCTCGGCGCCACCCGCGAGCATCACGTCGGCTCGGTCCTCGCGGATCGCGTGGAACGCCTCTCCCACCGCGATGGTGCCGGAGGCGCAGCTCATGGCATTGGTCGAGTTCGGGCCTGTGAACCCGAACTCGATCGCGATGTTGCAGCTCGCGGCGCCGGGGAACACGGCGAGCGCGAGCGCCGGGTCGAGCCCGCGCGGGCCCTCCGCGCGAAATCGCTCGATTTGCGACTCGGCGAACGCCACGCCTCCCAGCGCCGATCCGATCATCGCTCCGACCCGATCGCGGTCCTCACGCGCCGGGTGGAGATCGGCATCGCCGAGCGCGAACCGCGCGCTCGTCACCGCCAACTGGGAGAAGCGGTCCAGACGCCTGGCCCGCCTCGCGTCGAGGTGGTCGTGCGGCCGAAAATCGGGGATCTCGGCGGCGATCCGGCTCCTGAACGGGGCCGGATCGAAGCGCGTGATCTCTCGGACGGCCGAGGCTCGGGCGGCGAGCCCGGCCCACAGGCCGTCGGCCCCAGTGCCGATCGGCGTCACGGCGCCGACACCGGTGATGACGACGCGCCGCTGTCCGTTCCTCACCTCCGCCCCCCTTCCTTAATGCGAATGCGGAGTGCGGAATGTGGAGTGCGGAATGTCACGGCGAGCGTCGGGCCCCCAGCCCGCCACACGTGCACGACCCTGCACTGCAATTCCGCATTCCGCACTCCGCACTTGCCCGAGTCGCCTCACGTGCCCTCCGCGTATCGCTTGATCCCCGCCAGTGTGCGGGAAGCGATCCCGTGGACGAACACCGGCCCGATCACGAGCCGGGCCGCCAGCGGACCGATCAGCGGCCACGCCGGGCCGGCCCACTCGTGCTCGATCGTCACGTCCACGCCGCCCGGCGCCTCCACCAGCCGCCAAGAGACGTTCATGCGCCTCGTGATACCCCGAACGTGCCGGTAGCGGATTACCCGCGCCCGCCGGTCCACGCTCATCTCCGACACCCACCACGCGGGGTAACGGAACACGCCGAAGGGGCGCCACGCCGCCATTTCGACCGTGCCGCCGCCGTTCCGGCGCTCGAGGAAGCGAACCCACCGGTAGTGAGAGAGGATCCGCGGCCAGCGCTCGACGTCCGCTGCCACATGGAACACCCGATCGATGGGCGCCCGGATCACTACGCGGTCGACGGTGACCACGCGGCTACGATCCGAGCCCCCCGTCTGTACCGCGCCCCGGTTGGGACGCCGGCCTGCCGGAGCATGTCGTCGAACTCCGCCTTCGTATACCCCCGCTTGAGCGACATCACCGCGTCGTGACGGGTCACGCCGCTCATCGCGAGGCCGACCGACGCCGCCCACACGCCGGCCATCGCTGCGCGGGAGCGGCGCAAGTCCGCGAGCACCACGGCGTGCCGCGCCACCCGGTCGAACGCGGCGATCCAGCGCACGGCGACCGCCCGCGGCACGTGGTGCAGCACCTGGCTCGCGACGATGACGTCCACGGAGCGTGCCCCGACCGGCAGCGCGCTTCCGTCCGCGACGATCGTCGGCACGCCGGCGGCGGCGGCAATCCTTGCCGCGGTGGGGTTCAGCTCGAGGCCGATCGCCTTGAGATCGATGCCGCACCGCCGGGCCGTCGCCCTCGCTGCCAGCGCGATATCCCCGGAGCCGGTTCCTACGTCGAGCAGCGTCCATTGCACGTTGCACGTTGCACGTCGCACGTTGCGCGAGCGCTGGAAGAAGGGCTCAAGAGCCTCCAACACGGCCCGCGTGCCGCCGAATAGCGCGTTCAAGCGCGCGATGTCGCCGAGCTCTCTCCCGACCAAGACGGGATCGGCCCGCGGATCGTCCAGCAGCTCGGTGCCGATCATGCGCCTCCGCCGCCCAGGCCGGCGTAGCCACCGCGGTAGTAGAGGAGAGGCCGGCCGTCCGAGACGGTACCGCCCGTGACCAAGCCGAAGAATACCGTGTGATCCCCGCCCGGGGCCTCCGCCTGCTTCTCGCACTCGATGCTCGCGAGCACGCCTTCGAGCACGGGAATGCCGTGCCTGGTCTCGCTGTAGCCGACGCCGTCGAAGCGGTTCGGGTGGTCCGCCGCGAACCGGCGCGAGATGGCTTCCTGGTCCGCGGCGAGCACGTTCAACACGAAGCGTTGCGCGGCCCGGAGCGCGGGATACATGTCGTTCTTCTGATCCACCGACACGAGAACCAGTGGCGGCTCGAGCGACACCGACGCGACCGAGCTCGCAGTCATCCCGACCGGGCGGCCGGCCGGGTCGCGCGTGGTCAGGACCGTCACGCCGGTCGCGAAGCGACCGAGCAGCTGGCGGAACTGCGCCGGATCGACGCCGGGCATGTCGTCACCACAGGAATTGGGTCAGGACGCTGGCGGCAAGCACACGGCGCGCCGGGACGACGTTCCCGGTCGCGCTCACCAGAAGATCCGCGAGGTCGGGCCGCGCCGCCAGGCGGCGTACGACGCGGTCGGTGAGCGCGGGCCATCCGACGCCGACCCCGATGAGCCGCTCGAGCAGCCACTTCCCGGCGAATTCGCGACGGCGCGCGCGCGCGTAGGGCGCCAGCACGACGGCGGCGAGCGGGCCCCGGTCCTCACCCCCTATCCCCCTCTCCCTCCGGGAGAGGGGGAACTCTGAACGTCCCCCCTCTCCGAAACGGAGAGGGGGACAGGGGGTGAGGATGGGGATGAGGCATTCGGCGGCCAGCTCCGCCCCCCGTAGCGCTGCGTAGATACCCTGGCCCGTGAACGGGTCGAAGAAGTCGGCGGCGTCGCCCACCAGCAAGGCGCCGCCCCCGGGCGCGACCGCCGTGCGTGACCATTGCGCGAAGGGTCCCGTGACCAGCACCTCGCGCACCAGGCACCGTGGATCGAAACGTCCCACGAGACCGGGAAACCGCTGCAGCTCGTCGAAGAAGCCTGTCCTGAAGTCGCGACGCCCGTGGCGAACCGCGGCCAGCGGCAGAACCAACGCGACCGTGGTGATTCCGCCGCCCACCGGTCCCATGCCGACGTAGCCACGCTCACCGACGTGCAGCTCACCCACCCCGTCGATCCCCGCCACGTCCGCCACATGCGCCGTGAAGGCGATCCGCCGGGGCGGCGACGAGCGGACCAGTCCGAGGCGGCGCGCGACCACCGAGCGCAGCCCGTCGGCGCCGACGACGATGCGTGCGTTGCACGTTACACGTTGCCCGTTGCACGAGTGCGCGACGACGCCCGCGACGGCCCCTTTTTCCCACACCAGATTCTCGACCGTTGTGGCCTCGCACACGTGCGCGCCCGCGCGCCGGGCAGCGCTCAGGAGAATGGTGTCGAACGAGGTCCGAGGCAGGGCAAAGCTGTAGGGGCGTGCGCCCTCGACGAAGCGCCCGCACATGGCGGCGCCCCCCGGCGCGACGACCTTCATACCGTAGAGCTTCGCGTGAGCCGCGCGCTCGACGGCGCCGAGGATGCCCCCGCCGAGGCGCGCCAGGATGGGTGTGGTGCCTGGGCTCAGGTACTCGGAGCAGGGCTTGTCCCGGGGAAACCGGCCGCGATCGAGCAGCAGGACCGACGCGCCCGCGCGGGCCAGGAGCAGCGCGGTCGTCGCTCCTGCCGGACCGGCTCCGACGACGACGACATCCCAGCGATCGGTCACGACGGCGCCGCGCTCAGGGCGGCGGGCCGTGCGAGCCGAGCATGGCCGCGGCTGCGCCGACGAGCGTCGCCGCGAGGTTCACGCCGTCGTTGTCCACCCATCGCCAACCCCTCGCGAGTCGCACCGGCTCGTGGCACACGGTAGAGCCGCGCTCGAACCGCGCGTCACAGGCGGGACACTCATACTTGCCTTGCAGCGTCGCCCCCAGGACCGAGTCCGCGAGCATGCCCGCCACGCCTGCGGCCGCGACGATGACGAACCCCGGAGCCCCGCCCCGGGGGGCGAGCACGGCCGTCAATCCGGCAATGAGCGCTGCGCCCGCCACGGCGCCGAGCGTTCCCAGCGCGGTGATACCCCCCGAGGTGCCGCGGGTCACCCTCCTCCCGGAGGTGATGAGCCGCGGTGGGAACGGCGAGTAGGCCCCGATTTCGGTGGCCCAGGTGTCGGCCGCCGCGGCCGCGATGGCGCCGGCGGCCCCCGCCCATGAGCCGAGCAGGGCGGCGACCAGGGCGACGCCGCCGTTCGCCAGTACCTGCCGCGCGTTGCGGCTCGGGCCCCGGCGCTCCGCGAGCTGCGTGAGGATGCTACCGGTGAGGAAGAACGCGGCGAGCAGCGCGAGCCCCGGCCAGCGCAGGCCCCACGTCACGCCGGCCCCCACGGCGCAGGCCGCGACGAGCCCGCCGGGGGTGAGCCACTTCACTCGTGACGTTCCAACCTGTCTCGCCTAGTGGCGACATGGCCAGCACAGATTTGTTGGAACGTCACTCGTCGAACAGCTCGTCCAGGATCCGGCGCTTCAGGTCGGCGGGGGCACCCTGGGCCCGGCAGCGGGCCCGCAGGAAACCGAGGAACAGCTTTTCGAAGTCGAATGCCTCGCCGCACGGCGGGCAGTCGGTGAGGTGCTGACGAATCTCCTGCTCCACCGCGGGCGTGAGCTCGCGGTCGAGGTACTCATAGAGGTGCTCCTTGCACTCCCGGCAATTCATTTGGCGGACCCCTTGATGTACCCCATTCCGACGGCGTAATCGTACAGCTGCTGCTGCAGGAGTCGCCGGGCGCGGAACAGCCGAGACTTCACCGTGCCGACCGGCACTTCCAGGATACGGGCGATGTCCTCGTACGACATGCCCTCCACGTCGCTCAACACCACAGTCTCCCGGAATTGTTCCGGGAGGTTGTCGATAGCCCGGAGCACCTCGTCGTCCACGATCCGGTCGAAGAAGGTCCCCTGCGGGTCCTCGTCCTGCAGCTCCTCGAATACGGAGAACGGCTCGATCGCATCGATGTCGACCGTCTCCGGGTGCCGCGTGCGCCGCCGGTACTCATTAATGAAGGCGTGCCGCAGGATCGTGAGCAGCCACCCCTTGGCGTTCGTCCCCCGCTCGAACTGGTGCCAGGCGCGGTAGGCCTTGAGCATCGTCTCCTGAACGAGATCGTCGGCTTCCGCCGGATTTCCGGTCAGGCGCAGGGCGACGCGGTACAGGCTGTCGAGGTGCACCAGGGCTTCGCGCTCGAAGCTGGCCCGCTTATCGGCCTCGGCCGCCGGGCTGGGCGCTGGAGGAGGCGGGGTCCGGGGCGGGGGAGGCGGGGGCGTAGAGGGGCTCATGGCGTCCCATAACCTCTCCCCGCGCGCCCGGGTTCCGCAATGGCCCCGTTCCAACGGTTCGCTCCATCGACGGCCTCGCGTCGTCCATTCCCAACAAGTTGGAACGGGGCTAGGTTTCGCGCGCCGTGGTGCACAGCATCGTCCCTCTCGCCGTCCTCGAGGCGGTCAGGAACCTCGACACGCCGGTCGAGGACGGGTTGTCGGAATTCGCCGAGGAGCTGCTGTCCAAGCGGCTCGGCCTCTCGGCCACGGTGGCGATGCAGTTGCGCGAATACGAGGGCATGGTCCGGCGGGACGCGGCGGCCGACCGCTCGCACGTCGAGGCGCTGCTCCGCCTGGTGGGGCGGCGGCCCGATGCGGACCTGGTGTTCGCGGACGCCGGCCGGCGCGCGGCGCGACGGGCG
>WNGI01001316.1_pt1 | contig 26352 bp, 18 predicted proteins | sample 5400621 | NCBI WGS metagenome assembly WNGI01 (sample SAMN13153374, study PRJNA577476) | soil metagenome | isolation source: 20 cm soil or saprolite under Garry oak tree replicate 1 | place: USA:California | collected 2016-06-15 | reverse complement strand
AGAAATTGGCGCAACGATCTACCGGCTCATTGTTTTGACTCCGAACGGCGGGATCAGCGCGGACATCGCCGGCACCAAGAACTTGGCCGGTCTGGCAGGCAGTCAGTTTCAGAAAATCCCCGACGCCTCTCATGTCCTCCATGATTGATGGACCAGCCTCTTACCGCTTATACCCAATCTTTCGGAGAAACTCTTTCCGCGCGTTGATCTCCGCCGGTCCTTCCACTCCCTTCGGCGGACTGCCGTCAATCACGCCCATCACACCGCGCCCTTGTTTGGTTTTTGCAACGATCACTTCCACTGGGTTGGCGCTCGCGCAGAAAATCGAACACACCTCGGGTATGTTCTGCACGACGTTCAGCAGGTTTATGGGATACGCATCACGCAGGATGAGAATGAATACATGCCCGCAGGCCAGAGCCTGGGCGTTAGCAATGGCGGCGTTCCGCAGTTCGTCATCATTGCCCTCTGCCCGGATCAGACATGGGCCGGAAGACTCGTTGAAGGCCAGCCCGAACTTGGCCTGTGGCACGGTGTTCACCACCGCCTCGTACATGTCCTCCGCAGTTTTGATGAAGTGCGTCTGGCCGATAATAATGTTGGTATCTTCCGGGAACTTCATCCGAACAGAGTCAAGCTCGATCATGGCGTCCTTTTAGCGAGCAGGTGATTTACGCATCTCATTTTAGCGGTCGAGCAAACGACAACTCATGCCCATCCGGATCGAGCAAATGGAAATACCGTTCGCCCCACGAAGCATTCTGCGGCTTTTCGGGCTCGAATCCCAGCTTGTTGAAGCGTCTCCAGAGCGCGTCCACATGCGCCACATGGAAGATAAGCCGACCCCAGCCGTTGACCCGCTCACCCTGCTCCAAATTGAGGATGGCAGAGTCCGCGTCTTTCGCACGCAGGGAAGAGAACCCCGCAGTTCCTCCGGCGTAGAGCACCTCCATGCCGAGCACATCCCGATAGAACTGCACGGAGGCCTTCATGTTCGAGACTTGAAACGTGACCGCAGAAATCTGCGGCGCTGCTCGCTGGAACAGGAGCGGCTGCCTCGCAATCTTCAGCAAAATCCCACGCGACCGCTAGGTGGTTGAGTAAGAGTTTGAGACCATCTAATTGCTGCTTCTCGAAGTAACCCATTCGACCTATCACCTCAGCAACGGGCGGCCCAGAAGATCAACAAGCGCCGGAGGTCTTCGTAGCCCTGTCGAGGTCCCGGCATTTGCAAGATGCTTCCCGAGCGTCTGGTTAGGCGGCACCCTTGGATGACAAACTCGCAACAACATCCGGCTAAGTGGCGAACACCTCGCGAGGTGAAATCGCCACTTCCCATGCTAGTCCAGATGGTCTACCTCCGACCAATGTAGCTCGGCAGGTCTGGCAGGGGCGAGCTGCCGGCTCCTTGGCCACCTGAAGTCTTTAGCCCAACCAGAACTGTGCCACAAACGTGCCTTGCGTCTCGCGGCGATGTACGTCAATGCCTGTTTTCTTGATGCTTCTCCAAGGTGCTTCCGTGCGGGCTTGGTTGTGGGTAAGTAGTTGATGTCAAACTGAGTTGAGAAGAAATCTTGACCTGAGTCTCACTGATCGGCCGTCAGTCCGTTATCCCTCGCCCACGGCGACCAATGGCTTCCGCTCGGACTCAGGTCCCATGGCGCACTTCGGGGTCGGTTTTCTATTCTTTGACCTTCGCGCTGGACCGCGCCAGCCATCTGTTGAACCAGTCAATCATGCGCAGGTTGACATCGAGACGATGGTCCGGGGCGTGAAATTGGTGGCCTTCGCCCGCGTAGACTACCATCGAGGTTGGCACATTGAGGGTCTTCAGCGCATGCCAAAACTCAAATGACTGGGGCGAAGGACACTCGGCATCGAATTGGCCAACGACTACCGATGTGGGCGTTTTCACATTCTTGATAAAGGTAATGGGCGAACTGCGTGCGTACACTGCGGGATCGTCGTAAACCGACGCACCGAAGTATGGGATCATCCACTGATCGATTTCGTTCTCACCATAGTAGCTCTGCCAGTTCGTGATTCCAGCGCCGGCAACTGCAGCGGCGAAGCGGTTGGTCTGGGTGACCGCCCACATGGTCATGAAACCGCCGTAACTCCAGCCAGTGATCCCGAGCCGGTTTGCATCGATGGGATATCGGGCAATCACGGTGTCCACACCGCTGAGAATGTCTCTGAGATCGCCGTAGCCGAAATCCTTCACGTTGGCTTGAGTGAATTCTTCGCCTTGGCCGTAGCTGCCTCGGGGATTGGGAAAGAAGACAAAAAATCCCTCACCGGAAAGCAGAAGAGGTTGGTAGAAGTGTTTGGGCCAAGCCGACGTCAGAACAGAGGCTGGTCCGCCGTGCACTTCCACGACCAGAGGATATTTTTTCGCGGGCTCGTAGTGCAGTGGAAAAACCAGCCAGCCTTGCACGTCGTACTGGTCGCTTTTCCAGGACACACTTTCCACTTTTCCCCAGGTGGGATGAACCGAGCTATTGGCCTCGGTTATGGGCTTCCAGTTGCCGACTGGCCCGGCAACCACTTCCGGCGGATGACCGAGTGAGCTGCTCACTGCTGCGGAAGTTACCCCGTCATGAGCAATCGAAAGGCTTCCCATCCACATGTTAGCGTTAAGAAAATCGTTCCCCGACCATAGTTCGTCGACCCTGGCAGTTCCGCAATCGACGCGGGATACGACGCTCTTGCCTTGGGAATCCTGCACGAACAGAATCTGGTTGGGTGAGGTCCAGGCAAACCAACTGGCCGAGCCCCGAAGCTTAGGCGTGAGGTTGCGAGGTTCGCCACCGGCGGGGTTAATGACGAAGAGATCGCCGCCGGTTGAGACCTCATCGCTCATTAATCCAGCGATGAAAGCTATGCTCTTGCCATCCGGAGACCATCGCGGTAGGGCGATTTGCAATGGCGGCTTGTAAATTGATGTTATCTTCCCGCCTGCGGAGGGAAGCGTATATAGCTGCGCGATCCACCAGTTGTTTTCCCCTGAGCCCGGAGCGGCAGTTACCGCAAACGCGCTTCCGTCTGGGGCCCAGTCGTATTCGTAGATGTACATATCGGGCGGTGAAATCACCTTGACTTCAGCGCTCGCCAATGAAACGACGGCAATGCTTTGTTCCGCAATGTGTTCGTCGAACTCTCCCACGCGGGGAGGAGAGGCCTCCAGGGGATCTGAACCGGCGGACACTCCTTCAGTGAACAACACGGCAAGCTTCTGGCCGTTCGGTGACCAACGGGGATCGTCGAGATATCCGGAAAGGGACGTCAGTCGCCGGGGTGTACGGCCGGAGCAGTCTGTCGTGTACAACTGCGGCGTTCCTGGTTTCTCAGCGTCAGAAACGAAGGCAATCTGACGGCTGTCCGGAGCCCAGGCGAGGTCGTGCTCCTTGGCGTCTCGGCCGCTGGCTACGCTGATTCGGTTCGGCTTTGCCGCCGCGTCGTTCCGCGACTTGCAGTAGATTGCCGTGTTGCGTGAAGGCGCACCGCTAGCGTCACGCAAGAGCTCCACCCACGCGACTTGGGATCCGTCCGGAGAGATGGCGACCTGCTCGAAATCACGAACTTTGGACAAAGCTTCCACGGCAGATGCGGCATCGGACAACGCGGCGCGCGCCGCAAGAGGTGCAAGACAAAGCATCAAAAGTGCGGTCGCACCCGGGACTGCTCTGCTGCTATTCATGTTATTTCCAATATCCTCAACGGGAGTGAACCTCTACTTTCATCTTTACCACTCCGACCGACGCCAAGAATTCAAAATAGTTGCTGAATTCTTCTACTGGAATAGGCTCGAATTCGTCGCTGACGAGATCGCGGATCTCGGAGACGGTTCGCTTGCCATTAACGAAATTGAGAGCTTCATACATCACATAATGCCCGCGCCGTGCGAGAGGAATTTTGCTGTCAAAACCTTCATGTCCACTCTTGTCCGTAAGCCACCAACGGCCATATTCGGGCCGATAGAAGTTGACCGGGCCGCGAATTGCCATGTCGCGCTCTGGGACTTCGCGCCCGGCGTTGGTCGAGGCGACAATGTCTCTCGGGCTGACAGGCAAACGCTGCTCGGCAATTTGCTCCTCTTCGCGAAGTGTGGCGAGCACCTTCGCCAGCTCGCCTCTACCGGCATTTGTACCTACGAGATCGCTGAGTGACTGCAAAGCTTCGGCCTCACGTGCGTAATCCAGGTGCAGAAATTGCAGCGCATCGTAACTCGATTGCGCCGATCCTGAGGCCCGAAGCATTGAACGTACTCTCAGCTCACTCTGGGCAAGACGCGTCTTGGCTTTGGCGACTGCGTTGTCCACAAACGCAGGAAGCTCAGCGGCGGTAGCGGAGGCAATCGCGAAAGCGGATGCTGCTGCAATGACCGCGCCGCGACGCATCTGGGTTGGATCCGCGACCTGCGGCGTGTCCTGTTGGGTTCCCAAGAAGACGTCGGGAAAGTCGCCTAAAAGGATCGCTGGAATGCCGATGCTGGCTTCATCTGCGTCTTCATGATCGCTGGGCCCCCAGAAACGCTCAATGTTGTAACGGTAGTCGGTGCGGCTGCCGAGCGGGTCGAAGGTGGGATCAAGAAAGCCCTCCGCAGGATGGGATCCGAGAAGATCGGCATAGCGGATGGAAATCGTGTTATTGGTACCCATCTCCTCCATAAAACTCTGCACAACATCATCCAGGAAGGTAGGGTGAGAATAGGGAGCCCGAAACAGATGCGCTACCGCCTTGGTTCGCTGTTGGTCGTAGCCGATCATGTCCACGTTGATCATGGCGAGAATGTGTTGAGCATCGTCGGGATGGGCGTGGAAGTGGGAGATGATTCCGAAATGTTCCGGCCCCCACATGAAGCGAATAGTTCTGCGCGGACGGGCTAGCTTCTGCGACTGGATAAGACCGTTAAGGACGCGCGCTACCTCCAGCGTACAGCCCACGCCGGTCAAGTTATTCCCACCGCCTGCATTGCGGTCGTTGGTGTGCGCGTACACGAGAACGGCGGGGAGACGAGGATCCAAGCCAGGAATCTCGGCGCGCACCTCAGGATATTCCCCCCTCCCGATATCTGCTTCGACGTCGGCGTGGACAACCAGATGCTCCCCATCTGCGAGGCGCTGGCGCAAGGACTCGCCAACACGGTTCGACAAGGAAAACGCGAATGTCGTCTGCTCGCCGTGCGGTCCTTCCCACGGCTTGGGTTCCTGAAAACCAACCAAGTCGGGATAATCCGCAGCGTCTGTCTCTCGAAAGATCACGACGCCAAGCGCTTTGTGTTCCCACACCGCTTTGCGCAGCACTTGGCTGAGAGGGCCGGTTGCCAGTACGACTGTGCCCTCGACTTGCCGGCCCGCATACTCCTCCTCACGGGTACCGGTGACGACATCTATTAATGCGGCGCTGACGTTCGCATTTCGACTCAGTCGCGCCAGTGAAACACGATGGGCGGAGAAGCTGGCCAGCAACTCTCTGTGCGGTTTTTCGAGCCACAGTTCTGCCCGGTGCGCTTCCCAGTATGGTTCTGTGCGGAATGCCCATACGTAAGTCTTGCCGTCGGAGGGGAAGCGCTCGATGTTGGCGTTTGCCAGTCCTAACCTGCTGGTCTCAAGAAGAAGATAATTCGCGATTTGATCGGCCCCGGCAGACGGCGCAAATCCGGAAAACTGGGTCAAGTTCCAGAAATCCCCCAACGCTCGCTGCCCGGAAGCGCTTGCGCGAATCGTGCGATATGCTTCCGGCGAGAGCACTTGCGCTTGAGTTGCTGAGCCTACCAGAAGCAGGATCGTCAACAACTGCATTTTCTTCATCGGTTCTGGACTCATCTCCTTAACTATTCCCTTGTAACATTCAGCTCAACTTCAGCATCCTGCGCCGCGAATAGTCCTTCAAATAACACGCGGTTATGGTCGATCTCTCGCAGCAATGCGTCCACGTCTCCTCGAGTGTTGCACAGGTGCAGCGACACGCGGAGACCGTCATAGCGTGGCGACAACACGATTCCTTGCTTTGCCAATAGCCCGCAAGCCTCGTCAGCCTCCCTGCAGCGGATCACGACCAGCGGACCGACTGTCCCGCCGGCGTTTTGAGCGAGACACCGCTAAGCCAGGCGGACCAAGCAGGTATTTCAAAGACCCGGTCACATAGAAATCCACTTCGAGGCTACGAACATTGGCGGGGCGTGTGCCACAATCCTGGTAATCATCCATTAGGACCCACGCGCCCTCTCCATGTGCTTTATTGACAATTTCCCTGACCGGGGACCAATGTCCATTGTTGAAGCAAACATGAGTTACCGCTGTGATACGCGTGTGCCGGTCAATGCTGCGTTCGTATGATGAAAACGGTATAGCCTCACCTCCCGCGCGGACAAACTCGACTTGCGGCCCGCGCCCCTGCTGGGCAAGCCATGCATGGCCCATGGTGGGAAATTCAAATTCACCGAGGACGACCTTCGGCCACTCTGAAAAATCGCAAGCGCTGGCAATCGAGCATATCCCGGCTGAAGCATATGGCAGAATTGCGATTTCCTCTGGCCCCCGATGATGTGCTCGCGCATGAGCCGGCGGGCGAGTTCGGGATCCTTACGCAAAATAGCTCGCAGAATGGCCATGTGTTGCCGAGCGGGGAGCTCTCCATAAAAACGCACGTCGATCGAGTCCGCGGGCCGCGAACATAATGCGCTCAGTTTGTGCGCGCATTTGCGGTGCCGCTCTTGCCAGCAGGGCGTGTGGGTGAGTCGCGCAATACCGAGATGGAAGGCGGTGTCGGCCGCGATAAAAGCCGCGAATTTTCCATCGTCTGCCCGGAAGCACGCTGTCCTTTCCAACTCCGACAGCGCCTGCGGCGGAATGGTGAGTTGAGTAACGAAATAGCCGCGGTTGGCCAGGATGCGGACTAATTCTTCTGCTTGCAGCCGGACAGCGGCTTCGCGAACCGGAGTGCGGCTCGCCGTATAGCAATGCGCCAAATCGTTTTCGGTAAACGCCTGTCCTGGCATTAGCTCGCCGGTGATGATGTCTTTTTTCAGGGCTGCGTAAACGCGCTCGGTCAAAGACAGTTTTGGCCCGCCGCCGGGCGGCACGCGTGATGCCGGACCCTTAGTTTTCCCGCGTGGCGATGCGACTATCATTAATCCAGGCCTTCCACGAACCGGGAGTATAACAAGATCGATTGCATACTAAAAGTATACAAACGAAATTATCGTTGACATGGCCTACAGACTAGTGTAGCTTTCCTCCGCGATTCGCTGGGGTTGTGGACGTAAATGTCGTGCGCGCGGTTTGCATTTGACCGCGAAGAGGGGGCGATATGAACATCCGCAGTTCTTGCTGGGCCACAGCTTCGACATTTGTAATCCTCTTGCTGCTGGCAGTGGCTGTGCGGGCGCAATTACCCAGCAACGGCGAAGTGACCGGCACCGTAGTAGACGCGAGCGGAGCCGCGATTGCGGGCGCAAACGTTTCCTTGATCGACCGGGCTACTTCCACGGCACACGGAACAAAGACGGATGCCGCAGGAGAATTTGCTTTCCGCGCAGTAGTTCCCGGGACCTACGACTTGACCGCTGAAGCCAACGGTTTCCAAACAACCGTGGCGCACGGCTTGATCGTACTGGTCGGAAAGACCACCGAACAGCACCTGAAGCTAGCCGTCACCGGCAGTAAGGAGGTAGTAGACGTTTCCGGCGAACCTCCGGTGCTGCAAGACTCGCGGTCAGAGATCGGACAGGTCATCGAGCGAAAGGAACTCGATTCTCTCCCACTCAAGACGCGCGATTTCTCCGATCTTGCCACCCTGGTTCCCCAAGTTGTGCGCACGCCCGTCATTGATCCGACTAAACAGCGAGTCGGTAACATCAGCGTTGCGGGCACTGGGGGACGGCAGTCCAACGTCTACGTTGATGGCTTCGAAAACTACGATTTTGTGATCGGCGGACTGGCCTATGACGTCAGCCCAGACGCCATCCAGGAGTTCAATGTTGTCACCACACGCTTCACAGCCGAGCAAGCGCGCTCGATGGGCGCGCTCATTAATATTGTGGAGCGGTCAGGCACGAACACTCTTCACGGGTCAGGATTCTTTTTCTTTCGCAACCAGAGTCTCAGTGCTCTCGATTTCTTCCAGACCAAACAGAGTGACTTTCACCGCTATGAATCAGGGGGAACCCTTGGTGGGCCAGTCAAGAAAGACAAGTTCTTCCTGTTCGGCGCCTTTGAGGACCACCACGAACTGGACACCGGGATTGTAAACACCAACGGACAATATCCCCAGTTCGAAGGCAACTTTCCGTTACCGTTTCGCAGGGATTTTGTTACCACGAAGGCAGATTACATCATTAACAAAAGCCATAGCCTGTCTTTCAGGTTCAATCTGGATGACTTCAATGCGGCTGAGAATGTAGGCGGAATCCGCGCTCACTCCAATGGCCGCAACGATATTACTCGAACCAGTTCTAACGCTGGCAACGAGACGTGGGTCATTTCCCCAAACAAAATAAACACTGTTGGCTTCCAGTATTTCCATTTCAATAATCTATTGAAATCGTTCTCTCCCCCGAGTCCGCAGTTTACCCGGCCAGATCTGATCATCGGTGAGCGGACCGGCGACCCACAGGGAACAACGGAAAGCCGTTCGCAGTTGCGTGATGATTTCGTGTGGTCCAAGGGGCGGCACAGTGTGAAATTCGGTGGCGAATTTCAACACGTCAATGGCTCAGCTTTCATTGACTTTGCCACCCACGGGCAGTTCATCTTTTTCACGGACGCCCCGCTAGATGCTCCCGATGCCGACATACTGGTGCAAAGCGCGTGCAATACCCCGGGATGCCAGATGGGAGACTTGGCCAGCCAGATTCTGGGTTTCTATGTTCACGATGATTGGAAAGTGCTTCCCAATCTGACCATCAATGCGGGACTGCGATGGGACTACTTCAGCAACGAGAACAACAAGAATTTCGACGGCATTCTGGGCTTGCTTGCGCCTCCGGGAAGCCGTCATTCCAACAAGAAAAACTTCTCGCCCCGCATTGGCTTCGCCTACGATCCGTTCAAGAAGGGCAAGTTCGTCATCCGCGGCGGTTATGGCATCTATTACGCCAACATCAACCTTCTCGATGGCATCGTGGAACGAGGGTTTGACGGCAGGAATATTGGCTTCCGCGTGTTCTTCGATCCCGGAGCAATTAACATTGCCGATCCTTTTCCAGGTTTGACCGCGCAACAGATTCACGACCAATTCTTCGGGCCGCCGCAAGATCCTCTAGGCGCACTCGATAACCACTTGACTACCCCATACGTTCAGTACTGGTCCGGTGGCTTTCAGTGGGAACTGAGCAAGGGGTTCGTGCTCAGCATGGACGGTGTCCATTCCCTAGGTCTCAAGGGTATCCTTTCGAGAGACATTAACGTCGATCCCGCATTCAACATCGCCGTGCCGGCGGCGCCATTGTGTCAGCAGTTTGGCATGGCGGTGTGCAGTCAGTTTGGGGCAACGACCTGGATCAGCAACGGCGATACTTTGAAGTACAACGCCTTCGTCGTCGCCTTGAACAAGAGTTTGGCGCAACGGCTGCAGCTCAACACCTCCTACACGTTGTCTAAAGCAGAAAACCTATACAACGAGAGCGTGGGTTCTGGTGGAGACAACCTCTCTAACCCGTTCAACTACCAGGCGGACCGTGGACCCGCTGTGACTGATCAGCGGCACCGCTTCATTTTCAGCGCAATCATTGACCCCAGCCGCTTGCCTCCGTTTTTCGGTAACGGATGGGAGATCGCTTTGATTTCGAGCTATAACACGCCACTCCCCTACGACATTACCGCCGGTACCCAGTCCGACGGGATTACCCCCCTGCGCCCAGCGGGAATTCAACGCAACAACGGCAATCGCGGATCGCAGTCGGCCTTACTGGCGGACATCAATGCTTATCGCGCAGGTCAGGGTTTGCCTCTCATCAACCGGCAACTGACGCCCAACGACCTGAACTTCCGTTCCACAGACCTACGGCTCAGCCGGACGATTCCGCTCGGGGAGCGCTTCCGGCTTCGCTTGCAGGGTGAGGTGTTCAACCTCCTCAATTCTCCAAACTTTATCTCCAACAGCGGTCACGCCGGGTTCGGCGTGAGTGGAATCGTGGGAGACGCGAACTCCTCGTCTGTTGGCTTGCCGACTTCCACACCGGGCGTACTCGGCGTTGGAGGTCCGAGAGCGTTCCAGTTGTCGGTGAGGGCTACGTTCTGACGATATCCGAGAGCGGCGGCTACGTTGTGACTCGGGGCCGCCGTTCTTTGTGTTAGGCAAGGACGCTGCGGAAATCCAGCAATAATTCCGTCCGAATGAATAGGTGGCTATGCCTAGACAATTTCTGCTCTTGTTCCTGCTGACAGCGGCCACCATGGTATCCGCCGGCACCAGGAAAACTTCTCCTACCATAATCGACCTGACCGACACGATCCGTGTCGGTATGGTGGAAGACTCAATCGGTGATGCGGCGATGAAGGCGTTTGGAATTGACGAAGTCTCCACGAATCCCGAGATGACCTTCCAAAAAACAACTGGGAGGTCTACCCGGATTTGCCTTTCCAGTCAGATTGGGACCCACATGGACGCCGGGGCACATGCCGATCCCGATGGTTGGTCGGCCAATGAGGCTCCCATGGATCACCTGATTGTTCCAGGCGTCGTTGTGGACGTTCGTGCCAAGACGGACGATGAAGGCATCACGCCGGCCGACCTTGAAAAGTACGACATCCGGCCCGGGGACGCGGTGCTCTTCCTGTTCACCTATGCCAAGCCCAAGCCAGGCGCCATGTTTTCGCAATCCTTCGTCACTGAAGAGGCCGCCGAATGGCTAGTAAAGCATGGGGTACGATGCGTGGGCAGCAACACGCCGGGCTTGGAGGACCATAAACGTGGTGCGCGCGAGCACTGGATGGATCCGGCAAACCAGAAGCAGGCATGGCCGGTTCATAAGATCTTGCTCCGGCGTCGCATCCCGATCGTAGAGGGTCTCACGAATCTCGACAAACTGGTCGGGAAGAAATTCCAGTTTATTGGACTTCCACTGAAGATCGAGGGAATCGACGGCGCCCCGGTGCGTGCGCTGGCTGTGCTTGAGTAAGAGTCCAACTAGAGCAATCGCTGTCAACCGGCAGCAAGGGATCCATGCCCATTCGGCTTGCTGAAAAACGAAGTGGCACAGCCTTCCTAGTGGTTTTCTGGGTTGTCGCAGAGCTTGTGGCCTCGTGCGGTGCACAGGACGCTCTCATCCAGGCAGGGCATCTAGTGGATCCGGCCAGTAACACCGTGGTCGCCCACCACTCCATCCTGGTTCACGCGGGCAAGATCGCCGCTGTCGGCGAGAACCTCAAGGTTCCTGAAGGCGTTGAGGTCATCGATCTCTCTGATGCCTGGGTCCTTCCCGGCTTAGGCGACGCCCACCAACACATCACTATGGACTTCCCGCCAGCCTCGCCAAAGGGCTCGACTTGGGAGGCCCTTCGATTGAATCAGAGCACGGCGGAGCGCACGCTTCGCGGACTGCGGAACGCCGCCGCGCTGCTTGCGGCCGGGTTCACGATGATCCGCGATGTGGGCAACGCGGCCGAGTACGCCGACACCGAAGTGCGTCGGGCGATCGAAGGCGGCTGGTTCCCAGGTCCCACCATGCTCAATGCAGGAAAGATCATCACGCCTTTCGGGGGACAGGATCCCGGAGCCGCCCCGGAGCGGGGGACATGGTGGCACGACGAATACATCGACGCGGACAGCGTCGAGCAAATTCGAGCGGCAGTTCGTCGCAACATTTATTACGGAGCTACGGTTATCAAGCTGGCAGCGGACTCGAACGTGTATCACTTCACCGAAGAGCAGGTCCGCGCCGCTGTAGACGAAGCACACCGGTCCGGCTTGACCGTCGCCGTCCACGTTTATGGTGGCGAGGCGGCCCGCAACGTCATTCTTGGCGGAGTGGACTCCGTCGAACACGGCTACGACTTCACCGATGAACTGCTTGATCTGATGAAGCAAAAGGGTACGTATCTGGTAGCAACCGAGATGCCGGCCCAGAACGCGATGATGCTATTTGGCGATATAGGCATGGACGCGAAGACATTTCGCGAACGTAGCCTGCAACGGCTGCAGCGGGCCTACCGGCACGGCGTCAAGATGGCTTTCGGCACCGACGCCACTCTCGATCTCGCCGACAGCACGCGGGCGAACCAGATTCTGCAGCAGGCGGAAATCTGGCAGGAAGCAGGTCTTCCACCTGCATTCATCTTGAAATGCATGACCGTGAACGTCGCTGATCTGATGGGACTGGGAAAGTCCCGAGGCGAAATTCGCACGAGATTTGCCGCTGACATCATTGCGACAACGGCGAATCCTCTGGAGAACATTATCGCGCTGCGGAAGGTAAATTTCGTCATGAAGGACGGGAAAGTGGTTCGTGACTCGCGGGCGACGGCACCGCACTGACGTGGTGAGGCAATGCTGTTTGCCCCGGCAGGTTTTTAACGTGGCAGGAGCGCGAACGCTCATTGTCAGGAATACAGCGGTTTTCTAGATCGGAAGGAGAAACGATGAAGGCTCGCAGGTTAACTCGCATGCTGCTGCTAGTTTTTGTGCTGATGTTGAGTATGGGCGCCCCCGCGCAGCAACAGGCTGCTCCGGTGGCGCCACTTGACCAGCCGGGACACATATTCACTGTCACGATGCTGAAGATCGAGCCGAGCCGGGTAAGCGAATTCCTGGATTTTTGGCAGAAGGAGTTTGTCCCTCTGGAAAAGAACATTCCGGAAATTCTGAGCTCGAAGATTCTCCAACATCGCTGGGGACCTTCGGATTACATGGTATTCGTCATTCATGAATACAAGGACCTGGCAAGCATTGAAAAAGCCCAAAGGCAGCAGGAAGGGGCCATTCAGCGCGCTTCCGCCACAGATCCACAGGCAGCCGAGGCTTTCAAAAAGTTCCAGACCTTTGTTCCCGGACATGTGGATTACATTTTGTTTGCTCCTGACCGCGTTCGCAAGTATGGCACGCAGGAATAAATGCTTCTCCTCGTATGCGTTTGGATTTCGCACATAGTTAGTTGAGTTGGGGATTCTCGATGAACGCAAAACTGCGATACGCAACAACCGGACTCCTGGCGTGCATACTGTCTGCGCCTGCCCTGGCGCAGCAGCCTCGAACTCACATCGTCAAGACCGGCCCTGACACTGTCGAGTGGGGATACTACGATGCTTCAAAGAAACCGGTTGCAGTGATTGATTCTGGCGACATTGTGCAGATTGAGAGCCCGCTGGCCGGTTCACGAGAGATGGAAACCTTTGGAATCGCGGATTTGATTACGCCCGAAATGCGCGCTCTCGAAGCCGGAGTGTCCAACAGCGACAAGGGACCTGGGGCCAACATCCTTGTGGGCCCGGTTTACGTGAATGGAGCCGAACCCGGGGATGTCCTCGAGGTGAGGATTCTGACGCTCGAACCGATTGACAACTACGGTGTGAACCTGTTCGTCCAGGGGCATGGAGCACTCTCTGACGATCTCCCGCGTATGAGAGTGAAAACTATTCCCTTGGATAAAGCACGCAATGTCGCGTTGTTTGCGCCAGGCATCGAGCTTCCGATAAGACCGTTTTTCGGCACCATGGCAGTCGCTCCTCCTCTCATGCTCGGCAGGATCGGTGATTCGCCTCCGGATTACTATGCCGGAAATCTCGACAATAAGGACTTGGTTGCCGGCACGACTTTGTACATCCCTGTGCAGGTTAAGGGCGCACTCTTCAGCGCCGGAGATGGGCACGCTGGGCAAGGCGACGGAGAAGTGGATGGCACTGCCAATGAAGTCGCCTTGCGAGGAAAGCTCCAACTCGTGGTCCGCAAAGACTTGCACTTCCAGTGGCCGCGGGCGGAGACGTCCGATTACTACATGACCATGGGCTTCAGCCCTGATCTCAATCGGGCCGTGGTGCAGGCCGTGCGCGAGATGGTTGACTTTCTGTCAACGAAGTATCATCTGCGCCAGGAGGATGCTTACATGTTGACCAGCATGGCCGCCGATCTGCACGTGACCCAGGTCGTGGACGGGACCAAAGGAATTCACGCCATGATCCCAAAGAAGATTTTCCTTCAGCACTGAGCTATAGGACCGAGATTCCGTTTATCCGTGACTAGGCTTGCCGGTCGACGCTTGATCTTGCTTTACCACACAATTAAGGAGGTATCCCCTTGTGAAATCACGACTGTCCTGCCGTTCGCAGCTAATTCTGGCCGTACTGCCTTTTTCCTTGATCGTGGTCGTCATGTCGTCAGCCCAGGAACTGCTTTCCCGTGATGCCTACCGCTTGATCAAAGAGAGTGCTTCCGGCGAGTTACCGTTCGCAGACTTTCGCAACATCGTACGGTTCTCAGGGTACGCTCCTTCTCCGGGATCAGATCAAGTCGCTGAATACCTCGCTGGCCGCGCGAATGCAATGGGGATGAGCAATGTCCAGATTGAAAAATATCCTGCCGACGGCAAGAGCTATAGTTGGGCTTTCAGGACCGAGCCGTCATGGGAAGGTCGTGAGGCCGAACTCTCGATAGTGAAACCGGATTCGGAGTTGCTTGCGAGTTTCAGCTCGAGCAAGACGTTTTTGGCGCGCCAAAGCCGCGATGCCGATGTGACGGCGGCCTTGGTCGATGTCGGCGACGGCACCCGTGCGCAAGACTACGATGGCAAGAACGTTGAAGGACGTCTCGTTCTTGCGACCGGAGGTCTGCCAACAGTGACTCGGCATGCGGTATGGGACCGTAAAGCCGCTGGCGTTGTCTATTATCGGACGGCCAACGCGATTGACTACCCGGACCTTATTAGCTCCCTAGAATTCTCGCCGTGGTACGGGCCCGATGGCGAGAATGCGCCCTTCGCATTCTCACTGTCATATCGGGTAGGAAATCGGCTGCGCGACCAGTTGGCCACGGGAGAAAAGCTCATACTCCGTGCCCACGTGCGAGCAGATGTTGGAACAGGCAACTATAACGTGGTTCGGGCGGAGATTCCTGGTACTAACCCCGCGCTTTCGGCGGTGCTGGTTTACGCTCACGATAATAGCCGGAACACGGGAGGCGCCAACAACCTTACCGGCGTCGGCTGCAACCTGGAAGTGGCGCGGGTCCTTGCCACGCTGATCGCTCAGGGCAAACTGCCGCGTCCACTCCGTACCATACGTTTCATGTGGGGGCCGGAACATTACGGCATCACTGAACATTTTCGGGGCCATCCGGATGATGTAGCAAGAATCGAGGCGATGGTGAATGTGGACATGATCGGTTACAGCCAAAGCCGGGCCGGGGCCGTGTTTCACCTGTACCGCACGCCTTGGTCACATCCATCATTTATGAATGACGTGGTTCAGGAGTTCGTGGAACGCATCGGCGCCGAGAACACAATCTCCATCCGCAACGCTCATTTTCTCGCGGCACGGCAGACCGAAGGATTTCTCGACCCATTGTTTGCGCCCACCGGAAGCCGCGAGCAGTTTCATTACAACATCGAGGAGTTCTGGGGGCCGAGCGACCACGAAGATGCTAGCGACGGCAGCATCGGGTTGGCGGCGGTCCTGCTCAACGACTTCCCCGATGTATTTCTAGGAACCCAAGATGACCGGCCGGAGTTGGCGGGAGATCCGACGCAGATGCGTCGCGGCGTCGCACTGGTCGCCAGTTCCGTCTACGCACTAGCGACCGCGGACGCTGCCAACGCCCAGGCGCTCGTCCATAACTCTGCTACCAAGGCCGAGGCGCGGCTCGCGAAAGATGCGGCGCGGGCATTCGCAATGGTAGATGGCGCAAAGCCTGAGGCGCTAAGCGCTGCACATGAAGAGGCGCGCAATATGATCCGCCATGCATACGCTCGCGAAGTGGCTTCGTTGACCAGTGCGAAGGAGGTGATTGGTAACGCGGCATTCCGGGCGTTGGCAGATCCCGTCATCGCCGACTGGAAGGCGCGCGAGCAACGCGCTCTGGAACAGATCGAACAGGCCGCAGTAGCCACCTCCCGCCGTCCTGGTGTTGCCAATTCTAAATCGCCGGCCTCGTCTGCCGACAAGAAATTTGCTGTTGAGATTCCGGTACGAGATCCGCAGATTCGTGGCCCCGTGAATTTTTTCCGGGCCGAATACGGTCGTTGGTGGCTGATCGAGAAGACGGGAGACGAGCACTTCGAGCAGCAGGTTCCTCTGGCAAAGTATGGTCCCTACATGTTGTATGAGGCCCTCAACGTCGCCGATGGCCAGCACAGCGTGGCCGAGATCCGAGATTTTATTAGTGCCGAATATGAGCCGGTGAGCGTCCAGGATGTGGACCAATATTTTCGATTTCTCGAATCCGTCGGCGTCATCCACATGAAAACGAATGGAGCGGCCAGTGGCGAATAGCGGCGTGTTGCCGGAGATCGTCGCTATACAGGGAGAGCGGCGACAGGAGGTACTCATGCTAACGTCTGAACCTGGGGCTCTTACCCCTGTATTTCCGATCAGCTGGGTACGCGATCAGTTCCCCGCTCTGCACAATCAGCCACGTACGGTGTTCTTCGACAAAGGGGCTGGCGCCCCAGATTCCGCAGGGGGTGCTGGATGCGGTTGAGGATCATTGCTCCGCCGAAATGTGCAACGCGGCAGTCGATTACCGCGAATCCGCCGAAGTTGATGCTGTGCTGGCGAGAGCGCGTGAGAGCGTTGCGGCCTTCCTCAATGCGATCGCATCCGGCGGCAGCGACTCAACATCAGATCGCCAACTGGGCGGGACTGCCGACGGCCAATCGCATAACTTTCTCTTTCGATCCCACTATATGGTCATCCATGGACTGGCGTGCAGCGTGGGGATCGCGTCTGCGAATCGCTTCCACAATGTCGGTGTGTTCGCGGGCGGGGAGCTCGCCGTAATACCCGATATCAATCGCGGCGAACATGATGCGCTCCATCTGACAGCGAACGTCTGTAACGGCGCGCACCAACAGGCGGTTACGAGTTAACCGGGCGATGCCGACGTGGAACTCGGTATCGGCCTCAATGAAATGCTCATAACTGTTACGGTCTTCGGTTTTGTATTGCGTGCGCGCGAGCTCGGTCAGGCGGTCAAGCAAAGCGGTATCAGCCCAGCGCTTGGCAGCGACTTCCGCGCAAAAACCCTCCAGTTCCGCCCGGTATTCATACATTTCATTCAGCTCATGAATGATCAGATGACTGACGAAATACCCTTTTTGGGGCACAAGTCGCAGCAGCATTTCCTGTTGCAAGCGCATGATGGCCTCGCGCACAGGGGTGCGACTACCCTTGTACCTCGCGGCTAACACCTTTTCGTTCATGGCCTCCCCGGGCTGGAACACGCCGTGAATGATATCCGTCTTGAGCTGTTGGTAAACGCGTTCGGCAAGAGTCGTGTTGCTCGATTCGAGACCCTGACCTGTGCGGCGCGAATCGCCATGCGTGCGGCCGGATTTCAAAATCCTGCGCTCACGATTTAGGCTTCTGGTATTTGCCACAGGAACTCTTGAAAAGTGGATCGAGGTGAACCCCTTCGCCTCGGAACAATCAAGGCTAGAGCAACATTGGTATACCACAGATATGTAAATCTGAATACTCTTGACATACATCATTTCGGTGGAGTAGCTTGGCGAACCAAATCATGACGGGGGTTTCGGTTGCGAGATCCAAGAGGGCACTCCCCGGACTGGCAAGTGAGTGCGAAACTGCTACTGATTGCCTCACTGGCGTCTGCGGCTTCGTTTGGGGCGCAACAAAAGGCTTCCAACACCCCTATTGTGGTCCGGGCAAGCAAGCTGTTTGACCCCACCTCCGGCCGCTTGCTTGACTCTCCCGTTGTGCTCATCTCTGGAAATCACATTGAAGCAGTGGGCAGCCGCGATCTCGCCACGCCGGCCAATGCGCGAATGATCGATCTTGGAAGCGCCACCCTTCTTCCAGGCTTGATTGATGTTCACACACACTTGACCTTCGACGCCGGAGGCGGTGGTTACGAATCGCTCGGCATCTCCACCCCGCGCGCTGCGCTGACCGGTGCTAAGAATGCAAGACTCACATTGTTAGCCGGTTTTACGACCGTGCGGAACGTGGGAGCAGAAGGTTACGCAGATGTCGCGCTGCGTGACGCCATTGATGCCGGGGATGTGATCGGGCCGCGTATGCAGGTTTCAGGGCCGCCGTTGGGCATTACCGGCGGACACTGCGACAGCAATCTGCTGCCTCCGCAATTTCATTACTCCGCTGAGGGCGCGGCGGATGGGGTGGAAGCTGTGATGCACAAGGTCCGGGAGGTGGTGAAATACGGCGCTGACGTTATCAAATTCTGCGCTTCCGGCGGAGTCTTCTCGAAGGGTGACAACCCCCGCCTGGAACAATACAGTCCGGCTGAGATGCAGGCTTTGATTACAGAAGCGCATCGCCTGGGCCGAAAAGTGGCCACCCACGCGCATTCCACGGTTGCGATCAAGGACGCAGTGCGCGCCGGCGTGGACTCAATCGAACATGGGATTTTTCTCGACGATGAAGGCATTCAGTTGATGAAGGAGCACAACACTTTCCTGGTTCCGACCTCCTATCCGCTCTTCTGGTTTGAGGAGCACGCGCCGCAGATGCATTTACCGCCATGGGTCACGGAGAAAGCGGCCATCATTATTCCCGCCGCCAAGCAGAACATGACGAAAGCCTTTCACAGCGGCGTGCGGATTGCACTCGGCACAGACGCGGGAGTCTATCCGCACGGCGAGAATGGGGGCGAGTTCTGGTCGATGGTCACACTTGGCCTGACTTCAGCCCAAGCGCTGCAGGCAGGCACCATCAACGCGGCTGAACTTATGGGATGGTCTGACCGGGTCGGTTCCATCGCAAAAGGCAAGCTGGCGGACATTGTCGCGGTAAAGGGCGATCCCCTGTCCGACGTACGCATGTTGCAACACGTGCAGTTCGTAATGAAGGATGGCGTGGTTTACAAGGATGAAATCACTAATCAGGGGAACTCTTTGCATTCCTGGTAGGAGCTAGCACAGGAAAAGCAGCACGAGTTCGAGGGGGAAGCATGTGGATCAGGAGATTCAACAACATAGTTGTTTTGATTTTAGCGTTGGCCTATGTTGCGCCGGGGCAAAGCACTCAGGGCGGAATTGTCGGCACCATCCGGGACGAGAAGGGTGCCGATATTTCTGGGGCAAAGGTGCGGGTGACCAACGCGGCTACTGGTCTGCGACGGGAAACGACCACCGCGGAGAACGGACTGTACCGCGTGCTGGCGGTCCCCACCGGCGTCTACGAGGTCACTGCCGAAGCGCAAGGTTTCGCCACGACCACAGCCAAAAACATCGAAGTTGGTGTCGATCAAGTCCGAACGCTCGACTTGGCGCTGCGTGTCAGTGCAAGAGCAGAATCGATCACTGTGGCAGCCAATGCCGATCTCACACAAACCGAGACCGCGAAACTTGGCGAGATTATTGATAACCGCAAAGTGGAAGATCTTCCGCTGAACGGGCGCGATTTTGCGCAACTGGCGCGGCTGAATCCGGGCGTTGCGAGTTCTGGGGGCGGAGGTGGACAGCAAGGGGGCGAAGGAGGCGTGTCGGGCTTCTCCTCCAACGGACAGCGCTCCACCTCCAACAATTTTCTGGTGGATGGCGTCGATAATAACGACTACTTCGGCGGGCAAGCGGCCCAGATTCCCTCCATTGATTCCATTCAGGAATTCGAAGTTCAGACCAACACTTTCTCGGCCGAATACGGCCGCAACAGCGGATCGGTGGTCAATCTTGTAACCAAATCAGGTACCAACCAGCTGCATGGATCGGTGTACGACTTTTTCCGGAATGATGTACTCGACGCCCGCAATTTCTTTAACGACCAGAGTTTCCCCAAATCATCATTGCGGCTCAACCAGTTCGGCGGTACTTTTGGTGGGCCCATCATCAGGAACCAGACGTTTTATTTCCTGAACTACGAAGGGTTCCGGCGCAGAGCGGGAATTACTCGCATTACGAATGTCCCCACTTTAGCGGAGCGGGCAGGCAACTTCACTGATCAGAATGGCAATCCTGTGACGTTTGCGGTGAACCCGGTAAGCGCGCAGCTGTTCAATCTATTTCCCAAACCAAATTTGAGCGATCCGTCAGGAAACTTCATCTCATCTCCTGAACAAGGTGACGGCACGGACCAGTTCCTGGTCAAAGTGGACCATCTTTTCTTTCCCTTTACTCCCGGACAGAGCGGAACCAATATTCCTGGTTATGGCGTGAACGATAACGGCGCCAACCACCTGGTGGCGTTGTCTTACACACGAGTAATCAGTCCGAGGACTCTGAACGAAGCACGCTTTGGATTCACGCGTTCCAATATTTCGCTGGTTACACAGCCTGGACCGAAGGCGGCAGATTTTGGATTTAATACAGGCTGGGCACCCAATGCTCCGTTGAGTCTCGGAAATATTCCGCAACTGGCATTTGCCGGCGGATTTGTCTCCGGCAGTTCAGCGGTGAGCAACCTTGGAGGCGCAATTGACCAGCCCAACCGCACGGCAGGTAATACCTTCCAGTGGATTGATAATCTGTCGCACACGACGGCGCGGCACGCTTTCAAGGTTGGTGGCGACATTCGGTATCTGCAACTGAATCGGCTGTACGATCTGTCATTCAGCGGGCAGATAACTTTCAGCGGGCTGGATAATACGCTCGGGGCTGGCGGCGCCAACATACCAAACGCGCTAATCGATTTCGCGGCAGGCCTCCCCGATGGCGTGCTGGAGTTTGTTGGCGATTCCCATCGCAACTTCCGCACTAGCAGTTACGGCGTGTTCGCACAAGACAGTTTCAAGCTTCGCCATAATCTGACTTTGAATTACGGCTTGCGATACGAACTGAACACCGTTCTGCGCGAAGCTCATGGGCGGCTGAGCACCTGGCGGCCACAGGATTTCACAACCTACCTTCCTCTCGCGCCTACAGTACAGACTGATTTAGCTGTCCTGCGCGCCTCCGGGGTAGTCACGCAGGGCGAGGTCGGCGGCATTTACGATCCCGACCACAACAACTTGGCTCCGCGGATTGGATTGGCTTGGGACACATTCGGCAATGGCAAGACAGTAGTTCGCACCGGATACGGAGTGTTCTACGAAACGATCATCGGGAACATTCCAGGAAATGTAATGCTGAATCCGCCATTCTTGCCCGACTATTTCACTCCATTTCCTTTTACGGCAGCACTCTGGCCCAACGTGTTCGGCCCCTCGCCTTTTCCTGTACTGACGATTACGCAGCAGAGGCTGAGAACACCTTACGCGCAGCATTACAACCTAGAGATTCAGCATGAATTACCAGGGCGGATACTTTTGGAAATCGGATACGTCGGTACGTCAGGGACAAAACTGCCCCGTTTCCGGCAGATTGATCAGGCATTTATCACGCAAAAGCAGCTAAACCAGCTTACCCCTGATCTGAGTACGCGACTTTCGCTGATGGGGCTGCCTCCTGGAGCGGTGCAGTCTTTAGTCAGCGGCATGCCGACCACGATCCCGTTTATTCCCAGCGTTGCACGCACGCCATATTTTGGATACGCGCAGCTCTTTCAGGCCGAGAACGTGGTCAGCTCGAATTACAACAGCTGGCAAGCCAAGCTGGACAAACGATTCAGCCACGGCCTCTCATTTCTGACTTCTTATACATGGTCTCATTCAATCGATGGCGCATCGGTCTTCTTCGGCTCGGGTGCCAATGCCACTACCATCTTTCCGCAGGACAATTACAACTTGCGGGCCGAGCGTGGGAATTCGGATTTCGACATCCGCCATCGCCTGAGCTGGAGCTTGATCTACGAACTGCCGGCGATGCACCAGTTGCCAAAATTGCTTGGCCAAGGCTGGCAGGTTGGCGGAATTCTTACATTGCAAACGGGACAGCCCTTCTCTGTGCTCACGGGCAAGGGCTTGAGTGGGACGGGCTTGGGCAATGATCGCCCCGACCTGGTGGGGGATCCGAATGCCGGGCCCCACACCGTGCAGAAGTGGTTCAACACATCAGCATTCGTGGACAATCAGCCCCTGACCTTCGGCGATGCCGGGAGGAACATTGTTGTCGGCCCAGGATACCGTGACTTCGATTTCTCCATCCTGAAGAACATGAAACTCGGAGAAAGTGTCAACCTACAGTTCCGCACTGAGTTCTTCAACATCACCAATCATCCCAGTTTTGCTCTTCCCAGCAATATTCGAGCGGCTGCCAATTTCGGGGCGCTGTTCACGACCCCGGATGCGGCGCAGAACAATGTGGGCCTGGGCTCTGGCGGTCCGCGCCTCGCGCAATTCGCTTTGAAGTTGAGTTTCTAGAAGAAGGCCAATTCCAATGCGCTTGGCTCACCTTATTAGTTTCCGAACAATCCTGCTGATCTTTGTGCTTGCTGCGGTCTTTCCCGGTCGCGCGGCGCCGGTGGTAAAGCAGATCGGCCCGGGACTTTATGCCTACATCTCCGATAATGACTCGAGCGCCAATTCCACTGTTCTGATCGGTGGCAAAGGCATTCTCGTCGTCGATACCGGTTTGAATGATGAGGAGGGCGGGAAACTGTTACGGGCGATCAGGAATATCTCTGCGCTTCCCGTGCAGTACATCGTGAACACGCATTACCATCCGGACCATCAGGGAGGCAATGCCACTGTCGGCCCGGCTGCTGTCGTCATCTGTACAGACTGGACACGCGAGCGCACGGTACAGCTCCTCACCTCACTGCCGTCAGCAAACCGTTCACGATTTCGTCTGGCAGACGTAACTTTCCAGCAGAAGATTACACTGCACCTGGACCCATATACCGCCGAAGTATATTTCCCGGGGAAGGGGCACACGTCGGGCGATGCGCTGGTCTATTTCCCGGAACAGCATGCAATCGCCATGGGCGATCTATTTTTGAATCGGTCTTCACCCGCCATGGATCAGGGCAGCGTTGAAAGCTGGATCAAAGCGCTCGATGCTGTGCTGACCTTGCCCGTGGAAGCGGTAGTTCCGGGTCATTTCGAATTAGCCACAAAGGCCGAACTGTGGCGATTTCGCAATTACCTGAACGATCTCTATCAACAGGTGCGTGCGCTGTATGAGAAGAGCGCCAGCCTGGAGCAGGTCAGGCAGGGCATACACATGGAGCAGTACCAGGATTTCCGGCAGTACCCAAAGTTTGAAGCGACTTTTGCCGATAACGCCACCACGATCTATCAGCAGCTCAAGCAGCAATAGAAACTCATGTCTGATTTTCCGATTTCGTGGGTCCGGGAGTGCTTCCCCGCGCTCAATCTGGGGGACAACTTCATTTTCTTCGACAACGGGGCGGGTGCCCAGATTCCCCAGGCAGCATTGGACGCAGTGCAGAAACACCTGATCCTCCGCAACGTGCAGCGCGGAGGCCGATACCGCCAAAGTGTGGAGGTGGACGAAACCATTCAACGGGCAAGGCAGAGCGTTGCAGCGTTTCTCAACGCGAACTCGGCGGACGAGGTTGCTTTCGGCATGAATGCGACCTCGTTCATTCGCATTGTAAGTCTCGCCATTGCCGACATCATGGGAGCGCGGCGAGAAATTATCGTCACTGATATGGATCATGAAGCGAATATCGCGACATGGTTGGTGCTGGAAAAGCGAGGCGCGGAGATCCGGTGGTGGAGGATGCGGGAGGATGGGCTCCTCCATACGGAAGATCTCGGACCATTGTTAGGATCTCAAACTCGCCTGGTCGCGTGTGCCATGGCATCCAACGCGCTGGGTTCCATTGTGGACGTGAAAGAGGTTTCCCGGATGGCGCATGCCGCCGGCGTGGAGGTGTTCATCGACGCGGTGCATTATGCGCCGCACGGCCCCATTGACGTCCAGGACCTTGATTGCGACTATCTCGTCTGCTCGGGATACAAAATCTTCGCGCCACACATGGGATTTTTATGGGGCAAAGCGGCTGCGCTCGAGGCGTTGCCTACGTTCCGCGAAGATTTCATCCCAGACAAGGCACCGATGAAGATCGAAGTAGGAACGTTTGCTTACGAGAATGTCGCCGGTATGGATGCCGCAATCGGTTATATCGAAGATCTGGGCCGGCGCACAGCACCCAATGGCCATGCTAATAAGTCGCGTCGAGCTGCTTTGGTCGGCGGCATGCAGGCGATTCGCCATTATGAGGCAAAGCTCTCCGCTCGGCTACTGAAAGAGCTGCAGCGACTACCTCGTGTAAGTACTTACGGAGTACGCGACCCGGAACACATTGCGCGTCGCGTTCCGACAATTTGTTTCAATATTGGGGGAGTAAAGCCGGCAACTGTCACGTCAGAATTGGCGGACCGAGCAATTGGAGTCCGCGACGGCAATATGTATTCTCCGCGCCTGCACCGAAGAAGAAATCAATTGCTTCATCGCGGCGCTCGGTTCTCTCATTGAGAACTCGGCCTAATTTTTCAGGACATGTAGATGGAACAGCAGGCCGCAAATCTGCCGGAAGCTGGAGTTGCCTCCGCGCCGCCTTCGGCTCAAGAGCAAGAGGAGCTCAGGCGAAGTCTGAGCCAAAGGCACCTGACGATGATCGCCATTGCAGGGGCGATCGGAGTGGTTTGTTCTTGGGCGGCGGCCTAACCATCCAACTCGCCGGACCGGGGGTAATCATAAGCTATCTGATAGGTGCAGCGATTGCGGCAGTAATCGCCTACTGTCTGGCTGAAATGGCGGTGGTACATCCGTTCTCCGGATCATTCGGGATCTATGCGGAGAGTTATCTGAGCCGCTGGGCTATGCTGCAGGGCGTGGGCCCGCCGACCCGAATGTCCACATCGCCGACATCAGACCCCGAACAGGTTCGAAATGGGCATCTCTACGAAGGTGTGCGCCCCGTCGTCGGAACCGGCGACATGCGTGCCGCTGGCCTGCCAAGCCACCCAGACGGTGCCATCGGATCGATCCACCGCAACGGACGGCTCGGTGGCGTTGGTTTCGGAGCTCGGTGACACCTGTCAGTGAAGCTAGTCGTCTCAGCGGCCAATGCCTGCAGCGATAGCAGTCGCGTTGAGGGCGCCGGCAAGAGGTACACTGTTGCGATGACAGCGGCCGCTAGCCGCATGGGCACTCTGCGAAAGGAGATGGCCACGATGCCCTCCGGGGGTCTGGCTCGTTTTAATCAGTTTGCGAGCAGCAGCACGGCAGAGTGGCAAATAGTGTCAATACGGGTTCCATGACTCTGCCTGAGCCAAGTCCTGGGCGATAGCTTGGGGAAATCCCTTTCGGGGCCGAGCCCAGTGGCGGGTTTATCAGCGGCAGTGACGCCGTGCGAGGCCTTCAATTCCCTGTACATGATCTGTCCCAATGTCGATCCGGTGTTCACCTGCCTTATCAAGCGGGGCGCATTTGCGCATCCTGCGCACGATTTCTCCGGCTGTAGCTACAAACCTACATCCACGCACCCTGAACAAGAAAAGTGGGAGAACATCAAGCAACTGTGGTAAGGGCACAGGAAATCGTGAGCGTCGAGGAGCTTGAATTGGAGCTGAAATCGGCGCATTCGTGTATGGATGCTAAGGACACATAGGGTATGACCAAGGCCATCGAAGAGGTCTACTCTTCACTGAAGGGACAGTTTCGGGGAGACCTGATTCGTCCGGGCGACGATGACTACGAGACTGCCCGAGGTATTTGGAACGCAATGGTAGCCCACAGGCCTGGTCTTATTGCTCGCTGCGCCGAGGTCCCTGACATTCAGTCTGCCGTCAGTGCCGCCTCGACTATAGGTGTTGTCACGGCCGTACGTTGCGGTGGACATAGCTTGGCCGGCTTCGGCAGTTGTGCCGACGGCCTGGTCATTGACCTTTCAAGAATGCGCCAGGTGACTGTTGACCGCGATGCTCGTCGAGCCCGCTTTGCGGGGGGTTGCCTGCTCGGCTCGGTAGATGTCGCTACTCAAAAGTACGGACTCGTATTTCCCGCCGGTGTCGTTTCGCATACGGGCGCTTCGGGCTTGATCCTGGGTGGAGGCTTTGGGTGGTTGACCCGGCGTTTCGGACTGTCCTGTGACCATGTCGAAGGCCTCACATTGGTGACTGCTGACGGGTCCGTTGTTCACGCCAGTTCAAAAGACAATGCGGATCTTTTCTGGGCTTTGCGAGGCGGGGGCGGCAACTTTGGCGTCGTGACTGAATTCGAGGTGAAACTCCATCCTTTGAAATCCGTGGTGCTCGGCGAAAGCCTGTATCTCGGGGACGATATTCCTCGGCTGCTGCGCCACTGGAGAGATTTCATGCCACAGGCGCCCGACGATTTGAAGTGGAATCTCTCCTTGCGACTCGCTCTCAACG
>WNGI01000678.1_pt1 | contig 26353 bp, 20 predicted proteins | sample 5400621 | NCBI WGS metagenome assembly WNGI01 (sample SAMN13153374, study PRJNA577476) | soil metagenome | isolation source: 20 cm soil or saprolite under Garry oak tree replicate 1 | place: USA:California | collected 2016-06-15 | reverse complement strand
TGCTGACGCACCTCACGGGCAGCGAGTACTTCCCGGGCGGGCTCGGGGAGTTCGCCGTGGCGCAGAACGGGTTCCGGCAGTTCGAGATCGGTCCGTCCGGACCGGTGCGACTGCAGTGGGCGCGCTATCTGTCTTACAACGGCGCACGAGGCCGAGAGCTGCCGGGAGAAGGACGGGCGCGTCCCAAACAAGGTGCCCGCCGGGCTGACGCTGCAGGAGGTGCAGGACTTCCTCTCCATCCCCTACGAAGCGACCTGGAGGAGGGCGAGGTAGAGGTCTGGATGGTCGGGACCCCAGCACCGGCGCTACCCCGCAAACCGCGGCTGCGCCCCCGGTGACAGGCGACGATCACTTCCACTGGCTTTGCGGGTGCGGGCACCGAGTGGGCCGAGCGTTGCAGCGAGGTTCCCGGCGTGGCGGTTTCGCTGTCGAGGGTGCGGGAGCCCCGGGAATTGTCACCGATACGGGAAACCCCGCTCTGGACGGCGCCGCGGTGCCTGCGGTACTCGCCCGGCCGTGGCGGCGCCCTACGTGTTGAGCCTGGCCCATGTGCTCGTGTTGAAGCGCATCGCCGACAACCCCGACGCCGACGCCGTCAGCATCTCGGCGGCGCTCCGCTGGCCGCTGCAGATCGTCGAGGAGCTGCTTGCCGACCTCGGACGTCAGGGGATGACCGCGCCGCCGACGAGGCACTGAGCAGCGACGTCCCCGCGGGGCAGACGGTTGCGCAACGCCCGTCCGCGCCACGGCGGGCCCGCAGCGCGAAGAGACCGCCCGCGGCGCGGCGCCGCCGCACCGTACGACGCCGGGCGCACGCCGCCACTTAGCAGCGCGCCGAGGCGGGTTTGACCCTCCGCCGCAACGCAGTGCGGACGGGTCGAGCTTCAATCGGCCGTCGGCGCTCCGGTCGGTTCCGAGGTCCACGCGTGCGCCTACGGTCAGTTCACGCCGACGACGCCTCCGCCGGACGCGGCTCTCGCGACGGCACGCGTGTTGCTGAGATGGTGATGCTCCGCTTCGCGCTCCTGTCGCTGGTCACCGCCTGGATCGCGGCCCTGCTGCGTCTTGCCCGAGCGTGGCGCACCCCGGCGGTCGCCCGCTACGACGCCCGCGTCGCGGTCTGACGCGTCGAGATCGTCGGGCCCCATCCGGTTGTGGGCCCGGGCCCCGTCGTTTATCTTGCCCGGGTTTCGCTTCGCCACGTATGACGCAGGCCATGCTGCGCCCGCTGCCCGAGCGGGCATCTCTGCCCGTGCTCGACGGCCGGGCGCCCACCATCGGCGGGAAATTCTTCTTCGTCGGTGACCACAAGCTCTACCTCCGGGGCGTCTCGTACGGGCCGTTCGCGGCCGCCTCGCACGGCTTCCCCTTCCCGGAGGACCACATCCTCGAGCGTGACCTCGCGCTCATGGTCGAGATCGGCGCGAACTGCCTCCGAACGTTCACGGTGCCGCCGCGCTGGCTCCTCGACCGGGCGGCCGAGCGTGGCATCCGGGTGCTCGTCACGATCCCGTGGACGCAGCACATCTGCTTTCTCGATCGCAAGGACGTCGTCGCCCAGATCCGCGGCACGGTGCGCGCGGCGGCGGAGAACTGCGGCAGTCATCCGGCCCTCTTCGGGCTTCTGATCGGTAACGAGATCCCGCCCGACATCGTCCGCTGGTACGGCCCGGAGCGGATGCGGGAATTCATGCGCACGCTCACCGACGTCGTGAAGGACCGCGCTCCGTCCACGCTCGTGAGCTATGCCAACTTCCCGTCGACCGAGTACCTCGACGTCGGGGAGTTCGTCGACTTCCTGTCCTTCAACGTCTACCTGCACCGCGAGGCCGATTTCCGTCGCTACCTTTCCCGCCTGCAAAACCTGTCCGAGGACAAGCCGCTGGTGCTCACCGAGTTCGGTGTCGACTCGATCCGCGAGGGAGCCCAGGGGCAGGGCGACATGCTCGCGTGGATGATCCGGGCGGCGTTCGAGTCGGGCGTCGCCGGGACGTTCGTCTTCTCGTGGACCGACGAATGGTTCACGGGCGGCTCGGAGATCAGCGACTGGGCCTTCGGGCTCGTCGATGCGCGGCGGGAACGGAAGCCGGCGTTCTGGTCCGTGCAGGGGCAGTACGGGGCGTCGTTGCCGCCCCGGCTCGAGGTCTCGCCGCGCGTCTCGGTCGTCGTCTGCGCGTACAACGCGGAGCGGACGATGGACGCGTGTCTCGCGTCGCTCCACACGCTCAACTATCCGAACTACGAGATCATCGTCGTCAACGACGGCTCCAAGGACCGGACGCTCGAGATCAGCGAGCGGCACAAGCAGCTCTACGACGCGGATCCCGATGGCCCCCGGCTCGAGATCATCAGCCAGGAGAACCGTGGCCTCTCGATCGCGCGCAACGTGGGCGCCGCGGCCGCGACCGGCGAGATCATCGCCTACACGGACTCCGACTGCGTGCCCGACCCCGACTGGCTCGCGTTCATGGTCTACAAGTTCGTGCGGAGCGGCTTCGTCGCGGTCGGCGGGCCGAACTTTCCACCGCCGGAGCCGAGCCTCGTGCCGGCGGCGGTGGCGGTGTCGCCCGGCGGGCCGACGCACGTGCTCCTGAACGACGAGGTGGCCGAGCACATCCCGGGCTGCAACATGGGGTTCACCAAGAAGGCGCTCGAGGACATCGGCGGGTTCGACGCGGTGTTCGCGGCTGCCGGCGACGACGTGGACCTCTGCTGGCGCCTCCAGAACAAGGGGTACGCGATCGGCTTCAGCCCGGCGTCGACCGTCTGGCACTACCGCCGGAACACGGTGAAGGCCTACCTGAAGCAGCAGATGGGGTACGGCAAGGCCGAGGCGCTCCTCTATTTCAAGCATCCGTATCGCTTCAATCTGCTCGGCCAGTCGCGCTGGCTCGGTCGCATCTACGGCGAGCTCACCACCGCCGTCCTCTCGCGCCGGCCCGTCATCTATTTCGGCGCGTTCGGGCGCGGGCTCTTCCAGTCGCTGTACGAGCCGCCGTCGTCGCTCCTCGGGTACCTCCCGTTCACGCTCGAGTGGAACGCCGTTGGGATTCTCCTCTTTCTCTCGGCGCTCGTGTCGCCGCGCACGCTCGTCATCGGCGCGCTGCCGCTCGTCGTGTCGTTCGGGCTCGCCGTCGCGACGGCCGCCCGCGCGCGCGTCGACCCGCGCTTCGCCGGTCCCGCGTCGCGCGCCCTGATCGCGCTCCTCACCTACCTCGGACCGCTCGTCCGGGGAATCCAGCGCTACCTCTGGCGGCTCCGGGGGCTCGGCCAGGTGGGGCGCATCGCCTTCGAGGGCGAGCAGCAGCCGCCGCGCATCGACTATCTGCGGCGCGGCTTCACGGTCGGCTACTGGAGCGAGCAGGGCCACGAGAAGGAGGCCCTCCTCGCGGCGCTCATGGACTTCTTCATCCCGCGCAAGTACCTGATCGCGGTCGACCCGGGCTGGAACCGCTGGGACCTCGAGATCTATCGCGGGGTCTGGTCGAAGGCGCAGCTCACGGTCGCGGCCGAGAACCATGGCGGCTCCAAGCGGCTCCTCAACGTGCGCTGCGAGGTGCGGCTCACGCGCGTCTCGCAGCTCTCGCTGCTCGGCTTCGGCGCCGCGGTCGTCGGCGGGCTCCTCTTCCACATCCCGGAGATCATCGGCGTCGGGGCGGCGCTCGGCCTCGTCAACCTCGGCGTGATCGTCGCCGAGAACGTCCGCCTCGGGCGCATCCTGAACGACGCGCTCGACATCGTGGCGGCACGCATCGCGCTCCATCCGCTCGGCGCGGAGCGGGCCGCGCCGCGGGCGCGGGCGGCCTGACGCCGGAGCGCCTCATGGGCGGCACCGTGCGGCTCGCGCGGAAGATCCTCGGCCGGCTGGTCCCGTACCGCTGGCTGTTCGCGTCGGCGCTCCTCCAGGTGCTCGGGATCGGCCTCCTCGAGCTGGCGAAACCGTGGCCCCTGAAGATCGTCGTCGACGACGTGCTCGGCGGCCGCTCGCTCGGGTGGGCTGGTGTCGGAACGCTCGGCAGGCCGGCGTTGCTCGCGGTCGCGTGCCTCGCGCTCGTCGCGATCTACGGCCTGCTCGGGGTCCTGAGCGTCACCAGCAACTACGCGACCATCAAGGTCGGTCAGCAGATGGTGAACGACTTCCGGAGCGAGCTCTACGCGCACCTCCAGCGCCTCTCGCTGGCGTTTCACAGCCGGCGCCAGGTGGGCGATCTGCTCTACCGGCTCACGTCCGACACCTTCGCGATCCAGACCCTCACCATGAACGGGTTCTTCCCGGTCATCACGTCCGTCGTGCTGCTGGTCGGGATGCTCGGCGTCATGCTGCGGCTCGACTGGGTGCTCACGCTGATCGCCCTCGCCGTCGTGCCGCTGCTCTTCGGGGCGATCGTGATGCTCAGCCGGCGCATCACGGTGCTCGCCACCGACGCGCGCATCAAGGAGAGCGCGGTCTGGGCCATCGCGCAGCGGACGATCGGCGCCATCCGTGTCATTCAGGCGTTCACCACCGAGGAAGAGGAGCACCGCCGCTTCGTCGCCACGAGCGGCGCGAGCCTCGCCGCCAACCTGCGTCTCTATACGTCGCAGACCGTCTACACGGCCTTCGTCAACGTGGTGGTCGCGGCGGGGACCGCCGCCGTGCTGTGGTTCGGCGTGACCCACGTGCTCGCCGGCAAGCTGACGGTCGGCGAGGTGCTCGTCTTCACCTCGTACCTGGCGTCGCTCTACGCGCCGATCAACAGCCTCATGCAGACCTACGGACTCGTGCAGGGCGCGCGGGTCGGCGCGGAGCGCGTGTTCGAGATCCTGGAGACCGCCCCCGACCTGCGCGACGGGACCCGGCCGCTCGCGCGGGAAGAGGTGCGCGGCGCGGTGACGTTCGAGGCGGTCCGCTTCGGCTACGACCCCGCGCAGCGCGTGCTCGAGGGCGTCGACTTCCACGTGCGCGCCGGCGAGGTGGTGGCCATCGTCGGCGCTACCGGCGCCGGCAAGACGACGCTCGTGAGCCTCGTGCCGCGCTTCTACGACCCGACCGCCGGCCGCGTGCTGTTCGACGGGATCGACGTCCGTGACTTCCAGCTGAAGGCGCTCCGCCAGCAGGTGGCGATGGTGCTCCAGCCGCCGCTCGTCTTTCCGACGACCGTCCGCGACAACATCGCGTACGGCCGTCCGGACGCCACCGCGAGCGCGATCGAAGGCGCGGCGCACGTGGCGCAGCTCGACGACTTCCTCGAGCGGCTGCCCGAGGGCCTCGACACGGTCGTTGGCGAGGCCGGAGCCACCCTGTCGGCCGGCGAGCAGCTCCGCATCACGATCGCCCGGGCGGTGCTGCGCGACGCCCCGATCCTGATCCTCGACGAGCCCACGTCGGCCCTCGATGCGACCACGGAGGCGCGCGTCATGCAGGGACTCGAGGCGCTGATGGCCGGCCGCACGACCTTCGTGATCGCGCACCGGCTCTCGACGGTCCGCCGGGCGGACGTGATCCTGGTCCTCGACGCCGGCCGCATCGTCGAGCAGGGGACGTTCACCGAGCTCGTCGCGCGCGGCGGGCATTTCGCGCGCCTCCACCGCACGCAGTTCGGAGGCGAGGCCGAGCGTGCCGCCTCGTCGTGACCCGCTCCTCGTCCTCGGCATCGTCGGTCAGTACCCGATGGCCGGCGTGGCGTGGCAGGCCATCCACTATCTGCTCGGGCTCCGGCGGCTCGGCTGGGACGTCTACTACGTGGAGGATTCGGGCGCCGCGCCCTACGACCCGCGCCACGGCGGCCGGACGGACGACCCTGCGTACTCCGTCGGCTACGTCGCCGATGTCATGCGCCGCTTCGGCTTCGAGGACCGGTGGGTGTATCTCGACATGGCGCGCGACGAGACGTACGGGCTGTCGCGCGGCCGGCTCGGTGAGCTCTACCGGCAGGCCGCCGGCATCCTGAACCTCTGCGGGGCGACGGCGCCGCGCGCCGAGCATCGCCAGGGCGCGCGTCTCGTCTACGTCGAGACGGACCCGGTCTACGAGCAGCTACGCATCGCGCTCGGGGAGGAGTCCTCGCTCGGCTTCCTCGCGAGCCACGACGTGCTCTTCACCTACGGCGAGAACCTCGGCGCCGCGGACTGTCCCGTCCCGCTCGAGCGCTTCACCTGGCACCCGACGCGGCCGCCCGTCGTGCTCGAGGAGTGGGCCGCGCCGCCCGATCCTGGCGCGGCGTTCTTCACGACCGTCGCGTCCTGGGAGAACAAGGGCAAGGACATCAGCTTTCGGGGCGAGACGTACCAGTGGTCGAAGCACGTCAACTTCCTCCGCTTCCTCGACCTGCCGCGGCACGCGGTCGGTCGCTTCGAGCTGGCGATGGACCCGGTCGATCCCGCGGTGACGGCCCGTCTCCGCGACGCCGGGTGGACGCTCGTCGACCCGGCGCCGATCTCGCGCGACCCCGAGCGCTACCGCGCGTTCATTCGCGCCTCGCGCGGCGAGTTCACCGTCGCGAAGGACATCTACGTCCGGCCGCGGAGCGGCTGGTTCAGCGATCGGAGCGTCTGCTACCTCGCGGCAGGCCGGCCCGTCGTGACGCAGGACACCGGCGTCGGCAAGTTCGTGCCGACGGGGCGTGGGCTCCTCACGTACGGCACCATGGAGGAGGCCATCGAGGCGCTCCGCGCGATAGAGGCCGACTACGTCCTGCATTCGGCGGCGGCGCGGGCGATCGCCACCGAGCATTTCGCCGCGGAGCGGGTGCTCGGCCGCCTGCTGGCCGACGCCGGGCTCGGTTGAATGCGCGTCATCGTCACCGGACTCGTCGCCACGTATCCCGTCGGCGGCGTCGCGTGGGACTACCTGCAGTACGTGCAGGCGTTCCACGCCCTCGGGTGCGACGTCCACTACCTCGAGGACACGGGTCAGTGGGTGTACGACCCGGCGGCGCAGACCTTCATCGCCGACCTCGGCGCGAACCTCCGCTATCTCGCGGGCGGCCTCGCGAGCCTCGATCCCGCGCTCGAGCGGCGCTGGACGGTGCGCGGCCCGGACGGCACGCTCCACGGCCGGACGGAGGCGGAGCTCGCGGCGCTCTGCGCCGGAACGGAGCTCTTCCTCAACATCTCCGGCTCGTGCTGGCTCCGCGAGCCGTACCGGACGGCGCGCGTGAAGGCCTACGTCGACACGGACCCGTGCTACAGCCAGGCGCGGATTGCCGCGGTCGACGCGGGCGTGGCCGACGAGTCGACGCGCTTCTCGGTCGACCTCATGCGCCGGCACGACGTGTTCTTCACCAACGGGGAGCACGTCGGCGCGCCGGACTGTCTCGTTCCGACGTGCGGCATCCGCTGGCATCCGACGCGGCAGCCGATCGTGCTGTCCGACTGGCCCGTGCGGAGCGCGCCCGACGGCCCCTTCACGACGGTCATGTCCTGGAAGATCGAGCCGACGCCGCCCGTGGTCGGCGGCCGGACCTACGGCGGCAAGGACGTCGAGTTCGAGCGCTTTCTCGACCTCCCCGCGCGGACGACGGAGACGCTCGAGGTGGCGCTCGCGGGCGCGGCGCCGCGCGATCGGATCGCCGCCGCCGGGTGGCGGCTCCGCGAGGGCCACACCGTGTCGGCGACGATGGCCGCCTATCGCGACTACGTGCTCGGGTCGCGCGGCGAGCTCTCGGTCGCGAAGAACGCCTACGTCGCGACGCGGAGCGGCTGGTTCAGCACGCGGAGCGCGGCGTATCTCGCCTGCGGGAAGCCCGTCGTCGTCCAGGAGACCGGCTTCAGCGCGCACGTGCCGACGGGTCCCGGCCTCCACGCGTTCTCCACCGCCGACGAGGCCGTCACTGCGCTCGCCGCCATCCGGGCCGACTATGCGCGCGCGTGCGCGCATGCGCGCGACACCGCCGAGGCGTACTTCGCCGGTGACCGCATCTGCGCGCGCCTCCTGGCCGACGCGGGCCTCTGACCGATGGCGCGCGTCGTGCTCGCCGGCTACCTGGTCCGGAATCCCCTCGGTGGCTACGTCTGGCAGGCGGGCCACTACCTGCTCGGCCTCCGTGCGCTCGGTCACGACGCGTGGTTCTACGAGGACACCGGCCACTTCGCCCTCGCCTACAACCCGCTCACCAATGATTACGGTCCACGCTACGAGCACGGTCTCGCGGCAACCGCCGACTTCCTCCGCCGGATCGGGTTCGGCGACCGCTGGGTATTCGTCGACGTCGAGCGGGGCGTCGAGCACGGGCCCGGGACGGGTAGGGCGGCCGACCTCCTGCGCGAGGCGGACCTGCTGATCAACGTGGCCGGGGTCAACCGCATCCCGCCCGAGCGGCGCGCGGGGCGGCCGGCGGTCTACATCGACATCGACCCGGCGTTCACCCAGATCAAGGCGGCGGAAGGCGATGCGCTCCTGCGTGCCATCCTCGACGAGCACGCGCATCTCTTCACCTTCGGCGAGAACATCGGCACGCCGCGCTCGCCGGTCCCGACCGCCGGCTACCTCTGGCACGCGACGCGCGCCCCCGTCGCGCTCGATTGGTGGGCCGACGCGGGGCCGCCCGGCCGCCGCTACACCACGGTCGGCAAGTGGGACGCCGCCGGGCGCGACGCCACGTTCCGGGGCGAGACGTTCGCGTGGCGGAAGCGAACGGAGTGGCTGCGCTGTCTCGAGCTTCCCAAACGCACGGGCCGCGCGTTCGAGGTCGCCATGGACGTGGACAGCGTGCCCGGCGACCGCGCGACGCTCGCCGCGCACGGCTGGCAGATCGTCGACCCGCTCGCCGTCTCCGCCGACCCGTGGCGGTACCGCGACTACCTGCGCGGCTCGCGCGGCGAGTTCACGGTCGCCAAGGACATGAACGTTCGCCTGCGGAGCGGATGGTTCAGCGACCGGGCGGCGTGCTACCTCGCCGCCGGCCGCCCGGTGGTCGAGCAGGACACCGGGTTCGGCGACGTGCTGCCCCTCGGCCCGGGCGTGCATGCCTTCCGCGTCGTCGACGAGGCTGCCGCAGCGGTCGCCGCCATCGAGGCCGACTACGCGCGGGCGAGCGCCCATGCGGCCGCCGTCGCGCGCGAGTACTTCGCGGCCGACCGGGTCCTCGCGCAGCTGCTGGGGGTGGTGGGCCTTTAGCCACCTACCAATGAAGCTCGTGCTCGCGGCTCGCGCCGCGGGCAGCGTGAAACGGCGCGAGCCGCCCGGTCAGTGGATCGCGGCGATCCTCGCCAGCACCTCGGACTTCACGCGGCCGAAGAGCTCGTTGTCGCGCTGGAAGCGGTGGAAGAGGTCCGCCATCACCCCCTCCTGGCTCCGGTAGCGCGCGAGCGCTTCCTCCTTGACCGTGAGCTCGCTCGCCGTGAGCTTCACCTCCGTCCAGTCGGTGTCGGGCACGCGCGAGATCGGCGGCGGCGGCAAGGTCGGCGTCGTGCCCGGCGCCGGCGGCCAGAGCGGATCGTGCACGAGGTAGGTGAGGATCACGAGGTCCTTCGGGAGTACGCGCCGGTCCTGCAGCGCCTCGACCGCCTCGGTCACGAAGTAGCTCGTGTGCGCGTGGTCGAGATGCGCGTCGTAGGGGTGGGGCATGATGACGACCGTCGGCCGGAAGTCGCGCAGCAGCCGCGCGATGACCGACGTCAGGTCCTGACCGTCGTAGTTGAGGTCCGGGTCCACCGCGCCCACGTAGGGCGGGCTGTCCTCCTTCGTGTAGGGCGACGTGTAGGGATGCGTGCGCGACCAGTGCGCGCGCCAGAGCTCCGCGAGGCCACCATCCGGGAAGCCGAGGAACGAGACGTGGCGCTTCGCGAGCCCGAGCCGCTCGGCCGCGGCGAGCGCCTCGTGCTGCCGGAGCTCGCCGAGTGCCAGGTAGTCGCTGTCGGTCGGCTTGCTCAGGTGGAAGTCCTCGCGGACTGCCCACGGGTACCCGTCGCCGTTGGTGACGAAGACGACGCGCACGGCATCCCCCGCGTGGACGAGGCGCGTGATGAGCCCGCCCGCGGCGAGCGACTCGTCATCGGGATGCGGTGCGAAGACCAGCACCCGCGGGTGCGCCGGCAGCGTGAGCGGCTGGACCGCCGGCACCTTCGGCACCGGCGGGACGCCGGCGCGGACGCAGAGCGGCAGGAGCAGCGCGACCACCAGAAGTGACGAAGCGGCGGCGCGCCGCGCGCGTTCAGATCTTGTAGCGCTGGACAAGGCTTCTCGCGATCACCAGCCGCTGGATCTCGTTGGTGCCCTCGCCGATGATCATGAGCGGCGCATCGCGGTAATAGCGCTCGACGGCGAATTCCTTCACGTAGCCGTAGCCGCCGAGGATGCGCATCGCCTCGAGGCTCACCTCCTGGCACGTCTCGGAGGCGAAGAGCTTGGCCATGCCCGCCTGGAGATCGACGCGCTCGCCGCGGTCCTTCATGCCTGCGGCCTGGCGCGTGAGCAGTCGGGCGGCCTCGATCTTCGTCGCCATGTCCGCGAGCTTCAGCTGGATGGCCTGGTGCTCGCAGATCGGCTTGCCGAACGTCCGCCGCTCCTGCGCGTAGCGGATCGCATCTTCGAAGGCAGCCTGCGCGACGCCGACGGCGCGCGCGGCGATGTTGATGCGTCCCACCTCGAGCCCGCTCATCACCTGGCCGAAGCCGCGGCCTTCCGCGCCGCCGATGAGATTGGCCGCCGGCACGCGGAAGTCTTCGAAGCTCACCTCGCACGTCTCGATGCCCTTGTAGCCGAGCTTGTCGAGCTGGCGGCCGACGGTCACGCCGGGGGCGTCCTTCTCGGCGGCGAAGAGGCTGATTCCCTTGTACGGCGGGTCGGCGCTCGGATCGGTCTTGGCGACCAGCGAGTAGATCGTGGCCGTGCGCGCGTTCGTGATGAACATCTTGGAGCCGTTCACGACGTAGTGATCGCCGCGGCGGACGGCCGTCGTGCGGATGCGCTGCGCGTCGCTGCCCGCGTGCGGCTCGGTGAGGCAGAGCGCCGCGCGGTGCTCGCCGCGCGCGAGCGCCGGGAGATAGCGCGCCTTCTGCTCCGCGGTGCCGTGCATCTGGAGGACGTAGGCGAACATGAGATGCGTGTTCAGCACGCCGGAGAGGCTCATCCACCCGCGGCACAGCTCCTCGACGATCATCGCGTACGTGGTGTAGTCGAGGCCGAGGCCGCCGTACTCGGCGGGGATGGTCGCGCCGAAGAGCCCGAGCTCGCGCATGCGGTCGACGAGCGGCTGCGGGTACTCGTCGGCGTGCTCGTACTTGCTGGCGACGGGAATCACCTCGCGCGCGACGAAGCGCCGGACGGTGTCCAGCACCTGCGCCGTGACGGCGTGGCGATCCTCGACGGCTGCGCCGGCCATGTCGTCGAAATTGACCACGTTTACCCCAGCAGTTCAACCGCGCGCCTTGAATTGCAGCGTGACGGCCACTACCGTCGTGAGCATCAATGCGCTCGATTCGCATCCCGTGGACGGCCGTCCTCGTCGTCGTGCTCGCGGCGGTGCCCGCGTGGACGCTGCCGCGCGAGGCGGTGCACCCGAGCGACGACACGGAGGTGTTCACGGGTGCGGAAGAGACCGCGCGGGGAGCGACGCCGGCGCGCCCCGCGCTCGGATACTGGAAGGTCCGGCTCACGCTCCGCGTGCCCGCGACGGAGCGTGCGGTCCGCGTCGGGGTGCTGATGCCGCTCTCCGACGGCCGCCAGGACGTCCTCGGGCGGCGCGTCGCGGCGCCGGGCTTCCAGTTCCGCGAGAGCGTCGCGCCGCCGAATCAGCGCGTCGAGTGGACCGCCGAGCGTGCGGGCGCGACCGCGGTGACGTACGACCTCGCGGTGCGCATCGTCGAGACGACGGCGACGCCGATCCCCGCCGACCCGATCGCCTCGCTGCCCCGTCCGCCCGAGGGCGAGGCGGCGCTCGCGCCGACGCCGCGCGTGCAGAGCGACGCCCCCGAGGTACGCCGGCGGGCGCAGAAGATCGTCGGCCGCGCCACGCGTGTCGACGAGGTGATCTGGTCGCTCTACCAGTACACCGCCGCCTTCGTCCCGGCGGCCGATCCGCCCGGCCCGCAGGACGCAGTCGCCGTGCTCGCGGCGCGGCGCGGGACGAGCCTCGGTCGGGCCCGGACGCTCACGGCGCTCCTCCAGACGGCCGGCGTGCCCGCGCGTCTCGTCGGCGGGCTCCGGCTCGGGACCGCAGCCGAGAAGCGTGCCACCAACTCCTGGGTGGAGGCGTGGACAGGCAGCCGGTGGATCCCGCTCGACCCCGCCGGCGGCTATTTCGCGACGCTGCCGACGAGCTACCTCGCGCTCTACCGCGGCGATCTGCCGCTCATCGTCCACACCGCCGGCGTCGACGTCGAGTACGGGTTCGCCATCCGCGCGGCGACGCGGCGGGCCGTGGAGGAGGGCGAGGAGGACGAGGAGGTGGCGGTGCCCGCGGGCCGCCGTCCGGTCGTCCGCGGCGCCGCGCAGCAGCCGGTCGAGACGCACACCACGTACGTGAGCGAGCCGGTCGCGTCGGTGGTCCTGATCGCCGACCAGAGCGTGCCGGCCGCGGTGACCGACCGCATCCTCGCCGAGGCGCACGATGCCGCGATCAACTGCGTGCTGCTGACGGCCCGGTTCGAGTCGCGCTATTTCCGCGAGAGCTATCTCGAGCGGCTGGTCATGACGAACCTGCCGCTCATCCGCCAGGCGCACCTCGTCCTCGTGGCGACGGCCGATGACGCCGGCCTCTACGCGCTCCTCGGCCTCGGCGAGCGGAACGTCCGGCTCGACGACGCCCGGATCATCGCCGCCGGGGCGATGGGACGCCCGGCGGCGCTCATGCTCGGCTCGCTCCTCTACCATCTCACCCAGCCGGGCGAGGTGGTCCTGGTGAACGGCCACACGGATCTGCTGCCGCTCTGGGAGCTCGCGCGGGCGAACCTGATCGACGGGACGCCGATGGCGGAGGAGGCGGCGCGCTGGAACATCGACGCGCTGGTGCTCGGCGAGGCCGGCGCCCGCCTGCCGAGCTGGCGCCGCCCCCTGATGCTGCTGTGGGCCCGCGCCGTCCGCGCGCAGGTGCCGCTCTCGGCGCTCACGCTGATCCTCATCCTGCCGATCATCGCCTCGCTCGTGGTGATCGCCCGCGTCGTCGTCGGGCTCGAGACCTTCGGCACGTTCGGGCCGGTGATCGTCTCGCTCGCCTTCATCACGACGGGCCTCCGGTGGGGCCTCGTGATCTTCGTCGTGATCGTGGGGCTCGGCGTGCTCCTGCGGGCGGCGCTGCAGCGCCTGCGCCTGCAGGCGGTGTCGCGGCTCGCGATCCTGATCGCGCTCGTGTCGGCGGTGATGGCCGGCCTGACACTCCTCGGTGCCGTGCTCGGCATCGGACCGCTGCTGAACATCAGCATCTTCCCGATGGTCATCATGTCGAACGTGATCGAGAGCTTCGCCGCCTCGCAGGTCGAGCTCGGAACGGCGGAGGCGCTGCGCATGACGGGGGCGACGCTGCTGCTCGCCGTCGCCTGCTATCTCGTGGTCGACCAGGCGGGACTTCAGTCGCTCGTGCTCGCGTATCCCGAGGTGCTGCTGGCCACGGTCGCGTTCGACGTCCTTCTCGGGAAGTGGCGCGGCGTGCGGCTGCTGGAGTACTTCCGCTTCTTCCGCGCCGTGCGGCGTGGCCGCGCCGACGCCGTGGGGGTCTCGGGGGCCGAGGCGCCGCGTTCGTGATCGGGGCGCTTCGTCGCGTCCGGTCGGAGATGCTCGGTCTCAACCGGCGAAACCACGCCTACCTGTTCGCCTACAACCCGCGCGCCGGATACCGCGTCGTCGACGACAAGCAGGCGACGAAGAGCGCACTCGACGCCGGCGGCGTCGCGGTGCCGGCGCTGCGCGACGTCTGCGACGCACAGTGGCGCGTACGCGGCGTCATGGCGCGGCTCGCCGCCGAGCGCGAGTTCGTCCTGAAACCGGCCCGCGGCGCCGGCGGCGCGGGGATCGTCGTGGTCGTCGACCGCCAGGACGAGCGCTTCGTCAAGGCGAGCGGCGCGATGCTCCGGGCGCGCGACCTTGCGGCGCACGCGTGCGACGTGCTGGCCGGTACGTACTCCTCGGGCGGCCGCACCGATCGGTTGCTCGTCGAGGAACTCGTCGTGCCCGAGCCGGTCCTCGGGGCCCTGTCGTGGCGGGGCGTGCCCGACATCCGCGTGCTCGTCTTCCGAGGCGTTCCGGTGCTCGCCATGGTCCGCCTCCCGACCCGGCGCTCCGACGGGCGCGCCAACCTCCACCTCGGCGGCGTCGGCGTCGGCGTGGATCTCACGACGGGCCGCACGACGTTCGGCGTCCGGGGAGGCCGGCCGGTGAGCGACCATCCCGACCTCGGCCGTCCACTCTCGGGCATCGAGGTACCCGCATGGCACGACGTCCTGTCCCTCGCCGTGCGCGCCGCCGACGCCGTTCGGCTCGGCTTCCTCGGCGTCGACGTGGTCCTCGACCGGCGGCGCGGGCCGCTCGTGCTCGAGCTGAACGCGCGTCCGGGCCTCGGCATCCAGCTGGCGAACCGGCGTGGCTTACGGCCGCTCCTCGAGCGGCTCGCGGCGCAGTCGGTACCGGGCGAAGTGTGCGCGCGCGTCGCGCTCGGCCAGGCGCTCGCCTACGACTGCGGATCGAGCCGGTAGGTGAGGGCAGTGATGAGTGGACGGCCCTCGCGGCGGCGGACCTCCCACTCGGCCTGACCCCGGACCTCGTGGCGGTCGCCGCCCGTCTCGCGATAGCGAATGATGAACGGGCCGCGGACCTCGGCCGCCGGACCTCGCGGGGCGATCGCCAGCGACTCGAGCGTGTAGCTCAGCTCGTCGATGGCGGTGAACATGCGGCGGTAGCTCTGGGCGATGGCGTCGACGCCGCGCGTGCCGTTCTCGGCCGCGTCGGGCGCGAACAGCTCGACGAGGCGATCGACGTTCCGTGCCTCGTAGGCGCTCCGGAACTCTTCGACCACGCTCGCTGCCTCCTCCGTCGAGAGGAGACCCTCCGCGCGCACCGGGCGGGGGTCGGCGGTCGCAGCGATCGCCTCGGACCCGGTCCGGGCGGCGATCACCGGCGCCGGGATGGCCGTCGCCGGCGCGTCCGCATTCTTCCCGGATAGCGAGAGCACATAGAGCACCACCGCGAGCGCGCCGATGCACGCCGCCGCGGCAGGGATGCTGAAGGCGTGACGCGCGCGCGGCGAGATGGAGACGGTGTCGCCGCTCGGCGCGGGGGCGGGAGCAGCCAGCGGGACGGCCGGCGTCGGCGCCTCTGCGACGACGGGTGCCGCCTCGGGCTGCGCGATGACCAGCGGGAGCGTGGTCTCCGCGGGTGGCGCCTCGGGTGCCGGCAGCTCGACCCGTACCGGAGGCGCCGCGGGGAGGGCGAACGGCGTTTCGGCAACGGGCGCGCCGTTCATCGGCATCGACGCCGGCAACGGCTCCGCCAGCCGAGCCATGGCGGCGGCGGGCCCGATCACCGGCGCCGGCAGCTGGAGCGACTCCGGCCCGATGGCCGGTGCGTAGTCGCGCCACACCTCGTCGATCACCGACGGGGTGACGTGCTTGGCGCCGGTCGCGAAGGCGGTCATCAGCGCCGCGTCGCACAGCACGTTGATCACCCGCGGGATGCCGCGGCTGAGCGCGGCGACCCGCTCGAGCGCCGTCTCGGCGAACAGCGCAACGTCCGGGGCGCCCGCGCGCTCCAGCCGCGTGCGCACGTAGCCGGCGACCTCGGCCGGCGTCAACGGCCGCAGGCGGACGCGGAGCGTGATGCGCTGGCGGAGCTGGCGGAGCCCCGGGTTGGCGAACATCGCCTCGAGCTCGGGCTGGCCTGCGAACAAGATCTGCAGGATCTTCTCGCGCGACGTCTCGAGGTTCGAGAGGAGTCGGAGCTGCTCGAGCACGCCGGCGTCGAGGTCCTGCGCTTCGTCGATCAGCAGCGCGACGTTGCCGCCGGCGCGCGCGTGCTCGATCAGGAACTCGTTCAGGCGATGGAACCGCGCGAGCTTGCCGGTCGCCTCGGTCGGGATCCCGAGCTCCATCAGGATGTACTCGAGGATCTCGTCGAAGCTGACCGTCGGGTTCATCAGGAGGACGGTCCGGACGCTCGGGTCGAGCGTGTCCAGGAGGTGGCGGAGCAGCGTCGTCTTTCCCGTGCCCGCCTCGCCGATGAGCGAGAGAAAGCCCTTCCGCGCCTGGATGCCGTAGGTCAGCGCCGCCAGCGCCTCCTGGTACGTATTGTTCAGGTACAGGAAGCGCGGGTCCGGGGTGATATTGAAGGGCTCTTCCTCGAGCCCGTAGAACGCGGCGTACATGAGGTTGGGGGTCCAAATGCCCAAAAAGCAAGGGGCATGCCCGGGCGGCGCGGCCCGCGGCGTGCGGGTCCGCGAGGCCCGCCATGCAGAGCTGCACGATGCGCGACCGATCGTGCAGGTCCGTGCGCGCCTACGTCTTCTAGCGGAAGAGGTCGAACTCGGGTTTCCGGACCAACGCCGCCGCGCCGCGGTTGCCCGCCGTGTACTGCACGCCGCGCACGACGACGGCGGCGACGCCGCTGTCCTTCTCCATCGCGAGTCCGGCCGCGGCGGCGACCTCGTCGGCCAGCGCGACGACGGTGTGGTGCAGCGTCCGGCCGGTCAGATCGTTGCGCCCGCGGAGATCGAGCAGCGGGTCCATGCCGGCACAGCCGAGCGCGACCTCGACGAGCCCCTCGCGCCACGGGCGGCCGAAGGTGTCGGTGACCACGACGGCGAGCTCGACGGCGAAGCGGCTCGCGAGCGCCGCGCGCAGCTGCTCGGCGGACGCGTCGGCGTCGCGCGGGAGCAGCGTCAGCACGCCCGGCGCGACGCCGTTCGATTCGTCGACGCCGGCATTGGCGCAGACCCAGCCGTGGCGCGTCTCGACGATCACGTGGCCGTGGTCCATCCGGACGATTCGCTTGGTCTCGCGCAGCACGACCTCCATCGCGCGCGGGTCCTTGCCGCCCTCGGTCTGCGCGGCGAGCTTCTCGGCGAACGACGATGCCACGACGTCGTCGAGCGCGACCACGGACCCTTCGGCCTTGGATACGACCTTCTGGCAGACGGCGACGACGTCGCGCGCCTTCAGGCCGACGCGCGCCTCCGCGATGGCGTCGCCGAGGAGCGCCGCCAGGTCGTCGCCCGGCCGGACCATCGGCAGGCCGGGAATCGGGATGACGGCGATCGTCATCGGCGGGGCGGGTCTAGCGCACGCAGGACGGCGGCGGCAAGGCGTGCCGCCCGGGCGGGCGTCGTGAGGAGCGTGTCGGCGACGAGCACGCGCACCCCGAGCGCCTCGATCCGCGGCGCCCATGCCGCGTCGACGCGGTCGAGGACGAAGAGGTCGATGAGGCCGCGGTAGAGCCGCGCCACCCCGGCCGGCGACACCGCGAGGCCGAGCCCGCGGAGCATGCGGTGGAGCGGCCCGCGCACCGGGCGCCCGCCGACGAGCGGCGAGATCGCGGCCGCCGGCGCCCGCCGGCGCGCGAGCGCGCGGCGGATCGGTGCGACGGCGAGGATGGGACCGATCGACACGAGCGGATTCGACGGCGGCAAGATGATCGCGTCCGCGGCGGTCAGGGCCGCGAGCACGCCGGGCGCGGGTCGCGCGCGGCGGGCGCCGGCGATCTCGATCCGGCGCACGCGTCCGCGCGCGCGACGCCGGACGAGGTAGTCTTGGAAGGCATGCCGCCCGCCGTCGGTGTGGACGAAGGTTCGCACCGGGTCGTCGGTCATCGGGATGATGCGGCTCCGAACGCCGTGGACGCGGGTCAACGCGGCGGTCACCCGCGACAGTGCCCAGCCCGCGTCGAGGCGCGCCGTGCGGAAGAGGTGCGTGGCGAGATCGCGGTCGCCGAGCGCGAACCACGTGGGCTCGCCGAGCCGGCCGAGCGCGCCGAGACAGGCGAACGTGTCGCGCTCGAGGCCCCACCCGCGCCCGGGGTCGGCGCGGCCCGAGAGCGTGTAGAGGATGGTGTCGAGGTCGGGCGCGACGTGGAGCCCGAAGAACACCTCGTCGTCGCCCGTGTTGCCGATGACCGTCAGGTGTCGCGGGTCGACGACGCGCGCGAGGCCGCGCAGGAACCGTGCCCCGCCGACGCCGCCGGCGAGCGAAGTGATCGTGGTCAGGCGTGCTGCGGCGCGGCGGCCGTGTGGCCGTTCGGGGCGACGCGCCCGTAGAGCGTCGTCCGTTGCACGGGACGGCGGCCCATCGCGGTGATGAGCGCCTCGATCTCCTCGACCGAGGTGTACTCGCCGGCGTCCGCCCCGGCCTCGCGCGAGATACTCTCCTCCATGAGCGTCCCGCCGAAGTCGTTGCAGCCGGCGCGGAGCGAGAGCTGCGCGAGGCGGTGGCCGAGCTTCACCCACGACGTCTGCAGGTTGTCGATCGCGCCGCGCAGGAAGAGCCGGCACGTGGCGTAGATGCGGAGGTCGCGCAGCCCCTTCGGCTGCGGCGTCACCTTGCCGTCGTGGTAGAGCTTGGTGTTCTCCCAGATGAAGCCGAGCGGAACGAACTCGGTGAAACCGTGCGTCTCCTCCTGGATGCGCCGCATGAGGTCGAGGTGACGCGCCACGTGCCCCGCCGTCTCGACGTGACCGTACATCACGGTGGACGTCGTCGGCACCCCGAGGCGGTGCGCCGTCGTGATGATGTCGACCCAGGTGCGGACGTCGACCTTCTTGTGCGAGAGGATCTCCCGCACCTCGTCGTCCAGGATCTCGGCCGCGGTGCCCGGGATGCTCCCGAGGCCGCGGTCGCGCAGCATGCCGATGTACGCGGGGTAGTCCATGTTGGTGCGCCGCGCCCCGTACATGATCTCCATCGGCGAGAAGGCGTGAACGTGGATCGCGGGGAAGCGCTGTTTGATCTCGACGAGGATGTCCCGGTAGGTGAACGGCGCCATGTCGGGGTTGATGCCGCCCTGCATGCAGACCTCGGTGGCGCCCCGGCCGATCGCCTCCTCGACCTTGCCGAGCACGACGTCCAGGCCGTGCGTGTACGCGTCCTCCTCCCAGCGCTGGCGCTTGAAGGCGCAGAACTGGCAGTTCACGAAGCAGACGTTGGTGAAGTTGATGTTGCGGTTGACGACGTAGGTGACGGCGTCGCCGACGTCGGCCTCGCGGACGACATCGGCCGCGCGGACGAGCGCCACGAGGTCGTCGCCGTCCGTGCCGAGCAACATCTCTGCCTCGTCGACGGCGAGCGCCGTGCCGCTGAGCGCGCGCGCGAGCGTCGCGCGGACGGCGGGCGCGGCGCGGGCAAGCGCCCGGTCAACCGGCTCGTCGTTCAGGGCGACGGCCTCGATCTGCTCCCACGGGTCGAACCAGCTCATGTGTGCCTCATGCGGGTCGCGCCTCGATGCCTTCGGCCACCGGGCCGACTTCGGCGGCGAGCGCGGTGACGCGTCCGCGGAGCGCCGGATGGAGGAAGTCCGGACGGTCGACGTACGCGGGATAGATGGCGAGCCGTTCCCGGAGCGTGTACCCGGCGGCGCGGCACGTGGCCGAGAGGGCGTCGACGTGCGGCCACGGCGCCTCGGGATTCACGTAGTCGGGGGTGAGCGGCGAGATGCCGCCCCAGTCGTTGAGCCCCGCGTGCAGCAGTAGCGCATGGTCTGCGGGGGACAGGTTCGGCGGCGCCTGGACGCTGACGTCCGGATCGAGCACGAGGCGCGCCACCGCGACGGTGCGAGCCACGTCGGCGGCGCCGGGCTCCGGCCCGTCGGCCAGGCGGATCGTCGGCTTGGCGCGGAAGTTCTGGACGATGACCTCCTGGATGTGGCCGTAGGCGCGGTGGAGGTCGCGAATGGCGAAGAGCGTGTCGACCCGCTCCGCAAGCGTCTCACCGATGCCGACGAGGAGCCCCGTCGTGAAGGGGATGCGGAGCTCGCCGGCCTCGCGCAGCATGCGAAGCCGCCGCGCAGGCTCCTTGTCCGGTGCCCACTGGTGGACCTCGCCGCGCCCGCGGAGGCGCGGGGACACGTTCTCCAGCATGAGCCCGAGGCTCACGTTGACCGCTTTCAGCCGCGCCATCTCCTCACGTGTCAGCAACCCCGCGTTCGTGTGCGGCAGGAGCCCACAGCCGAGCGCGATCTCGCAGGCGCGATGGACGTACTCGGCGGTGGTCCGATGGCCGAGCTCGGCGAGGAGTTCCCGGTAGCTGGCGAAGGCGAGCTCCGGCTTGTCGCCGAGGCACATGAGTGCCTCCTTGCAGCCGAGCGCGCGCGCGCGACGCGACCACGCCTCGATCTCGTCGGGGGTCATCGTCCAGGCGTCGGGGTCGTCTGGATCCTTCCGGAACGTGCAGTAAGTGCAGCGGTCGCGGCAGAGGTTCGTGACCGGCAGGAAGGCTTTCCGCGAGTAAGTGACCGTCCTCCCCCAGGTACGGTCGCGGCGCCCGGCGGCGGCCTCGAGCAGCGCCGGCATGGTCTCCACGGTGTCGAGCAGCGCCGTGGCCTCGTCGCGCGTCAGATCGAAGCCGGAGAGCGGTTTACCGAGCGCCTCGGTCAGTGCTGGCCCGTTACGGGAGCCGGAGAGAGGCATGGAGGGACCGGCTGGCAGCTATCGGAGGGGTCCGAATGTGTCAAGGTACGGCTTTGTGGGGGTTCCGGGCGGGCTACCGGGCGAAGCGGCGGACGAACGCCTCGACGAGAGCCTGGTAGCGCGCCGGTAGCAGGCGCTGCATGAGGTCGATCGCATACGCGTCGCGGCCGATGAGCACGCGGCGCGCATTGCGCCGCACGCCGCGCAGGATCTTCCTCGCCGCCGACTCGGCCGTGGTGACGAGGAGCTGATCGAAGCTCGCCCGGCTCGTCTCGACGTCGGAGCCGATCAAGGCGGCCGCGCTCTCGTCGATGCGCGCCGCGCGCGCGATATTCGTGCGGATGCCTCCGGGATGGATGCAGGTCGCGGAGACCGGCGATCGCGCGAGGTCGAGCTCCTGACGGAGCGCCTCCGTGAACCCGCGGACGGCGAACTTGGTGGCATTGTACGCCGCCTGCGTCGGGAGGCCGATCAGGCCAAAGGCGCTGGAGATATTGATGACGTGTCCCTCGCCGGATGCCGTCAGCGGCGGCAAGAACGCTTTCGTGCCGTGGACGACGCCCCAGAAGTTGATCCCGACGATCCACTCGAGGTCGTCGTAGCGGGCACTCTCGACGGTCGAGCCGAGCCCCACGCCGGCGTTGTTGAAGATCAGGTTCGCCTTGCCGTGGTCCCGCACCACGCGGTCGGCCCAGGCGTGGACCTGGCCACGGTCGCTGACGTCGACGTGCGCCGTCGTCACGGTCACGCCATGCTGGCCGGCGAGGCGGGCGGTCTCCGCGACCGCCGGCTCGTTCACGTCGGCGAGCGCCAGGTGGCAGCGCTCGCGCGCGAGCTCGACGGCGAGGGCGCGCCCGATCCCCGAGCCCGCCCCGGTGATCGCTGCGACCCTGTCGACGAAGGACTTCACCGGCCGGCGTCGTCAATTGACGCAGACGGCCGTCGTTGTCCACGTGGTGCCCCCGCTCGGACCGCGGGCGGCAGCCGACGCGCCTCAGCCGCCGTAGGCGACGTGCGGAGCGTCGGCTGCCGCGAGGTCCGGAATGACGAGGTGACAGGTGGTACCGTCGGGGCCGCCGACCAGGGTCAGCGACGCGCCGAGCGTGCGGACGAGACGCCCTGCGAGACGAAGACCGAAACCGAGGTGACGGGGCGGCCGCATGCTGGTGCGGCCCGCGATCACGTCCTCGGTCTCGACGATGAGCTCCGCCCCGAGTCCGGGGCCGCTGTCGCGGATCTCGATCGTGGCGCCGCCGCTCGCCGGCCGCGCGACGACGGCCACGTCGCCCTGCGAGGTGTGCCGGACGGCGTTGTCGAGGAGCGCGCGCAGCAGGCGGGTGAGCTTGTCGCTGTCGGTGGCGAGCACGAGCCCGGTCGACACGTCGACGCGCACCGTGATCGCCTTCTCGGCGGCGCCGCGCGCGAAGTCCGTGCGGAGCTTGCCGAGAATGTCCGAGAAACGCACGGGCGTGATGTCGACGCCCACCGCTCCGCGGTCGAGCTCGGCCATGTAGAAGAGCGTCTCGACGTAGCCGAGCAGCGCGTCGGAGTTGGAGCGGATCCGGTCGAGCGCGAGGCGCTGGTCGTCCGACAGGCTCTCGCCGTCCTCCTGGAGCATCGTCGAGTAGCCCATGATCACGTTGAGGGGCGTGCGGAACTCGTGCGAGAGCGAAGAGAGGATCTGCTCGGGCATCGTCTTCACGCGCCGCGCAGCGGCACGGCGGGCGAGTGCGGCCTGCACGAGGCGGCGGACGTGGTCACAGTCGAACGGCTTCGCGATGTAGTCGAAGGCGCGGAAGCGGAGTCCCTGGATCGCCGTGTCGATGGTCCCGTAGCCGGTGATGATGAGGACCTCGATGTCGGGGTCGATCTCCTTGATGCGCTCGAGGGCGCCGATGCCGCCGAGGCCGGGCATCTTGAGGTCGAGGGTCACGACGTCGATCGTTCCCTCGCCGACGATGGTGAGAGCCTCGTTACCGCTGCTCGCGGTCAGGACCTCGCAGTCGCTTTGCAGGATCGCTCGGAGCGACTCCCGCACCCCCCGTTCGTCATCCACGATCAACAGCCGCGGCCGCTCGTTCATGTTGGGCGGCCACTTGTGCACGTTACATGCCAGCGTCGGCGGCGGGAAAGGCCGCGCCGGTGCAGCGTTTTCCCCGGCGGCGGCGGCAAGTTGTTCAGGAATGAACGACGCATGGGCCGCGCACGGCACAGGGCGGCGCCCATCTAACGCTCGGGAGCAATGATGCCGAGCTTGTCCATGCGGTACTTGAGGATCCGGCGCGTCGTGCCGAGCAGCTCGGCGGCCCGGGTCTGGTTGAAGTCGGTCTTCTGCAGCGCCTCGTCGATGATCTCGCGCTCGAACTCGTCGACGGCGGTGCCGAGCGACTTTCGGCCTTCGAGCACCGCCTCCTTGATGTTGCCGGGCTCGTGATCGGTCCGGCGGACCTGCTCGGGCAGGTCTTCGAGCGTGATCACGGTGCCCTCGGTGAGCACGAGGAGCCGCTCGATCAGGTTCTCGAGCTCGCGGACGTTCCCGGGCCACGGATAGCGCAGCAGCGCATCGACGGCCTCGGGGCTGAACGTCTTCTCCGCCATGCCCATCTCGCGGGCCTTCGCCTGGGTGAAGTGGCGGATGAGATGTGACATGTCGTCGCGCCGCTCGCGCAAGGGCGGGAGATGCACGGCGACGACGTTCAGCCGGTAGAAGAGGTCGGTGCGGAACTTGTTCTCCTTCATGGCGACGGCGAGGTCGCGGTTGGTGGCCGCGATGATCCGGACGTCCACGCAGACGGGCTTCATGCCGCCGACGCGCAGGAACTCGCCGTGCTCGAGCACCCGGAGCAGCTTCGCCTGCGTCGCGCCGCCCATCTCGCCGATCTCGTCGAGGAAGAGCGAGCCCTCGTGGGCGAGCTCGAACTGCCCGAGCTTCTTCATGTGGGCGTCGGTGAACGAGCCCTTCTCGTGGCCGAAGAGCTCGCTCTCGAGGAGCGTCTCCGGGATGGCGGCGCAGTTGAGCGTGACGAGCGGACGGTGGGCGCGCGGGCTCCCGTAGTGGATCGCCTTGGCGATCAGCTCCTTCCCCGTGCCGCTCTCGCCGGTGATGAGGACGGTGGTGCGGAGCTTCGCGACGGTCTCGACGGTCTTGAAGACCTCCTCCATCTTCGGCGAGTGCCCGATGATGTTGCCGACGTGGTAGCGGTGGCGGACCTCGCTGCGGAGCTTCTGGAGCTCGCCCTTCAGATCGGCGTTCTCCGTCGCGCGCTGGAGGTGGAGCCGGAGCTCGTCGACGTCGAACGGCTTGGTCACGTACCAGAAGGCACCGAGCTTCATGGCCTCGATCGCTGTTTTCAAGGTCTTCGTGGCCGTCAGCATGATGATCGGCATGTTCAGGTTGCGGGCGCGCAGCTCCTCGAGGAGCTTCATGCCGTCCATGCCCGGCATCAGGATGTCGAGGAGGACGACGTCGACGGACGCGCTGGAGAGCGTATCGAGCGCCTCCTCCGCGGAGCCGACGGCGATCGTCTCGTAGTCGTCCTTGAGCGTCATGCGGAGGGACTCGCGCACCCCCTCCTCGTCGTCCACCACCAGCACCCTTCGCTTCACCGTCGTCGCGTCCGCCACGTCGTCCTCCTCGTCAGCCCGCCGCCGGCAGCCGGACGACCAGCGTGGTCGCCGCGCCTGCCTCGGGCACCACCCCCAGGGCACCGCCGTTCCGCTCGAGCGCCTGCCGCGCGAGCCGGAACACGAGCGGCAAAAACGTCGGGTCGCCGACCGCCGCGCCGCCCGGCGGTCCGGTCAGGTGCTTCAGGTGCGCCGTCGCCTGGGCGCCGGCCGCGAAGCGCAGGGTCACCACGCCGTTCGCACTCGTGTCGATCGCCAGGTCCTCGCGCGGCGGCAGCTCGCGCAGCACGCCCGCGAAGAGGTTCCGGAGCGCGTAGGCGACGTGGCTCGGGTCGCCCATGCACCGCGCGTGTTCGGCGCGCTCGCGCCGCACGCGTACCGCGCGCTCGGTCAGCGCCGGCTCAACCTCGGCCAGCAGCCGGTCGAGCAGCGGCCCGAGCTCGATGGTCTCGGTGCGCGGCGCGCCGAGCCGCGCGAACTCGATCACGTTCTCGAGCAGCCCGTCGATCCGTGCGATGCCTTCGTTGGCGAGCGCCGCGAAACGCTCGCGCAGCGCCGCGTCGTTCATGAGCTCGGGCAGGTGGTCGGCGAACGTCTTGATGGTGACGAGGGGGTTGCGCACCTCGTGCGCGAGCTCGGCGAGGAGCAGCTCGAGCTCGGCGGCGTGCGCCGGCGCGGGCGCCGCGAACGCGTTCACGAGTACCGTGGCTGCGGGCTCACCGCCGAACGCCAGGTGCTCCGCGCCGATCGTGTCGCCCCCGGCGATGAGCCAGGCGCGGGCGAGCGTCACCTCGAGCTCGGCGACATCCCCCGGCCACGCGTGCGTCGCCAGGCTGGCGAGCGCGTCCGGCGACAGCCGGGGCGCGGGCCCACCCGCGCGGCGCGCGAGCGCCACCAGCAGGCTCTCGGCGACCGCCGGCAGCTCGGCCAGCCGTGTGTGGAGCGGCGCCACGGGGAGCACGACGGCCGCGAGCCGGGCCGCGAGTGACGACGGAAGCACCGCGTCGGGCTCACTGCCGGCGATCACCCACGCCGCGGCATCGTCGAGCGCCGCCTCGAGGGCGACGACCCCCTCGGGCGGGAGCTGTCCGACGTCGATCGCGACCGTCGCGTCCGCCGGCAGGCTCGTGAACGCCGGCCGGCGTCCGGTGAGGGCGACGAAGGGCCCGGACTGCCCGGCGGCCGTGTGCAGGGCGCGGGCGAGGAGGAGCCGCGGCGCGCCGGCCGGCGCACGCAGCAGCACCGGGACGCGGAGCCGCGCGGCACCCTCGGCGAGCGGCAGGCGGGCGAGCGCGTCGCCCGCCAGGCGAGGCGCAGAGAGAATGTCGGCCGCCGTCGCCGCGGGCAGCGTTGGCAGGACGACCACGCCGCGCTCGTCAGTGCGCATCGACGTCCCGCGGGTGGCCGCGCGCCGGGAGGTGGATCGAGAAGAGCGTGCCGCCTGTGCCGCGCGCCGCCGTGCGCATGTAGCCGCCGTGCTGGGTGACGATGCCCTGCGCGATGAAGAGCCCGAGCCCGCTGCCGCGGTCCTTGGTGGTGAAGAACGGGTCGAAGATGTGCTCGCGGTGCTCCGGCTGGATGCCGGTCCCGGCGTCGGCGACCTCGACGACACACCAGACCTCGGGGCCGCGGCACTCCTGGCGCGTCCTCACCTCGACGGGGCCGCGCCGTTCCGATGCCTCGATGGCGTTCAGGACGACGTTCATGAGGACCTGCTTGATCTGCGCCTGGTCGACCACGACGCGCGGCAGGGCAGGGTGGTCGGTGTAGACGACGGTGGTGCCGTTCTTGCGCGCCTCGGCGTCGAGGAGGCGGACGATCGAGCTGACGAGGTCGTTCAGGTCGGTTGCGTCGAGGTGTGCGGGTGCGGGGCGCGAGAACGCGAGCAGGTCGTTGATCAGACCGCAGATGCGCTCGATCTCGGCGAGCGCGAGGTCGCGGAACCGGGTGCGGAACTCCTCGTCGCTCATGCGCTCGGGCAGGAGCTGGATGAAGGTGCGGACCGAGACGAGGGGGTTGCGGATCTCGTGCGCGACGCCGGCGGCGAGCATGCCGAGCGCCGAGAGGCGGTCGGCACGCGCGAGCAGCTCGCGCGAGCGGGCGAGATCGGCGGCCATCCGTCCGTGCTCCGCGAGCCGGGCGGCGCCTTCGGCGAGGCGCTGCGCGAGCGCGAGGTCGCGCGGCGCGAGCGGGGCGCCACCGGCGCGGGC
>WNGI01005819.1_pt1 | contig 26362 bp, 24 predicted proteins | sample 5400621 | NCBI WGS metagenome assembly WNGI01 (sample SAMN13153374, study PRJNA577476) | soil metagenome | isolation source: 20 cm soil or saprolite under Garry oak tree replicate 1 | place: USA:California | collected 2016-06-15 | reverse complement strand
GATGTTCTCAGTTTATGACTTGGAAGGGTGCGTACCGGCCAAACCAGCACAGCTCTTTCTTAGTGAAGAATTCGGATGTCTTGTACTCTTCTCCACGATATCTCATCACCGATGAGGTTATTTTGTTGAATTTGATTTCTGCCAGATGCGCGAACCGATCGCGTAGTAGCTCAACGTCATCTTTTGATTCAGGACTGATATCCTTTCCATCGACATCATCATCGGGTACCGCGTCGTACTCGACATCGCCTTCAACGTCATTGTCACTAATCGACTCGTACGGAGGGGTTACGTTTATCTTGCTGGAGCCTGGAGCGGGTATGTAACTGGGCAAGGCGCTTTTAATGGTTGATACCAAGCCGAACTTGAATTGGAACGGTGTCTCGACTTTATATAGGACTTGGCCATCGTCGTTGACGTATGAGCTGTTCAAGTGGGAACACTTTGAGAGGTAGAGATGCATCCGTTATGCACGCACGTCCAAGGATTCTGCTGGGGAGGTGCTACCTATTCTTTGACCTTATATGTCGGTGATCCCTTACAGCAAAGTCGGCCTGTGTCGGCAACGTGTACATATTCGTATCAGTGCACTCCAAACGTATTCAATACTCCTGATGAATATCAATGAAGACAACCACGTTATATAAAACGAGGGTATTCGCACAGCTTTATGCCCAACCACTTCACGCAGTTACACAGATATAGTAATCATTAATCAGGTCGGTACGAAAGTACATTGATAGAACCCACGACGCAAATTACGGTCTGCGTAGTTGGCTAGTGTTCGGCAGTGGACTCATTATGGATTGTGACCAAAACAGTGAACGATTCAGGCAGCGCCCTGGCATGGGAGTTCCAAAGAGGCACGGGTGCATCTTATACTAACAGATCGACTGTCATCTGTGTATTAGGTCAGCCACGGAGACTACGGGTGCATATCCTCACAGTCCTGTGGATGTCCACAGCTCTCACATCAACCTGGGAGAGACTCGGGTTGGCTTCAACTACGACGTGTTTGAGACAACGGTATGTACTGTTCTATTGGAATATAGGGGCCTCGAAGTGCCCCATTAAATTATAATAAAGTAATCTCTAGTTGTGGCTCGTAATATTCTTGTATTGTCCAAATTCCCATTTGTCACAATCCTGTCAAATGAAACGGGTAAAAAATCCTGAAACATAGATGCCAAGTACCACTCACTTGACAATCATCTTCTTGCTTTGCCACTGGAATGGCTAAATTGTTCTCCAGATCCCAGTCTTGGTTTAAAATTCGTTCAATCACCGTCTTAATGGGGTGAGTTCGTATATCTGCACTCCATCCCATCTTTCCGATCGTGTCAAAGATCACTGATTTACCGAGATGGCACCTGAAACTCGGGTGTTGGTTAGGGTAGGCAAGCAGCGTCGATATCATACCGGGTTTCCATAGCGTAACCAGCCAATCCACAACTTGATGTGATGCCATTACACGTGCCCATTGCAACCGGCTACGAAAAGAGGTGAATATAGATATACTTTACCAGTGGGCTACCTACGTCAGCTGTGTGATATACGTGGGTTATGTGCTGAGTCGAGGGCTAGAATCTATCTTAGCATGTACAGTAGATCGACTCGTAGCAACTTACCGGCGTTGGGAGATGCAGTCTCTGAGCGGCTCTCTTTTCTCCGGGAGCCTCGAAGGCCACGACAGGTGTGCCAAATGTCACACCTACAAGGGACGCAAGGGCACCCCCAAGCGAATGACCCACAATCCAGATGTTCGCATCCGGATACATATAGCTCACATTGTAGTACAAGTTCTGAATGGAATATGAGCCGAGTTGACGGTGGAAGTAGAATATTTTACCATGCCAATGGGATAGAATAGACTGTCTCCGATTAACGCATTCTCGATGCAAGTTTGGTCGCAGCGGTAACCACCGGAGAAGCAGTCACATACAGTGGACCACGTCGGCCCTACCCGGGCACAGCAGCATGAGAACAATAGATTATCATTAAGTTTATCTTTCTGCGCCGTCGGACCTCCACTGAAGATCCAGCCAGCTGAAGTGCCTTTGATCGATATAATAACAGTTGAATTATCTGTGGACACGAATATATGCCCTCGAAAGCCGTCTGCATCAGGTTCCCAGCCAAATGGATGTGTCTGGCGATGGCCGTCATGTTCGCAACGTAACCCATGCGACGGGAAAGGACTCACTTTATTCCACTGCGGATCTAGCTCATACCATTCTTTATCACTTGGTTCCAGGTATGCATCGAAAGTCATCTTTGCAAGCGTTAACAATGATTCTCTGCTTTTCACGTCAGGCCCCTGCACTTCTTCACCCCACCAATCAAGGAGACTACTTTGGGCATGTTGTCGAGACCTGTGGATCGCTTTCGAATGAGCCAAGAGTGAAGACGGGCGATGGGTTATTAGGGGTGCTGTATTGACGACAAATGGGGTGGCCGCCGCATCCAAAAGGCTATTGCCGGGCACATCGGCGAATACTATATGGTTCGTAGCCGAAACGGCATGTTCGTGTCGCAAGTAAAATTGAAGTGTGTTCTGCGAGGTATCTGGAGGAAATAGGAGGGACGCAAGGAGAAGGCGAAGAGGACTGGGCAGAATGGCCGGCCACATCGCAGTCCACGAGGAAGCGGGAGCAGCCACATTTGGTAACTTAAGAGCATGTGACGTGACTGATGTGACGCGACGTGTTTTGGCTTCGTGTTCTCGGAACCGCGATGGGTTACAATCCTTACACCTCTGACGACGAAAAGCAGCTCGTAAAGTACCTTGCAACACATAATCCTGATGGAAAGGCACGCAAGGGAAATGCTCTCTACAAACAGTTGACGGTTGATGTCCGTGGACGGTCTCATGCTTTTACTCATTTAACCTTTTGTTTGCAGACAGGCCGGTGGCCATGGAGCAAGAGACACCCGTGGCAATCATGGCGCGACCATTTCGTTAAGAACGAGGTGGTCATGAATAAAAAAGTCAAAGCTTATCAGAAGAAAATGGCCGTCGAGTCAAGAGATGACAAGAAGGATGCAAAGCAACAATCGGATAAGCACGTTGCTGGCCCATCCTCCGGAGAACAACTAACTGCTCGGAAGAGAGGGAGAGACTCGTCTAGTTCACATGTGGATCCCAATAAACGACAGAAAGTGGCGGATAAACAGGTTAATACGGAGCGATGCGGCCTGACGTCCAGTAGCAGCAAAGACAATGCAGAACTAGAGACGTCCGAGGCACGGGAAGATGCGACAAGACGGAAAGCAGCGGCCAGGGTCCATTCTTCGAATGAACTTGAATTGAAGACATTCCGCGTGCTCGATGAACAACCTGTTGAAGGGTTACAAGTGGTGGACCATCGTGATGATGACACGGAGGAACGGTCGGAGGTTGGTAAGATGTTGGAAAATGTTACGAGTAGCACCAACATATCCGAGTCCGTACTCTTTTCGAGTTTGACGCGTTTGACGTGTTTATTCTTGATTTTCAGGGGTCAAAGTACAGCACAACAGGCACACGATGTGTCTCCTCCCTCCGTCATGAGGACAGAGGTGACGATCGTGAACTCGCTTGCGCAGCATTCGGACGGCAGTTTTAATTCGCTTTTTGATGGTGATTCCAGTGAACATGTATCCGACTCTGAAAAGGAGCTCAGCAATGTTAGTCATAAAGTTGCTAAGTACCGACTCCCCCGGGAGGACAATTTCTTTCGATCATCACCCGAAGCTTCAGCGAGCGGTCGTGGTCCCTTAGTTAATAAGGTGAAAACACTTGCGAGACGGAACCCTCCCACCCTTATTGAGGGAGCATTCACTTCTACATTTGTCAAAAGGTCGCTGAAAAATGGCGAAAGCGACGGCGACGAGTCCACGAACGGTCCGCCTCATCGTCCCTCTCGTCCCATTAAAAAAGCAAAAACCCCGACAGAGGAGAGACGACATTCCCTGGTCCGGAATGTCACGACCACATCCGCAGAGGCATCTTCTGAGGGTGATGATGCAGATGTTTGGCCCCCTATCAGAAGGGTTCGTGCTTCCAACTTGTCAGAATATCGGGGAAATCAATCAGGGCAGGTGGCTGAAGTTGCTCCTACCCAAGAACTGGAAAAGAAACCCGATAACAAGAATCGGAGACCACGTGCAAGCTTAGATCGGAACGACGGAAGGCACGACAGACAATCCGTAGAGTGGGACCTGATCGAACGCGAGGGTGATAACCAACCACTTGATCACGCTCCGGGGGGACAATCACACCGCCAATCCTCGGAACTATTGCCAGAGACTCTTGAACATCTAACCGCAGGAGATCTGAAGTTGCAACCGATATATGATGACGATAAACGCGTTGATCTTCTCGAGGAAAGAAGAAAGAACAAACATTTACGGCAAAGTGTAGGTTCGTCTCGCACTGATAGTGTTGTGGCCAACCATTCTTTGTCGCACCGCATCCGACAATCACCATCTCTCTCGTTGTATTTGTCAACCCAAGACCAGTCCTTTGTAGCAACCCTTGGCATCCAACGAACGATTTCGCTGATGTCCAAGAACCATGGGTTCAGGAAGGGGGTTGTGAAGAGGATCTTAGAGACCGTGCACAGCATAGCTAAAGCAGACGAGATCTTGAGACTGATGAGAATAAAGGCAGAAGAGGTGGGTTCAACCGCTGTCTTGCAAAAGCTATCCGCAGTAAATGAGTCATTAACTTCTAGGAGGCTACAAGACAGTTGACGGCAAATATGGCAGACTCATCAGATAGCATTTCTACTTCACGTCGCAAGTCTGCTAGCAAGGAGCATCTATTCCAGATATCCCAACTATCTGACGATGGATATTCGTCAGATTACTCGCCTCCCCCGAAAACGAGGGCTGGTCGTTTCGCTAGGCTCGTGGAACAAGGGAGGGATGCTGAGGCTCGCACGAGAGAAGCTCGTCGCGCTAGTGGAACAGTCAGCCCTACAAAACTTGTGCCCATCACAGCAGACAAAAGTAATGCTGGTGGCAACTCGCCATCACGTAATTCCTCATCTGCGGGAACCCAATCAGAAGCGGAAGAGGATGTTTTCTCAGACCATCGAGAGGAGATGGCGGAGAAAGTCACTGAAGACAATCAAGAACTCTTCGGTGCACATGCAGCAGTTGCAAATGATCTGAAGAAGAAAGAGGAGGGACTAGGGCCGCGGCACTCCCTCCACCGGTTTCAACAGGCTGCGACGTTCCTCAAAGAAATTCTGACAAGTCATCAAACATAGCTCATCATCCTGTTAAGCACTTTGTCATTGGATATATCAAACACTCTATGTACTATCAGTCCACGGCGATAACCGTGTCGTAATCAAGCACGGGCATCGCAAAACTGTCCATGATCTATCGCTACTTGCGCCTTTACCCTCTCACCGCGGGCACAGGGATACAGCTTGATGTTAGAAGACTGCGGGCGGGGGGTGCAGGGCATGGTGTACTATGGTGGTGGTAATACAGTATAATTATAAGGAAAGGGCATAAGCGCAAAAAATATTAAATATAGCGGTGTGCGTTACTGTTTGTAATTGCTATTCAGAAACGACCAGTCGACTGCAGCTGGTAAGTTCTCACATATTTGAATGTTCAAATTGAAGCTTTTATAAAGGCAAATTATTACCCAAGCTCAATCTTATCGTTCATTGTAAATGTAGTCCCCCTCGTACGTTAAGGGCTACACATTCGACTTGGACAAAACAAAATCTTTCGTCGGAACTGATGATCGGAAAGATCGCCGAATTGATTTTGTATGAAGTCAAATACCGTGTTTAATTTTTTTTTGTAATGCAGCGCCAAGAACCACAGCTGCCAGCAACAAAATAACGACAGCTTGTCGATATCGGAAGCTGCGCCATCAAAAGCGGTTATAGTTTGGGGGTAATCATACATATCCATCATGATCAAACCTCTTTAATCAATCTCTATATATCAACCTCGATTCCTCGAAGTCATGAATCACTGTCCACTGGTCGGTGTAGTTATGTCTCTGTGCCTGTGGTGTCTACAATGAATCTATTCGTCGAGGAATTACTGAGCAGGGACTCGGTTTTTGCCGGTATCCTCTTCCTCCCTCGCGTCGCTGGTGCATGATGCATTGGCAGGCAGTTCCGGCTGTGGGCCGTCCACCTGAGTTCGTGACCGCCTTTCCAATTTCTTTTCGGGTATCTGTTCATAATGTTAGCTGTGGAAACATAAAATCAGTGAAACACACAGGTATGCGGACTACATAGGCAAGGAAAGTGGATAACGCCGCGAAAGCGAATACAAGTTTCAAACTGGCGGCGTATGCATCTCGCGCTTGCCGTTGCAAAGGTTGGGGTAGATCAACGACTAGTCGAGCGGATTGCCTGATTCGTTGAATTACCTAGGGAATCAATTAAGCAGGCTAGCATCTTCAAAACTCGATACCAACCTCTTCTGCATTAGGACCATTGATTCGGGCGTGAAGCTCCGCATCTAGTTTGAATTGGAAAATAGCAGATGCAAAGGCAACACCCCCAACTTGCCCTGATGGTCAAGTCATAAAGACATAAGCGACAAGAGACACAAGGCTATATACCTACCTAGTCCTCTGAATAGCTGACCGAAACCGGTACCCGTCGCAATATGGGTTTCTATGACACACTGAGTTACCCGTGAAAGATGGACAGGTACATGTATCATACCTGGTAGGTGAGCGAGCAACGCAACTGTACATTGATCAACAAACCAGCAGCGGAGTTGTAGGAAATGCCACACTTAGTGTAGTTTGCATTACGACAGCATTTCCAAAACCGAGCGGGATCTAGATTCATTGAGTTAATAGTTCGCGTGAAAAGAATGGTGCCAGACAGCGCACAATGCTAAACCATGATTGAATGGGCCCTGAACTTTCGCTTATTTGAGTAATTAAAGTGGCCCCGATGAATGGAGAAACGCCAAAAATCATGTTTATAACCTTATAGTTCCCAGTATAGTGTATCATCCAACCCGCGAATAGGGATCCCATTGACATCGACATACTGTTCGGTAGAAGATGAAGACCTTGAAGATGTCAGCTTTGAAAACCTGGAAGTAAAAATACCACTCACCAGCAATGGATGCACTAGTAAGCATGACGGTCTGGAACCACATGGGGAAAAAATAGGTAACAGCAAAATTGCAAGTTGAAACCAAAAAGTTAGACAATCCAACTAACACCGGGACCTTTTGCCTCAGAAGAGAGGGCGCTAAGACAGGCTCTGCAGCAATACAAAGTTCAAAAAGCAGAAACAAAGCAAAGAAGACCCAAGCCATGATAAAAGAGGTCACGACGACTGTGTCAGACCACTGAAGAATAGTCAGTAAAATAAGGGCGGCGTTGGGGTGAAACTCACAGGAAGAGCCTCATTATAACGGGCGCTTAGAAAAACGAGGGCAGCTCCAACCTAACAATGTTACTTGATTGTCCAAAGCTATAGTTAATCTACCAACGTACCGCTAATAGGAGCGTGACACTCCCACCATAGTCGATTCGTTTTATTACCTCTCTCGTATTCTTGCCTTTTCCCTAAATTCTACAATGAAATCGACGAGGTCGGGTGAAAGGAGAATGCATACTGCTGTCACATAGTTGAGATTGTATGTTGTCAAAACAAAGGATAAGAAGAATAAGGGCATTTGAATAAGAAATGCCCATCTCCATCCCAGCCTGTCAACTAGTCTAAGCGACTGCGAGCTCGATATAGCGCACGTACCAATCAGATATCAAACCACCGAAAGGTCCGCCGAATCCCAAACCGAGCTGTACTCATGAACTGACTATCATAATACAGCGATAAGCATGCACTCACGCCGTTGAATACGCTCGCGACTCCTTGCGCTAAACCTCTACTCTGATGCATCTTTTAGTGGCAATCAGCAGAAAAAATCAGAAGACGTTACGCGTAGGCTATACATATCACTGACAACAATTCTGTTCAGCACAAATTTAGACAGCAACCTCGCAGCTTGAAGATGTGCGCGCATACGAAGACGTCGTCATTAGCCCTCCACCACCAATTCCGCACAACTGATTACAAATCAGGTTATATCGGATATGATATACAAATAGCTCACGAATCTTGACAGTATGAGCATCTCTAGATTTTGAGAAAACCCACAGAGCAAAATGCCCGAACCTGCAAAAAACAGGGCCGTGTGGTTCGCACCCTTGCGACCCATAACGTCGCAAAGACGTCCATATAAGGGTGTGAAGGTACATGTCGCTAGCAGATATCTGATGCCGGTTAAATATAGGAGTTATACGTGTGACTCATACATACGACGTCCCAAGCCAGCTGGCTTGGTGCGATTTTTCGAATTCGGATGATATGGAAGTCAACACTTGTTCATAACCACCATAAGTTAGAAAAAGACGGACAACAATGGATGCTCACTTGTGGGAACCAACGTTTCTTTACCGTATGCAATTTTCAGTATGACATCGTAAACGGGAAGAAAATCAATTCATTACGGTTTAATGCCTAAAAAAGACTACAGGTTGGTAGGTATTTGAGTCCGAGAAAATACGCACAGACAGAAATGAACCTAACCAGATGCCAGCCAGAATCCCGAAGCGGGTGGTTCTTGAGATCTCCAAGGGCCCCGGACTACGTGCGGCATCTTTGTTGAGTTGGTCACTTGCGGCGTATTGTCCACTGGTATTAGATGACCGCAAAAGAGAGTCACGTTCTGTAGCATGGTCTACGGCCGACATTAGTAAGTGAAGCTTGGTTATGGGTAACTTTTCAAAGCCAGTACGCCCGGTAACATCATCAAACGGAGATCCGGGACCGTTGCCGTATTCCTGATCGTGACATAGCGTGACATTGGCGCAAAAGCAGCAGATGTGGCTGAGGTTATGGTGAAGACAACTCGAAAACAATTTCCAGACAAAGACGTGGGTTCGATCTTTTTAAATAATGCCTTTACATATGACGGAGGGTGTTGTGACTCCTACAGCGTGCCGTAGAGTTGGCAGCATCAATAATCGTTGCTCAAGAACAAAAGTCGAAGGAGAAGCTAGAAAAGCGGCATGCTCAGGTGCACAAGTTGATAGGATATCCATTTCGTTCAACGTCATTCATACATATTAGTAGGCAGAGCAAGCGCCACGTCCAACGAGCAAATTGTCTTCAAAAGCCAGATTGGTGAGCGGACCCATATTCTGGCAGGATACCCTTTTCATTAACTGTCGTAAAGAAGGAAAAGGTGGCTAAACTGGCTGCAGAAAAGGCCAAAGTTAAAGCGAACAAGCGCAAACAACAAGCGAAGGATGATGGTGGCAATGAGGTGGGAAGCGCACCAGCCAGTAAAACTAAACGGGTAGCATTCGCAGTGTAACTCTTCCCAGAAAGGAAAGGGTACCACGTGGACGATCATCGTCAGTTGAGAATTCAATTCGGACTATGTATGTCAAACTATGCCCCGCACGCCGAAGGAATATTCCATTTATCTTTCTGAGAGACGTAATGCTCTCGCCCATTTCAAGCATACAGAGGAAACATCGTCAATTATAGAAAAAGCGATAACACCATCGGACGTTCGCAGGAGGCTAGTTTTTACGGCGTTTCTTGACGCTAACGGGGATCCGGCAGATGGTAGGTGGTCGCTGGTCACTCATCTATGTCGCCTGGACAGTACACGATGGGGGTACAGATGGTTGGGCGCTAGGGCTGAAAGGCGTGGTCGACGACGGTCTGTGACGGGGAAGAATTCGCAATGCACCGAGAAGAAACGGAACGACGAAAGTCGTCTGATACAAAAGGTGGAATCGTGGAAGCGAACAGTGACACGGGAGATGGCCAACAATGTAAACCATGTTACGGACAGTCCCGGAACGCAAGCAACCCTGGGATTCAAAGTTGCAAAGCGTGCTGTCTTTACGAACATGTCAAAGTCCTCAAGTCATCATAGGCCCGATTCACACAAACCGCAAGCTACGAATGTCCCAAGTCCTGACTCGGTATGTCTTGTTCATTTCAAACTCCTATCTTCTCTAACCCTCTTCAGTCATTTCTTCCCCCGTCTTTCCCATCTCACCTAGTCACGTCGACACAGCAACCAACAGGGCGTCATAAGCCGCCATCAATACCACACAATTCGTCCCCCCCGGTGTCGCATGGGGAAATTCAATTATATGATGGAACGTACATTCCTGACGAGAACGCCGAGGTGCGCTTTTCGTCAATTGATCAAAGTCATATCCAACTCAACATGTTAACAAGAACATCTCAAAACCAGATGCTTTGTGGGATGCCGGCACAGGTGCCGGACCAGGGCAGCTGAATTTCCTGGGCCTTCTGAACGATAGTGACGAGGATGATTTCAACCCATTTCAAACCTCCACTCAAAAGAGGATTGACCCCCGAGGAGCAACAAGTACTGGTGCCCAATGGAACCCCCAGTTTGACGTTGGTCAAAGAGTTGGGGAAGTTGTCAAGTTGTTAGATGATGATGTTGGATGGTATCGAACATCATAGACTACGACTTTGTCACTCTTCATACCAAGTGCAATACTTGTATTTGTTTTCACACTGTATCGGAAGTAGCACTATTTACTATAAATGTATAAGGTTTCATAGCAGGTCATTATGACAATTATATAAACTTCATGAAAAGATGAAAGTTGGCAGCAGCCGTCTATTGCGGGACTAAAAGTCGTTCCAGTACGTTTTGAGATCGTGACGCGTTTTCGCCCCTCCAGGTTGACCCAGTTGGCTCTACCTTGCGGCATATATTCCTCATCAGCTTCCGCACCGTCGCTACTATCTTCATCGTCCAACGGCAATCTCAACCGCGACTTCTTCTTCACTGAAGACGACGTAATGGCTTGTATCGGGGTATAATCGACTAGTAACGGATGGTCCGATGCGACTTTGTTATCGATATCAATGTCATCCTCAATCCCATTCATGTCGACATCACGAGACTTATACACCGTGGTCGACATAATTGCGGCTGCGGATGAGCGCTTCTTGCGCGATGTAGTCTCAGTACCAAGAGGTGGATCAGGTTTACGCATTTTTCTGTTCCGTTCAAATGTTACAAGATGAAAATTCGGAACATTGACGACATACGTGTTCAACTTGGGTTCGGCATAATTGACGCTCTTTCGAGATCGTCGTTCTCTCCCAGCTAAACCTGCACCTTGAGATTCAACACTAGGGGACACGTTGGACGATGGCACTGCTGGTGCATGGTTATGTGCGACGCTGCTGGTTGACGTTGTTGCTTTTGGGCCTTTCTTATCCAGCTCTACCTGGTCCTGAACTGAATCAAGGTCAAAGAGAGCTCAACAGTCAGACTCGGGACTGACCTGTGTTGTCAATAGGTTGCAATGCAAAACGTGGGATATATTTTGGCTCGTGCTCATTCTGGGTTGCTTCATCTTCAACCCTTGGTCGTTTTCTCCCGCTGGAAGATCGGATATCCGCTGCGTTGACAATCGAAAGGGCGTCTTCCATAAGCTCCTTGTCTGTCAGCTTGGCCTGGCGTTTGCGATGATCTGCCTTCGCGTTATGTTTCATTTTGTATCCATTCGAAGCTTCCACCTCTTCATTTACTTCGTCTTCCTCTTGGGCGAGCGCTGCAGCTTTCCGGATAGGAGAGCCAAAGGCCGGGCTAGACGGCCTTGGTACCAATGACTGCTTATTTGCATTTGGACTTAGTATGCCGCTTTGTCGTCGTGATTTCTTGCATTGCGTAGCTGTGTTGATATCAATATGTAGTGGCGGGGAGGGACGCGCTTTGCGTGATGCTCTTGCAGACGGAGAACGCGGCTTGGGCTTTGTCCGGGAGTTATATAGATCGAGCTTTCCTGAATCAGAATCTGATGAAGATGCCAAAGGTTCGTCTTCTTCGAATATTTCCGGTACATTTGGTGGACGGGACAAACGACCAATCTGAGCGTCAGGGTTGGTCACCAGAACTGGACGACGAGCTTTTGGAGATGGCAGAGTAGGTGGTGTGGGCGGGGATGAATCGATGTTGTGAGACTGGCGAAGATGCTCGAGGTGCTTCACCAAGTCCAGAGTCTGAGTCTCATGAGAAGGGGGCGAATACCTTTCAAAGTTGCATCAACTTACAGCTGCCTCCGTATCGGCCAACAACTTTCGTGACTTTTCGCGCTCTCGCTTGAGTTGAGCAGTAAGCGTTATTTCAGAAGTCCGTAATCTCAGATTCTCGACGTAGAGGGTAGATAACTCTGCGTTCAGTTCTTCTATGCGAATGCTAAGGGTCGAATTGAGCCTGTTGAACGAGGTTCAGACGGAGTTATCGCGGCCGCCACAAAGGAGGGTGTTATTCTTACTTTGTTATGGCCTTGTTCGCGTGGAGAAATTTCTTCTTCACTAACCATGCCACCGGAATCAGTGAGATTGAGCTGGAAGCAGAAAGGTGGAACATACATGCTTCGTATTCGATTAAAGCGTCATTCTGCCTAGTCCCAGTGGAAATACGCGGCTCCCTTCTACTCATCTCACCCTCGATATCGAGGCGGCCGGGGATTAACTGCTTAGTAGAATAACGATAGAAGTCCGTATGCGTTCGCCTCGCTGCTTACCACGAGAACAACATAGATCACGCGATCACGTGCCAAATCAGCTATGCCTTACGCGGTTCTTTTTTTTCTTTCTACGCGATCTTTACATTCGTCCAGCTGCTGATTTCCATATAACCTCCAGTTCATGCTGCGATTATAACCTCTTGCTCGAGTACAATACGCTTTAAGAATGTCTAAACTACAACAGCATGAATTGGATTATATCATAAATCTCACTCCCGGGGCACTCACTCAACCGCGAATGAATGGGTGAGCCAATGCTTCTCGTGGACTAATCCGCCTGGCAGGGTCAAGTGCAAGACATTTCTCCAATAGGTCAATAAAAGATATTATCAACTTATTTTCATCATCCTTCAGCTTGACAGATGATGAAGGCATCAGACGTGCTCGGAGATCGCGTGTTGGTTTGGTTATATGCACTTTCCGGATAACGTCCTTCATTAGGTACGGTTAGACTAAGCAAGGCAGTAAATTAAAGAACTCACTCCACCTGTAACACGGTCCTTCTCGACGCTCTCGAAGGCGCCCATTTCATCGAAATAAATATCCCCAAACTTCGCCCTTTTGATCATCTTGCTGTTAAACCTGCCCTTCAGTTCCATCATCAGGAGTAGCATTTGATTGTTAGTTCTACCAGGAAACAAGATTTTTCCCGTGTACAACTCATACAATGTACAACCAACAGACCACACGTCCAGGGCAGGATCGTATGGAACCCCCATTACTATAGTGACAAGTGTCAGCTATAAACAAGTAAAAAACTTAGAACAACATACTAATCTCTGGGGCGCGATAGAACCTGCTGACAAGGTATGGTGTAATGTCGTTTTCCGAAGCATCCGAGGCCGATCCGAGATCGCATACTTTCAACTGCGTTTTTGCCTCATTCACCTACACGTATGAGCCATCAGATAAGACGGACAAGTAAGTACACATACTAAAATATTATCCGGTTTAATATCCGCGTGCATAATGTTGCTTTTCTTCAGTAAACTCAAGGCAAGGAAAAGTTGATGTGCATATGCGCGCACAGCACGAATATTCAGCCCGATATCCTTCCCAAATCGCTTCACCACCTCTCGAAGATTCATACTAAATAGACATTAATCATACTTTACATCAGGCCAAAACTTCTTACCTCATTGACTCGAATACTAGACATAGGTGACCACGGTGTTCAAACGTCGTCTCCAGCCGGACGATATGTTTCTTATCATCCGGATCTGCTTGTCGTAACTTGGTCAAAATCTGTGCCTCTTTCGTTCCGGCTTTATACCTGATGATACAACGTTATAAGTGCAACATTCATGTCATAAAACATACTAACATAGATTCTTGACATCGGATGATCTTAATTGCCACTTCCTTTCCAATCTCGCCTGGTTCGCCTTGTAGAATGCGAGCGCGAACAACATTTGCGAACATCCCTTTTCCGAGGGATGAAAATACTTGATAACGTCCGCCATCTAGCTGTTCACCTAAGATGACAGAATAGTACCCTTCAGAGTCAGCAGCGGAATCTAATGTTGTGGTAGTTATGAGGGCTGGTACAACTGGTTTCCGCTGACCGACAAATCAGCAAACTTGACATGGGCAACGAGTGATAATGCTGACCGCTACTTTTTTCACTTTTTTCACCTTCTTCTCCGTCGTTTCAATGGCAAACATATCGTCGACATCTTCCTCCTCAAACTCTTCTATTGATTCCGGGGCATTAGCTGGATTCCAGATCCGTTTCTGTTCGTCCTCTCGCCGATCTAAGCTGGGATCATAATCCGCAGCCGAAACCTGTTCTCCACCTTCATTTTCTACCTGCAATTTTACTTGAGTATCATCCTCTACTAGGGTAAAATCACGTGGGGTAGGAGAAGCTGACATGGACTCGCGTTTGCCTGCACACGATATTAAGCTCCAAATACAGTTCTAGAAGATGACACTAACGGGTTGATTCCTCATCCTGCTGCTGCTGCTGTTTGAGGTCGGGTGGCTCAGAAGCGCTTAGCTGACCAACAACATTGACCATATGCTTCTGGGACAATGGATCAGATGAGGCAAATTTCGTAGGCGGTTCAGCCGCACTGCTAATTCCAGATGCATCGGCAGTGCTGCTAGCATCTGCATATTTAGCTAGAATAGCTTGACGACGTGCCCGGCGAGCAGCTAATATATCTTCTACCGGTGGTGGGGATGATGGTATTTCCAATTCCATATCTTGCACCTTTTCTTCGTGTCGAGAGCCTTGTGTATGGCGCTCCGCATCCGCCAGTCGCATTTCTGGAACGGGTTCAGGAATACTTATCGTCGGTGATATTCTATCAAAGCAAATAAGTCGTAAACTTCCAATATGAACCTTAGAACACTTACTCTCCTTCTTCCCTTTCTGAGTCATCTCTTGGCTGAGGTACGTGTCCATTTGCAGACTTTGGGGACTTCGGAGACACAGTTTGAGTCCTCGACATGGATGAATGATCCCGATAGAAGTTCTCGTCCTTCCCAACCCTATATTTCTCTTTCTCCCTTTCTCTGTCATCTCGCCGCCTAGATCTATCTCGGGCTCTACCATGTTCCGCAGTTCGTCTGTAGTCCGAGTCTCTATCCCGCCTATCAGGCTCTTCTATCAGAATCGTAGTCGCGAGTGTGCCGGCGGTCCGAAGCAACCCTATTAGTTGGAGATCTCAAGTGGACATCTTTCCAGTCTTTAGGCTCCTCCTGACTCCTGGGCCGTTTGTGTGGCTCAATTTCAATTCCATCCCAAGCGCGCTTGAACCCTGAGTTGACGTTAGTCATCTTTTACAGATTAATATTGGGTTTACGGGGCACCAGACGATGGAAGAAGACAAAGAAATAAGTGAGCTTTGATGAGGCTTGATTGAGAACAGCGTAGTACACCCGCGTCGTCCCAGAATATTTGCACATGTTTGTGGTGTGGTCTGTGCGGTGGCATCAATTATCGAGCGATGCCGACAGCTATGGCCACATCCCGTGCCCATATCATCGATACCGAGTGCAATGTGTTATCGATATCCTCCCTCACTATTGTGCATGCTTGTTAAAATAGCCAAAGGTATTAGTCTTGTGCTCTGGACAATGTACATAACTTCCAAAGTACGCACATAAACCATGATCTCAGCAAAAGCAAGAAATGTCATCTTATTTTGCATCAAAGTTTGAGCATGAAATTGATATATTTAAAATAGTACGGTATGAGATAGATCAAAGCGTTAGATGAGAGAAGAGAAAGTACGAATGCAACAATCATGCCATAATGTTACAGAATGCAAGGGTCAGTTCGTTTGCAAGCCAGTTCGGTACTTCGAATGCTGGCAGGTGAATTACCATAGACTAGATGAGTGCTTGCAGGTTAACAACGTGAGAGTGGAAATGCTGAAACGTCCAGTACAAAGAGACAGGCGAAACCAGTGCGCCCTTCCCACTGCATCACCGTACCTAAATTGTTGGCTAGGTCGTGAAAACGAAGGAACCGACCGAGCGACAGAACCTATGTGTTTGAAAGGGAAAGCAGATCAAGCTGGGAATTGATATCAAGATCGTCTAAACTATTGATGACCGAACCCGGGCAGGCGTGGCAATCCACATCCATGTGCCAGTTTAACGGTGGATAATGTGGTCGACAACGACCGATGCAAGGCAAAATATCATTTTCAGTTATTGAAAACTGGTCCGAATCCGTCGATGAGGAAAGTGCGAGACGTGATCTTCCGTTTAGTCGTATTGGATATTGTGGTGCTCTTGGATCGCTAAGCATTTCCGAGCTACGTCCAGGCCGCGGTCGCGTTAACGGCCGTAGTCGCGCTTCTCGTCGTCGCAGAATCATCCGCGCTACAAGCTGCGGCATGGTCGTGATGTCGCCCTTCTCTGATTTTGTACGGTTACCACACCTATGCGTGTGGCCGTTCAGGGCGGTGTCATATGTTTCGCTGTCTTGCAAGAAACCGTGAGTGACGCAAATACCATCCACATCCACATCCTCATCCTTCACATGCCTGGTAGGGGAACCAGGTGAGGTCTTCTTGAACGAGACGCCTCGTTCTATCAACTTGATTTTCACCAAGGCACTGACCTCCCTAACTCTTTCCTTCTCCCGCTTCCTGGCCCTTTTCGCTTGCATAGCCAATACAGCTTGCATACGCGCTTCCTCCTGATGTAGTTGTCGTTGCATATCAAGGTCATCCACTCCTTCCGTCGTGGTTCTGCCATCATCCATGACAGTCCCCTCGCTAGAAACAGAACCTTTCCCCACATCTCGCAGCCAAAAGGCCTTGATATTCTTGTATTGAGCCTCTACCATCCTTGCTTGCTTCTCCGACGCCAACGCACGGCTACGCAGATCTAAAAGTTGCTTCAGTTCTGCGTCGCCTGCCACAAGCACAGGGTCTAGTTGGTCCAATTCGGCACCTATGCGAGCGCTGCTGTTGATGAATGGACTACGTGTCGAGTGGTCATCAACTAGTAACAGGCTGTTGCTACCAAAGTACGTCGTTGCATCACCTTCCGGTAGTGAGTTCATTACACAATTCGATGAGCCAGGCATTGGAATGAGCGTAGTTGGCGTGATGTATGGAGTTGAGGGGATAACAATACAATGTTCGGGTGCCCAAGAACGAGAGGCGAGATCAACGGGAATCAGATCCTCATCTGTCTCAACCCCCGGAAAAGATCGAATAGAACGGACTCTTTCGGTATAGCAATCATCGCTCGATTCGTTCAACAGTGATGGCGTTGGTCCACAACTCCAATGTTGATTATCCTCGAAAGAACTCGATAAACCTAGATGGTCATCGCTTTCATCTTCCAGCATCGGCAATTCAGAAACCGCTCGCAGGCATGGAGAAGAGGGAGGTGACGTAAACCCATCCTCGCAGTCATGAAAATCAGAATCGTGATCAGATGACGCAGGCGATGAGATCAATGGTGAACCCGGGGGAGGAAAAAAATTATAGTCCCAAGTCGTGTACAGGCCATCTTCCACCTCAAGTGCCTGTGGTGGGTTAGGTGACGTACGAAAAGAAGCCAAAAGGATATCCGTGGCCTTGGGTAAATTATGTTCTTTATCGATGTTATCGCTTTGCTGCGATGGCCGTAGGGCTGATGATTGCCCATATAAGTCGTTTAAATCATAAGAATGAAAATCATTTTCAATGGGAGGTGTTGGATACTCTATGCCCTGGATAAACAGGCTGTTCTCCGAGGGTGTGGGATATGAAGCTCTGGCCGCTTTCACGTTGGTCCAGTCGGGCGAGAGTGGTGGCGATGGCAGGCGATGGTGAGTACCTCCATGCCTTGCATCCAAATGCACGTAAGAATGACTCAAAGGGAAATCAGGACCACTCTCGGAGTCCTCCATTTCACCCAATTGAGCTAGATCGCAATCCGCAGGTGGTAAAGTCAAGCTCTGGGTCGGAAGCGTTGGTGGGGGTGAAAGAGGTTCTTGATATCGTAGAGATCTGCGTCCTGTTTTCGAGGAAGTCTCGTCAAAGTAACGCTGGCACTCCAATGGCCGTTCAACAGTGACGGAGCAGGATGCTTTACAATGGTCCTTCGGTAGCGGCACGCTGCGGCCAGGCCGCGAACTGGTGGGCGGCGGTGATGGATAGACGAATTGATCTATCAGATGAGGTTCCAGAGCTTGGTATTTGTTACACGACGACGTCGAAATGGGTGAGGATAGGCTCCACGGCGATGAACGTGGATTCGTCAAAAAATCGTCACAATCGAGTGGATGGTGGATATCTCCAAAGGTGGTATAGGCATTGATGTCGTATTCGTGCGACGAGGCACTTGTGGGCTCTTCACAGCAACAATGCGCTGGGTTTGGGTAGGCGAACGATTTGCGGGGGGTTATCATTTTGTCAAGGCTGGAACACCGTATAGTTAGAAACAAGCATTAAAACATACTGAAAAACTGACTTACGCCTCAATAAATTCATGCAAGGACGTTTAGGAACATGACGGGTGAGAGCAGAGCGAACTGCGTGGTGGATCCGAAGAGCTCCTCTAGAAGCCTTTGTGCCTCATGCCCATCATCTTATATAAGCATGCCTCGAGGCCAGCATGACCATTGACTCTCAGACTCACTCTGACTCATGCTACTTGATTATGCTTACCTGATCTGACTAGCATGTTATCGACTGCGATGAGTCCAGATTTTGCTTTGCGAGCATACCAATACCTTGAACTTTCGACCAGAACCAACCGCAGTAGGAATGACGTAAGCCACTCAGCACTGCATATGTGCTAGGATAGGAATGATAAACCCATCGATTGTCGATTATCATCTTCCTTGTACAAATTATTCCTACTTTACCAATAGTTACTACCTACGAATCCCATATGTCCTACAGTCAACATGTTCTAGGTTTAGTATATAATTGTCACATATGGTTTGGTGGTATATCGGTAGCCAGGGGTTCTTGATCCGTCGGCGTTGGGGACACCATTGCGTGCTGGTGAAACCCACCAGGAAGAACATACATTGGTTGTGCTTGAGCGGCAAAGCCATCTCCGGGACCGCTTCCTTGCGACTGTGGGTTCGTAGCAAAGACATAGACCGGAGAAGCTACAGGCATTTGCACAGGTGGAGGAGTAGATGGCATAGGCTGGAACGGCACATAACCTCCGGGATATGCAGGCGAGCGATGGGAGCGCGGGCCGCGAGGCGATGCAGCGGGAGCAATCGGATATGGATATGCGTAAGGAAATGGCGAAGGGTAAATGGGCGGGGGTATCGGACTATGTCTGTGAACTTCTGGTATGGCGTCGTCCCCAGATGCTGAAGAACGCCGGCGCCGGCGACGCCCGTGAGAATGGTGGTGATGATGACGGCGGTGGTGGCGCTCGTGTCTGCCGTGGCTATGATGGTGCCGTTGCGGTTGTAGACGGGAGTGAGATCTCCGCACCCTTCGCATTTCTAATTTAGGCGAACCGACAGGTGTTGCCATGCTCGAGTTGCTTAGGAATCTTGGAACTCGCGAATCGGGGGATCCGGGGCTTAATAGGTCTACCGGAGCGGTTCCATTCCGTCGAGAGCCATTTTCAGCCCGTCTATACCAGGATATCAAAGGCTTCTTCTTGGGATAATCTTCACCACCGCCGCCTGGAAGGTAATCGGATGTTATCCGTTCATTGGACACCCATGGAAGAGAATATAAAATGTGAAGGAACCTTTTGACGGGGCTTAGTTCTGAGGAGAAGGACGGCTCCAAAGAACAGGAAGATGTCATCGTTGTATGCGATGTGGCATCATGAGAACCCAAAGACATTTTCTTATAGTCTGTTGATAGAGGAGGGCGGGCCTGGACTGGTGATGTCGAATTTTCTTGGACATCGGATGAAATTTGCGACGGGACAGGTTGAGGCGTTGCTGGATTCAGGGTAGGGGCTCGAGTGTGATGTGATACATATGAAATTCGTAAGCTCTGACTTCGCGGCTGGCCACTGGTGGAGGTTGCGTCGGCAGGAATATCATAGATCAGTGTAGTTGCTCGATCAGCTTCGGGGGGCGGGGTCGACATCCTGGTAGACTCCTGGAATGTAGGTGGCTCTGCCGAGGGCATATCGTACACCTGAGCACTTTGTTCCTCCGCCATACCGTGAGGTGATGGTGGCATGACACGATAACTGGGATGTCGAGGCCGTACGGATCGTAAAGCATCAGCAGGAAGCCTTTCGCGGAGCTCAGGCACAGGCATGTCTGTTGCCTGCACATATGTCACCAATGAGGGACCTACTATCGGAGTGGATGGATTAGACCGATATCTGGGTAGAGTCGTAACCGCCTCCGTTGACTCTCCTTCTTCAGTGATCAACGCAGGCCTCCGCTTTTCTGTACTTGTTCGATATCGCAAGACTTTCTTAGGAAACGTCTTGAGCCCACGGACAAACCCTCCTACAAATGATTTGGAACGACTGCCGCCTCGTGCCTCAGGTATTGAGCTCAGAGGATTTTGCGTCAACTGCCTTTGCCCTCTTCCTGTTTCTTCACTCCCGAAACCATTATACAGTGTGACCTCCTCTTGTTCGATGTGGTCATAATCATCATCCACTTCCGACGGATTCCTCACCTGCAAAGGTGGAAGGGTCAGAGGGCCTTGGGACTGCACCATGTTGGAGTAAGGAAGAAAACGAGAAGGATATAAAGGAGTAGTGGGATGCTCCGGTGGAGGCGGCGGAGGGTTTTGCTGTGTAGATAATATCCATGAACGCACGCTTGGACTAATGCTTGTGCGCCGGCTGTGCTGGTTGGTACTCGTCCGGCTATGTTGGTTCGAGGTGCTTCTGGTGGACGACCTGTTCCTTCCTGAGTCAGCCTGAAAGGGTGAGTCCGTCATGATTGGCTAAGGAGCCGGTGAGGATGTGATTAGTTGGTGGTCATGGCTGCGCCACTTACTTATGCTATTAAGATGTGCTTTCGAAGAGGGGATCCAGTAATACGGAAATTATGACTTCATGATATTATGTGGATTCGTGACAAGTGTCCGAGGCATGATAAAGGCGCGCAGATAAAGGCGACGTGCACGTGGTAGAACGCAAGGCTGAGGCGAGGAAATCAACAAAACGGAACGGACCTTATGCGTTCGGCCATACCTGATATTAACCCAGGTCCGCTGTATATACCGATCCATGGCCATAAATGCAGATTTAGGTGGTGCGTCTGCCTCCAGGCTAACACTTTTCTCTGTTGCCAACTCCCACGCACGCATGTCGGGTCAATACATCCACAAATACTGGCGACTATATGTGGCCTACCATGGCCTTCAAGTTGTGGTTTTTTTCTGATGGACGCACCGCAGCTTGAAGTTCAAACTTTATAACGGATTTATAGCTGGGTTTATAGAACTCAGGCTAATTAGTGTCTATTTTATAGCTCAGCCGATCAAATAAGGCGCTATGATAATAGTATGGCTTGGACATATCACTCCCCCATTTTTATTGCTGGCTTTTATAGCAGGAGGCGGAAAAGGCCTTTTATTAGCCGGGACCATAGATATAACAACGTCCAGGCTAATTAGTGGGAGATCTTGGGACCATGCCAGTAGCCTCACTCATTGTCCATTCACTGCCTGTATAGTCCGTCCAGTTCTACGTAGTTCTACTTGCCTCCGTGCTCGACATCTTGAATTCCGTCCAGGCCTTTCTAGACCTAACGAAATACATACGATAACATTTGCACTGATAAAGCTACGAGTGCCCCCCCCCGAGCCGCATCGCTCGAACAGTAGCACCGATATCCCACAGAATGACCCATAAATACACTCGTTGGGCGCACGAGCTATTCACCTGGCGCAGGGGTTAGCCTACTTCAACACCACCTACTTTAACCACCATTCGAATAGGGAATGGCGAAATACTGCCAGCGTCTGTGATCAAAGGTACCGCAGTCCTTCCCCTCTCCGACACTGTGTGTGTAAGCATTACTTGGATCGACTTGGTTAGCGTGGTTGCAAGTTCCCGGTTGAAAGATTGTCGTTCTGGGAGAATACGTTCGAGAAAAGATCTCGCAAGTTAGTTAAGGAAAAACATGCCTTTTTCGTCCCTCGACTGCGTCAGTTCCACATTTATCACCCTATGTATCCAGCGCTTGCATGTCTTCATTGAACACCGAAGTATAAGCTTACCATTTCTCCCACGGCACTTCTTCCTCGCCCATGTATACTTGAAACCACGATTTTTTGGGTCGTTTCTCCGAGAAGAAAACGCTGATCTGCGAAATAGTCAGGCACACATTGACATCAGGTCACTTGTCAGACGCACCTGACCACGTTTGATAAAGCCGCTTTCTATACCCTTCCAAAACTGTTCTACTTTCTCGTTCACGAGCTGTTCCATCGCAGGATCAGAGACACCAGGCTATGGACGTCAGCCCAAACCGCAATTGACAGAAAATAATTCCCCAACCAACCATTGTAACATCCAACACTTCGAATGTCCGTGGCTTCACCGTACCAAATAACCGGTGAAATAGGACGGAATGTAATATTCCGTGTAATACATCTCTGGTGGTTGCGCGGTCAAGTGTCTGTCAAAGTGATTAGCGTGGTTTTGTGAAGACTTGTCATAAACTTACAAGATCTATCGTGATAGTTGGTACGGAGTTGCTCATCGCGGCGAGCTGGGGTGGTCACTTTCAACCCCAATCTAGGAGTGCAGTGTCATGTAAACCTTACACTAGGGTCTGTCTGAACAGCACTCACAGCTTTACGCGAGTCACCAACATGAGTTGCGAATCGTGTAACGTATAAGTAGTATAATGGGAATTAACAAAAGGAGGTAAACGTGGCCAGGCAGATGGTGATACATTGCATAATGAATTAAAGGTATAAGGCCTCAAGATAAGGATTATATAGGGTATTCGCAGGTAAGAAGTGAGATTAGTGGAAATACAGGTAAAATAAACTAATGCGCAGGAGAGGTAGGGTTAAGAATTCGAAACAAGCACATCACCGAGTTGATGGTTTCGCTTTTGCGCCACCTCCAGTTGTCGTTGAAGGCTCCTGACGAACAAGTTAGATATACAAAGGATTAGTTAACGATTCTCACTTGATATTCTTCTCCATTTCGGCAATTCTATCTTTGCTCCCCTGCCTTTCTATCTTCACCCTTTCCTCTGCAGCTTTCAACCGTGCTTCGTACTCCTTGACTCGTACCTCCCATTTCGTGTCTGTCGCGGCGGTTCGTTGATTCATAACGGCAACCTTTTCTTCAGATGCCACCAGTTGGTTCTGTGCGTTGGTCAAACGACGCTCGGCATTCGCGGCGCGTGCTTGCAATGACTTCAACTCCATTGAATCCGTGAGCGCGGGCCGCTTAGCACTTGCTATCTGTCCTGACAACTCGGCATTGGTGGCCTAGAGTTAGAATAAATACATGAAAATCAAATAGGATGATCAGGCATGCCTTCAATGCCTCGATCTCTCCTTCCTTTGCGCTAAATTTGCGCCTCCACTGAGTCTTGGTTTCACCATAGGTTTTAACGCTTGCTTCGAACTTGTCAAGTTGCCTCCATCGATGATCAAATTGTTTTTTGATGTCGGTAAGTCTTTCTGTGAATCTCGCCTCGGCTTCTTTGACACGTTTGTCAAAATCAAGCTGTATTTGGCTCAGTGCCTTCAAACGGGAAATCAAGTTGTCATGGAAGACATTGAAATTCGTGAAGGGTTTCGTCTCTGCGTGGCCGCCCTTCTTCTTCATGGAGTCAGTGATTGAGTACTAAGCGAAGGGACGGCATGTCCACTCACAGGAGTCTTGTCTACGCCGAGGATCTTATCCATGTATTGGTAAATTGTCAAAAGCAACGTGTTTCTCTCTGTCAACTGGTCGCGATATTGATTCTCGCAGGACAAGAGTTCCCTCTGGTCTTTCGCAAACCGACTCTCGAGTTCGTGGATCCTCGCTCTGGCATTAGAGATTTCGTTTTCCGTTCCTTTCAAGGTTGCCTGAACGCTGTCCAACTTCTCAGAAACGTTCAGCTTAGCTTGGGTTTGCGCTGCCAGCTGGCTTTTTAGTTCCAATTTTTCGGCGTGCAAACCATCAATTATTTCTTCTTTTTCCCTGATCCTTTTCTCCTTATCTTCCACAGCTTTCCTTGCGCTTAACAGATCCTCCTGGGCACGTTGATGATCACGTGTTATTTTATCGACTTCCAGTTGCAAAGAAAAGCGTGCTGTTGTCTGCGATTCTCCAAGTAACTTGCTTTCTTTTTCCTTGGCTTTTAAAGCATCTTGGACCGCAGCAAGGTCCTTTTCTCTCTGGATGAGAAGCGATTGTGCTCTTTCGAAATTTGCTAGTGCATTTCGAAGTTCAGTATCCTTCGCCTCCAAGGCTCGTTGCTCCTGTCTGGTTCGGAGCTCATGGTCACGAGTTGCCAGAGTCAAGTCGCTTTCAATTTTTTCTCGTGACATTCGCTCTGAATCCACGATCTTCACGAGATCCTCCACGTGCCGTGCCAATTCCTCCTGCTTAGAACGATACTCGTCAATTGCTTGAGAAGTCGAACCATATGCTTCCGTTGCTTGTTGGAGTTGTTGTTTCAGTGAGATGATTTTCTTGACGACACATAAGTAGGATCGGTTACTAAATTGCATTTACCTCATACGCACCTCTTTCAGAGCAGCACAAAGAGTTTCGAGATGTTCGCGCTCTGCAACTTCATCGTTTCGAATTCTCTCCGAATCCTCTTTACTTTGGTCAATCTCATCCTCGAGGTGGTAAATTTGTTGACCGAGTTTCTGTATAGTTCCGCTGAGCGATTCGATCTCAGCTTCCTTCTGATCAACTTCAGCTTCCAGCTGTGCTAAGGCTGTCTCGTATTTGCCGTGTAACTCGTTTGTATTTGCCTCGAGCTCTGTCAAGTTCAATCTAAGCTCCCTGTATTCAGATTCTCGCTCTGCAAGGACCTAAGATGGGGGTAGTCAAATCAGGGACCCATCCAAGGGCCCGCGCACTCACATCCTGCAGCTCCTCCAAACGCGTCCGGGCCTCCTCGACTTCACCTCTCCATTCGTCTTCAACCACGTTAACGATACGCTGATGCTCCTTCACCATCTCATCCATTTCTTTACCTCTTAAGTCGAGGTCATCCTCCTTCTGTTGAAGTTCGATCATCACGGCTGCCAGCCTATCTTTCAATGTGTTCAAATCATCCTCCACTGCTTCCCTCTCCTCCCTCTCCTCCAGAAAAGCGGCACGGCTCTGAGATCTGTCGGCAAAGTCCGCCTCGCGTCTTCTATGCAGCCCCTCGATCTCTAGCTTAAGCGCATCGTTCTCGTCAATAATATCCTCTTTTTCCTCCTCCTTCTGCGCGAGAAGTTCTATATGCTCCTGTAAGCGCGCATGTAGATCGTTATTATCGGCTTCTAGACTCTCGGCTGTGCGCTTTAGACGTTCGTATTCACGGCTGTTGGATCCAAGCGACTCCCCTACATCCGGCGAGGAAATGTTTTGCTGCCTTTCAACCAGGTCCCGCAATCTATTGATTTCTTCCACATTCTCCTCTAGCAATCCTCTTGCACAGTCCAGTTGCTCCTCCAAATCCTCATTCCTGGTCTCTGCTTCGCGTAGAAGGTCCCCTTGTCGTCCTTCATCGTAATGGTCTGCTTGCTTCCTCCTTTGTTCTCGCAGGGCTTCCCTCAACTCGCGAAGTTCGCGCTCTCTTTCTTCAAGTTTCTCTTCCAGCTCCCGTTCTCGCCTACTTGAAGAAGCAGAACCACCCTGTTGGAGACGCTCAAGTTCGCGCTCCAGATCAAGGACGAGCTTTTTAAGCTTCTTCATCTCCATACCCCTCTGCTGTACCTCGATTTTGAGAGATATGTTCTGTTTGAGCGCAGCATCTATATGATCGGGCGCCAACTGTGCCAATCGTTCTTCAAGGAAGTGTACGCGAAGCTTGATAGCAAAGTTCTCTTTTTTGAGATTATCGATGTGCTTTATTGACCCTCGTGAGTTTACGGGAGAGTGATAGGCGGGATGGAACGAGGACAATGCAGACCTTTTCTTGATCCCTCAACGTGAGGGTCGCACCCTTGTTCCCAAAACTTCCGCTCGGTTTTACGCCATTGCTCGAAGCAGCAACGCCACGCTTGCCGCGCGAAGTTGTATCGACGGCATCTCCCCACCTCTTTTCACCTGGAGTACCCAAAACGCCCATTTCTCCTTCGTGTGATTCATCGGCCGCCCCTGCGTTGATCCCGTCGTCATCCTTGTCCCGCCCGCTTATCAGCAAGTTGCTCAGCCTAGAGGTCAGAGGAGTAATGCCTTTTG
>WNGI01000676.1_pt1 | contig 26379 bp, 35 predicted proteins | sample 5400621 | NCBI WGS metagenome assembly WNGI01 (sample SAMN13153374, study PRJNA577476) | soil metagenome | isolation source: 20 cm soil or saprolite under Garry oak tree replicate 1 | place: USA:California | collected 2016-06-15 | reverse complement strand
ACGGGAAACACTTTCTTTCCCGCGATCGGCTACAGTCCGGTGAACCTCAACTCCAAATACGTAATCACTGGGCCGGGCGCGAGAGCCAACCTGGGCCGCAATAGTTTTACGGGCCCTGGATTTGGCATCCTTAACTTTTCGGTCGGCAAGAAATTTCACTTCAGCGAAAACAAGTACTTGCTGGCCAAGGCCGACATTTTCAACATTCTAAACCACCCCAACTATTCCCTTAGCAACGGGAATGTATTCAGCACCGCGGGCGTTACGACGGCCACCACGACACCAGGTTATGTAATTCCGACCGACGCGAACTTCCTAAAGGCCAGTACCCTCTTCAGCGGGGGGTTCCGTTCCATGACTCTAGGATTGAAGTTGGTGTTCTAGACTTTAGTTCAGGTTGTCCTTTGCGGGAGGTGCTCGTCGATGGGCGCCTCCCGTTTTCTTTTGCCCAAAGTCGCTGGGGCTTGGCCTCTTACTATTGGTTGTATAAGCCTCGATGTGCCTTGACAAGTTGCGCCTTTCCCGGATAAACCTCTCCCTGTCATGGACAAACCAACTCCGGATTCTCGTTCGCTTGCATCGCGCCGTCATTTCTTGAAAGGCAGCGCCACAGTTTCGGCCTTGGCGCTAGCGCGATCGGTCAGTGCCATACCTGGAGGGCTAACCGGGGCCATCCCCGAGGATGGCTCCAGCGCTCTGCCTCCAGCATTTTCGGCGCTTAAACCACTGGGGGCACGAATCCATCCGATCGCCGCCGATGAGTTTTATGGACGCCTGCAGCGCGCCCAAAAACTGATGACCGAGCTAGCACCAAAATTCGATGCTCTATTCTTTGCCCCCGGGACTTCTCTTTATTACTTCACCGGCGTGCGTTGGGGAATCAGCGAGCGGCTCCTCGCCCTGGTGCTTCCGCGCGCGGGCAATCCCATACTTGTCGTGCCGGGGTTTGAAGAAGGACGCCTGCGCGAGAAGTTGCAGTTCCCAGCGGAAGTCCGCGTCTGGCAGGAGGATGAGAGCCCCACGAAGATCGCCGCCGCGGCCCTTGGAGATCGCGGTATTCGAACGGGGCGCGTGGGCGTAGAAGAAACCGCGCCATTCACATTTCTGGATCGTCTGCGCGGTGCGGCGCCGGGATTCGAATACGTCTCCGCTGATCCTGTAACCATTGCTTGCCGCGGACGCAAGTCGGCGCACGAACTCGAGCTGATGCGGCTGGCCTGCACGGCAACCTACGACGTTTTTCGCGCGGTGTTCGCTTCACTGAAGGAAGGCATGTCCCAGGAGCACGTCGCCAAGCTGGTGGAAGGAGGCTTTTCAAAAATGGGTTTGCACGGCGGGGCGCTGGTCCTGCTGGGCGCCTCCGCGGCATTACCGCACGGCACCATCAAGCCGCAAAAGCTGCAAGATGGAGACGTTGTGCTGATCGACGGCGGTTGCGTAGTCGATGGCTACCAATCGGACGTAACGCGCACGGGCATCTTCGGCAAGGCGCCGGAAAAGGTGGTGCGGGTTTACGAAATCGTGCGCAAGGCGCAGGATGCCGCTCTCGATGCGGCGCGTTCCGGGCGGCTATCGGGCACTGTCGATGATGCTGCGCGCAAGGTGATCAGCGACGCCGGGTATGGACCGGACTACAAGTATTTCACGCACCGACTCGGTCATGGCATCGGACTCGACGGTCACGAGCATCCCTATCTCGTTCGCCGAAGTGAGACCGTGCTGGAGCCGGGCATGACCTTTTCGAATGAGCCGGGGATCTATGTTCCCGGTGAGTTCGGGATGCGCTGCGAAGACGACATGGCTATCGCCACGGACGGGCCGGCACAACTTCTAACGCCGGGTTTTCCCGTCTCGCTGGAGAAACCGCTGGGGTGAGACAGTTTCTAGAGGGCGACCCTAGGTGGAGAAGGCGCGGGCCGCGCAGAATTCGACGATGCGCTGCTCGGCCCAGAAGCGCTCATTTCCGGAGTGGTTCGAAATGAAGCCGCAATGGCCGCCGTGTTGGGGCCCGACAAACTGGATGGCGGGATTCTCGCTGATCCTGGCGGCCGAGAATGAGCCGTAGGGGACGAAGGGATCGTCCTGCGCGGTGATCAACAGCATGGGCGCGCGGATCTGCGCCGCGACGCGTTTCGCGCCCACGTTCTCGTAATAGTCTTGAGCGTCGCGATAGCCGAACTGCGGCGCGGTGACAAGGTCATCGAATTGACGGACCGTTCGGACTGGCCCCAGGCCAGCAATCGGGTAACGCTCCGGAAACATTTTGTGTTTTCTCGCGTACCGCGCCATCAACCCATTCACGAAGCGCCGCTGGTAAAGATAATTGTCCACGCGCTCTAGCGCGTCGGCGCAAGCTGCAAGGTCCAGGGCCGGGCACACCGCGCAGATACCCCGCAGCGTCTTCGGCACGGCAGCACCAAACTCTCCAGCCATCTTGGTCACCAGGTTTCCACCCATCGAGTACCCGGCGTAAAAGATCTGTTCGAATCCATCAGCACTTGACAGCTCTTCGAAGACAGACCGGTAATCCCCGCTCATGCCGGAGTTGTACAAGGTGGGCGTCAATGCTTCCGTCCCGCCGCAATTCCGCTGGTTCATGCGCACCACGTGGAAACCACGGTGGAAGGCTTTCTCCGCAATGCCTCGAACATAGTTCCCATCGCTCGAACCTTCGAGGCCATGAACGATGACAATGACCGGCACATCCTTGCGCTTCCCGGGCTGCCAGTGGCAATGGGCGAGGAGGCACGACTCGGAATCAACCTGAAACAGCCGGGCTTCCGCAGGCGGAATATCGAATCGGCGCGGAACAAACGCGGCTGCAATGGTCATCGCGTGGCCATTTCTTAGTAGCAGATGGGGTTCAAACGGCGGGATGACGAATTCCACGGTGAGACTGTATTTCACGATCTCGGCGCAGGCAAGACGCAGCTGCCACTTGGGAGGAGCGGCCAGGTTTGTATAAGCTAGCTCAAGCTAGCGATTCATTGCTTACCGCGAATACACAATCGCTTTGCTGGTCGCCTGGCAAGGCGCGCCATTGATGCTGTTTCTCAAATATTCCCGGATATGAATTCCCGTATATCACCTATACTTGATTCTATATTCCACGCAAGTGCAGGCAAGTATTTAAACTATATCATTTATTATCAACATCTTACATGGCAGCCTTAATGGCATATAAATTGCCATTAGTTTCACAGTTCTCGAGAAGGATCGGGTTTAATTTCAGGGAGTTGAGTTCGATTTCTTGATAGCCAGGGGCAAGTTCAATCGCATCTAGCGGAAGGTTCGGTCAGAGGGTCTTTCCGAGAATCCCAAGGAGCGTGTTGCGGGGATTGCGCAACGCTTCTCTCGGCCTCCGGCTCGATCGAATTCGAAACAGAGCGAGGGGCACTTCAGCAGTTTGCAGTGGATTGAGAGAGCGATTAGCAGCTTAGCTGCATCGGGGGGAAAGAAAAAGAATATGAAGAGACTTGCTTACTTGTTGTTAGCCGGAGTTTTACTTCTGAGTCTGGGCAGCGTCAAGGCCTTCGCCCAGGCAACCGCCAGCGGGACGATTCAGGGAACCGTCACGGACAAGTCGGGAGCTGTGGTGTCCGGAGCACAGGTGGTCGCGAGGAGTAAAGCGACGGATACCACACGAACCGCCACGAGCAATGATACGGGGTATTACCGGTTCGAATTGCTGCCGGTGGGAGTTTATACAGTGACGGTGAGCAAAGCTGGATTTGCGTCGGTATCGGAAACGATAGAGATCCTCATCGGCCAAATGACTACTGTGAACGCGGAGCTGAAACCGGGGGCGACCAGTGAAATCATCGAAGTTACTGGCGAGGCACCACTCCTAGACCAGCTAAAGACCAGCGTCAGCCAGAATATTACTCCGAGCGAGGTCGAAGAACTGCCATTGCTGGGCCGCGACGTCGCAAACCTTGCCTATCTAGCGCCTGGCGTGAAAGCCACGGATTCGTATGACCCGACCAAGAACCGCTATGCAATTCTGTCTGTAAATGGCCAGAGTGGCCGGAACGTCAACGTAACTATCAATGGCGTGGACAACAAAGACAACACTGTCGGTGGTCCCGTGATGCAGCTTCCTCTCGAGGCTGTTCAAGAATTCGTGATCAGCACACAGCGCTTCTCGGCGGCTAACGGGCGCTCGGAAGGCGCGGCGATCAACTTGATCACCAAAGCTGGATCTAATAAATACCATGGTTCGGCGTTTGGATTCTTCCGGGAGCAGCAGTTCAATGCGGCGAACGTCTTCGAGCAGAAGTCGGGACAAAAGGGTCCCTACAGCCGCCAGTTCTTTGGCGGATCGGTCGGCGGCCCTGTCGTCAGGGATAAGTTGTTCGGATTCTTCGCCTTCGAGCGGCAAAGGGAACAAACCAGCATATCGGAAGATCCCACAGCCCTTTCGGAACTGCAAATCGCCAAGACTGCAGGTTTGGCCGCGGACCCTTCAGCCATCATCCCCAGGCCATTTTATGAGAATCGTTACAACGGTCGCCTGGACTACAGGTTCAATGACCATGAGACCGCCTACGTCAGTTACACCTCGCAGGCGAACAACAGCCTGAATGATCAATCAAGCCAAACGGGTGACTTGACGGAAGGCAATTTCACTAAGAACCACCTGCAGGCTGCCAACTTCACGCTGAACTCGGTTCTTTCCAACACGCTGGTGAACAGCTTCCTGGCTGGCTACCAGTATTGGAACAACTTGATTGACAGCACGCTTAAGGTACCTCTCGTGACATTTCCAGGAGGTTCTTCATTTGGCACAAACGGGAATGTCCCACAACAGTCCTATCAGCGCAAATTCCAATTCCGAGACGATATTACCAAGACCCACGGACGGCACACCTTCGGCGTGGGGATCGACTACATCTATAATCCAAGGCTCGGCGGATTCTTCGAATCCAACTCCACGCTGGAGGTTGATTTTAAAGCCGACCCCAGCGTTATCACGGCCAATACGGGAGGCTTGTATCCGCAGGGTTTTGCGACACCGGGGGCTGTGATTGGCATGGCGGCCAGCGCAGGCAATCCCTACTTCGATATGCCCGGCGGCACCAAGCAGTTGGGGCTCTACTTCCAAGACGATTGGAGGGTTACCAAGAGACTCACCCTGAACCTGGGGGTGCGCTGGGACAAGGATTTCAATCTGGTCGGCGCAAGCGCCATTGCCAAGAGCCGGACGTATCTTGAGCTGCTGGCAATCGGGAGCCCCTTTGCTGTACTCTCCCACGACGACAACAAGGACTTCAGTCCTCGCGTGGGTTTCGCCTATGACCTTACGGGTCAGGCAAAGCACATCCTGCGAGGCGGCTATGGTCTGTACTATGGCAACATCTTCCAGAACATACCGCTGTTCATGATTCAACATGCCAACCCAACGATTTATCAAGGTCTGTTCTCGCTCACGTCACCCACCGATGTGGTTCCCGGGACGGGTATCACGTTGGGGAACTGGCGATATGGCGTGGATCCAAGTCCTACAATTCCGCCACCACTCTCAAGCTTGGTTGGTGGCGCCACCGGTCGCTTGATGGATCCAACCTATCGCAACCCTGTTTCCCAGCAGTTCAACTTCGGATATCAGTGGGCGGCGACGAAAAACTCAGTCGTTGAAATCGAATACGTCCATGAACTCGGCCTGCATGAAAACAAGACCGTGAATATCAACCCGCATATCCCGGTCTTGGGCGTCGACGGTTCAGGTAACCCGACCATCCTAAGTGACGCACGTCCCCTCGCCGCGGCGTTTGCCGCTGCAGGAGTTCCTGTGCTTGGCCGGGTTATGGATGAACAATCCGTAAATCGCTCGCGCTATGACGGCTTGAATTTCAGTTATCGCCAGCGGATGACAAAGTATTTCAGCTTGAATGCCAATTACACCCTATCTCGTGCGGTGGGCTGGGGAATCGAATCAGGAGGCGCGGATGGATCCTCTTCATTCCGAAACTACCCGCATGACCCGCTCAACATCTGGGATCCTCGGGATTTTGGGCCCACAGACAACGACGAGCGCCATCACGTCTCGCTCAGCGGCATCGTGAAGATGCCCTGGGGCTTCCAGGTGTCACCCATTCTTTCCTATGGCTCGGCGCGCCCAATAGACCTAAGATCGGGATTTGACGTGCTGGATCGCGGCAGCGGTTACTCACGGCCGGTGATAGTACCGAACGGTGACCCAACCAACTATACGGCCTTCGACGACACCACGGCAACCAATGGAGCTGCCGCTGCGTTGGCCTGCATCAAAGCCGGGCAGTGCCACCAGGTGGGCTACGACACACTTCGAGGCAATGCCTTTTTCCAGATGGATATGCGCGTCGCCAAGAACATCCGTCTCCGCGAGGGTTGGAACCTCCAACTCATCTTCCAGGCGTTTGACTTGACAAACAAAACCAACTACGGAAGCAATTTTCACAATACGAATACCTCGGGAAAGGGAGTTTTCTTGACGCCTGAGGGCTTCATCAACCCGAGCAGCTCGTTCACCCCGCGTGCGTTCATCGGCGAATTCGGCGCTCGCTTTACGTTCTAAGCGGACGGTCTGGGCGAAAACAACCAACTAAACCGGGGCTGACGCAGATGGGTCGGCCCCGGTTTTTCCTTGTGAGAGGACGGTGGTGGATTGGCTGCGGACATCGCTATTCTCAGGGCGGTTCTCCGGGGATTTCCCGGTTAACTTGACCGGAACCGTGATGCCCCTTAGAATTGAAGATTCAAGGTGATGCATTTTTTCAATTTGATGAATTTATCCACCGGCCCAGCGGGCACCCGCTGGGCTGCGCTGCTTTATGGCGCCGGTTTGCGTGCGCCCAATCTTTTTGCGTGAGGCTGGAATGATGGACAGTCCAATTTCCGAGGGTCTTACGTTTGACGACGTTCTGCTTCTGCCGGGAAAGTCGTCTGTGCTGCCAACCGAGGTCGACACCACCACGAACTTTGCACGCAAGCTCCCGGTGAACATCCCGCTGGCCTCCGCGGCCATGGACACGGTCACGGAATCACGCCTGGCCATCGCCATCGCGCGGCAGGGCGGCATCGGAATGGTACACCGCAATATGCCCATCGACCGGCAGGGCGAGGAAGTCGACCGGGTGAAGCGCTCGGAAAGCGGCATGATCGTTGACCCGGTCACCATCTCGCCGGACATCACGCTGCGGCAGGCGCTGGAGATCATGAACAAGTACAAGATCTCCGGCCTGCCGGTGACGCGCGGCTTGCGCCTTACCGGAATTCTGACCAACCGCGACTTGCGATTCGAAAAAAATCATGCGCAACTGGTCAGTTCGGTGATGACCAAAGAAAATCTCGTGACCGTGCCGGTGGGCACCACGCTGGAAGAAGCCGAACGCATTCTGCAAAAGCACCGCATCGAGAAACTCCTGGTGGTCGATCAGGACTTCAACCTGAAGGGCTTGATCACCGTCAAAGACATCCAGAAGAAACTGGAATATCCCCGCGCGGCGAAAGATGAGCATGGCCGATTACGCGTGGGCGCCGCCGTCGGCGCGACTGGCGATTTTCTCGAGCGGGCCGTGGAAATGTCGAAAGCGAAAGCCGACGTGCTGGCCGTGGACACGGCGCATGGGCACTCCGAGCGAGTGATGGAAGCCATCAAAGCGATTCGTCGGCGCTTGCCGGAAATGCAGCTGATCGCCGGCAACGTGGCGACTTACGAAGGCGCGAAGGAACTGATCTCTATGGGCATCGATGGGTTGAAAGTGGGCATCGGGCCGGGCTCCATCTGCACGACGCGAGTGGTCACCGGTGCGGGTGTGCCGCAACTTACCGCCATTATGGAAGCTGCGAGAGCCGCGAAGGGTACGGAGGTGGCCATCATTGCCGACGGGGGCATCAAGTATTCGGGCGACATTTCGAAAGCGCTGGCCGCCGGCGCATCGTGCGTGATGATCGGCAGCCTCTTTGCCGGCACCGAAGAGTCTCCTGGAGAAACCATTCTCTACCAGGGGCGTACGTTCAAGTCTTACCGTGGGATGGGTTCAACCGGGGCGATGGAGGCGGGCTCCGCCGACCGTTACTCGCAGGAGAGTGCCGAGCGCGGCAAATCCGTTCCGGAAGGCGTGGAGGGTCGCGTGCCTTACAAAGGCTCTCTGGGCGGGCTGACCGACCAGCTCGTTGGCGGACTCAAGAGCGGCATGGGTTACGTGGGAGCGGCCACGTTGAAGGAATTCAGCGAGAAGGGCCGATTTGTTCGAATCACCGCTGCTGGTTTGCGGGAGAGCCATGTTCATGACGTTATCATCACAAAAGAAGCGCCCAACTATCGCATGGAATAGGGGCGCGAGCGGCGGCGTGAACAAAGAGATAGAAGGAGCCAATTCTTAGTGCCGGAACCCCAGTCCTGGCGCAACCCGCGCCCTGCTCCCCATTTGCCAGAGATTCAGCGTCACTTGCGGCCGCCCCGCCTGCGGTCTTGGGTGCACATCTGGTGGCCGGCACTCCTCTGGGCGGGCGTTATCTTCTCGGCTTCCACGGACACATTCTCCTCCGAGCACACTCGGTGGGTGTGCGAACCGATTCTGCGTTGGCTGGTTCCTTCGCTTACGGAAGATCAGGTCTCGACGATCCACCGTTTCATTCGAAAGAGCGCGCACGTCACGGAATATTTTGTGTTTTGCCTGCTACTCTATCGCGGCGTGCGCGGTGAGAGCAAAGGGTGGCGCTGGACGTGGGGCCTCGCGGCACTCTTCTGCGCCGCAGGATATTCGGTCCTAGATGAAATTCACCAGGCGTTCGTCGCCAGCCGCACGGCTTCGGGTTACGATTCCCTGCTCGATTCGATGGGCGCTCTCGCGGCCTTGGGCGCGCTGTGGATGTGGTTCTGCTGGCGGCGATCCAGTCGGGAAGCGGAGATAGAGGCAAGCAAAGCTCCTTCTACCTGACGCACCATAAGCGGCGGGCAATTCAACGAACAACGGCGATAAACAAAAGCCCGTTCCAGTTTGCCGGAACGGGCTGCTAAACGCTGTGTTGAGAACGGGTACTCAGCTCTTGACTTCGGCCGCCTCTTCCTTCTTTGGCTTTTCTTTCTTTTCCTTGAGCTTGAATTCGTAGCCGATGAGCTCGAGGATAGCCACCTTGGCGTTGTCGCCGACGCGATGGCCGGCATGAATGATGCGGGTGTAGCCGCCGGCGCGGTCTGAGAATTTCGGCGCGATCTCGCTGAATAGCTTCTGGGTGACCGCGGGCAGCATGATGTAGGAAGCGGCCTGACGGCGCGATTGCAGCGTGTCGCGTTTGCCGAGGGTGATCATTTTCTCCGCCACCGGACGCGCAGCTTTGGCGCGCGTGAGCGTGGTAGTGATCCGCCCGTGTTCAAACAGATTGGTGACGAGGCTGCGCAGCACTGCGCGGCGATGCGCCGGCTGCTTTCCGAGTTTTGAACCTGAGTTGAGATGTCGCATCGCTTATATTGTCCCTTGTGACCTTACAGCTCGACGGTGTCTTCTGATGCCGGTGCCGCGGTTTGGCTGGGGAGCGGCGGCCAGATGATGCGGCCGTGCTCATCGAACTTCATGCCCAGCGCAAGACCCATCTTCACCAGTATATCTTTGATCTCGTTGAGCGACTTGCGGCCGAAGTTCTTGGTCTTGAGCATTTCGTTTTCGCTCTTCTGGACAAGCTCGCGAATGGTCTGGATATTCGCGTTCTTCAGGCAGTTATACGACCGTACCGAAAGCTCGAGCTCTTCGACGGAGCGGTCCAAGTGTTCGAGGCGCGGATCGTGGACGATGTCCTGGGGCGTTTCGACGGTGTCCACAGGCTCTTCGAAATTGATGAAGATGCTCATGTGGTCCTTCACCAGCTTCGCGGCGAGACCAATGGAGTCTTGCGGCGTGATCGCGCCGTTGGTCCACACCTCGATCATCAGTTTTTCGTAGTCCGTCATCTGGCCGAGACGGGCAGCTTCGACCGAGTAGTTGACCTTGCGTACCGGCGAGTGAACGCTGTCGACCGGGATGTATCCGATGGGCAGGTCCTCGTCGTAGTTGCGGTCGGCGGCCACATAGCCGCGGCCATTCTTGGCGCGCATTTCGATCTGCAGTTTGCCGCCTTCGCTGACCGTCGCGATGTACACGCTCTTATCGAGGACCGCGAAGTCCGCGTCTTCCTCGATTTGCGCCGAGGTGACCGGACCGGCCTGCTCGACGTTGACGTAAATGGTCTTCGGCAGGTCAGTGTTGAGCTTGATGGGCACCTGCTTCAGGTTGAGGATGATGTCCGTGGCATCCTCGACCACGCCGGGGATCGAAGAAAATTCGTGCAGCACACCCTCGATCTTCACAGCGGTGATAGCCGCGCCTTCAATCGAACTGAGCAGCGCGCGACGCAGCGCGTTTCCTACCGTGGTGCCCCAGCCGCGCTCAAAGGGCTGAGCGGAAAACCGCCCGTACTTCTCAGTCAGCGATTCCAGCTCGGACGCAAGACGCTTTGGTTTCTGAAAACCCTTCCACATCGTGTTCCTTCCTTCCGGCCCGAGTTTCCGGGCCCAAATCCAGTCTCCTGCCCGGTCCGCCGGGCTCGCTGGCGCTGGCCGCGCCTTTTCGAATCTTACTTCGAGTACAACTCGACGATAAGCTGCTCGTTGATCGGCGGTGTCTGCACATCGTCACGCTTCGGCAGAGCCACAACCTTGGCCTTGAAGTGCTCGCGCTCCTGCTCCAGCCAGGGCACAGCGCTCTGGCTTTGCGCAACGTTGCGGGCTTCCAGCACCATGGCGTTCTGGTGCATTTTTTCCTTGATGGCCACTTCTTCGCCGACGTTGACGAGGTAGGAGGGGATGTTGACCTTCTTCCCGTTCACGCGGACGTGGCCGTGCAGCACGAGCTGCCGCGCCTGCGAACGCGATGACGCCAGTCCCGCCCGCCACACGACGTTATCCAGACGGCGCTCGAGCATGATGATGAGGTTCTCGCCCGTCGGCCCCTTGGCACGCTCGGCCTTCTCAAAGTAATTGCGGAATTGCCGCTCCAGCAGCCCGTAGGTGCGCTTGACCTTCTGCTTCTCGCGCAATTGCAGACCGTATCCGGCGACCTTGGGGCGCCTTGACTGCCCGTGCTGTCCCGGCACGAAGTTGCGCTTCTCAATCGCGCACTTCTCCGTAAAGCAGCGCAGGCCCTTCAAAAACAGCTTCTGCCCTTCCCGGCGGCACAGGCGGCAGACTGCATCTCGGTGTCTTGCCAACTTCTATTCTCCCTTCCCAAAACTCTCTGAATCTTTTCTGTTGAGCATAAATATCAAACGCGGCGGCGCTTGGGCGGACGGCAGCCGTTGTGCGGAATCGGCGTAACGTCGCGGATCACCACGATGTGGAGTCCCGCGGCGGCCAGCGCCCGCACGGCGGATTCGCGTCCGGAGCCGGGGCCCTTCACGCGGACTTCCACGCTCTTCATCCCGTACTGGTCGCGCGCCACGCCCGCGGCAGCCAGCGAGGCCTGCTGCGCGGCGTACGGCGTGCCCTTGCGCGATCCCTTGAAGCCGATCGCACCCGCGGAGGACCAGCACACTACTCGGCCATCCGTGTCCGTGATGGAGATCTGCGTGTTGTTAAACGACGCGGCGACGTATACCACGCCGTGCGGAATGATGCGGCGTTCGCGCTTCTTCTTGAATTCCTTCTTGCGCTTCGCTGCCGCTGTCGGCTTTCCCGGTGCTACGGCAGCGTCCGGCGTTGCGTTTTTCTGCTCTTTAGGCACGATTTACTCCATTCATCTGCATGCTTGAAAACTTTTACCACCGTAAAAGCGGGAACAAGGCTCCCGCACTCCGAGCAAGGCGCCGCGAAAAAACTAACCCTTCTTACCGAGAACCTTCTTCTTCGCCGCCACCGCGCCGCGCCGCGGACCCTTGCGCGTGCGCGCGTTGGTGTGCGTTCGCTGGCCTCGCACCGGCAGATTGCGGCGGTGCCGGATACCGCGATAGGCCTGAATTTCGATCAGCCGGCGGATGTTCATCTGAATCTCCTTACGGAGATCGCCTTCCACGCGGCCTTCTTTTTCGATTTCCTGGCGAAGATGGTTGATTTCATCTTCGGTCAGGTCGCGAATCTTTTTCTGGTGATCGACGCCCGCCTTTTCCGCGAGCTTCTTCGCGCGCTCCTGCCCGATGCCATAGATCGAGGTTAGCCCGACCCAAAGGCGCTTCTGCGGCGGAAGATCTACACCTGCGATGCGTGCCATGCCATTCTCCTAACGAGGGTCTTTATCCCTGGCGTTGCTTGTGCTTGGGGTTGACGCAAATTACGCGCACCACCCCGCGCCGGTGGATCACTTTGCACTTGTCACAAATCTTTTTGACCGATGCCCGAACTTTCATCTCTTGACTCTCCGATACTGCCCAGTTGCGCCGGCCTAAAGGCCGACACTGCGGTTCTTACTTGTAGCGATACACAATCCGGCCGCGCGTCAAATCGTAAGGCGAAAGCTCCACGGCGACCTTGTCTCCCGCCAGAATCCGGATGAAATTCTTGCGCATCTTGCCGGAAACGTGCGCCAGGACCTGGTGCTTGTTTTCCAGCTCAACGCGGAACATCGCGTTCGGCAGCGGCTCGATCACCGTGGCCATGACTTCAATGGCGTCCTCCTTCGAGTTTCCGGAGTCGGCTTTCTTCTTTTCCTCGCGAATGGGTCTGGCCATAATCTCCCGAGTTACCAGCCGGTCTAAAAGCCGGCTGCTGCGTTTATTACCACGACGGCCCGGTCATCTCTTTCGGCCGCGTCAGGATCCACGGCCCGTTGGCGGTAACTGCCACGGTGTGCTCGAAATGGGCCGAGGGGCTGCCGTCGGCAGTTTCCGCCACCCACTCGTCCCGCATCCGCACTTCCGGGCGGCCCGCGTTGACCATCGGCTCGACGGCTATGACCATGCCCTCTTGCAACCGCGCGCCGCGTCCCTCGTCACCGTAGTTCGGCAAATTGGGCTCGTCGTGCATTTTCGTGCCAATCCCGTGCCCCACGAACTCGCGCACCACCGAGAAACCGTTCTGCTCCACCCAGCTCTGCACGGCGTGGCCGACATCGCCGAGCCGGTTGCCCGCGCGCATCTTGTCGATCGCGCGATCCAGCGATTCCCTGGTCACATCCAGCAGCTTCCGCAATTCCGGCTGAATTTGCCCGACCGGGACAGTGACCGCCGAATCCGCGTAGTATCCTTCCAGCTCCATCCCGAAATCGATCGACACGATATCGCCTTCGCGCAGTTTCCGCTTGGGCGACGGAATCCCGTGAACGATCTCGCTGTTCACCGAGGTGCACAGCACGCAGGGATAACCGCGATATCCCTTGAATGCCGCCTTGCCCGGTCGTCCGGCGATTTTTTCCTCGGCAAGCTTCTCGAGGTCCATCGTCGATATTCCCGGCTTTACCACACTGCGCAGCGTGGCCAAGACTTCGTGCACGAAAAGCCCGGCGCGGTGCATCTTTTCGAGCTCTTCCGCGCTCCGGAGGTGAATCGCCATCGATCCTCTTCCGCGGCCCTTTCCGGACTCAATTCCGCAGCCCGACCGGGCCCGATTCGACGGACTCTATCGCGCCCCGTGCACACCCTGCACGCTTTCGAGCACCTGGCGTCCGACTTCTTCGACGCTCTTTGAAGCTTCGATCGAGTGCAGCAAACCTAGGCGTCCGTAATACGCCGCCAGCGGCGCCGTTTGCTTCTCATATGCCTGCAAACGAGGGCCGATAACTTCTTCGCGATCGTCCGGCCTCTGCACCAACTCGCCGCCATCGGCATCGCAAATTCCTTGGACCTTGGGCGGGCGCTCGTAAATATTGTAAATCTCACCGTCCACTTTGCAGGTCCTTCGCCCGGTCAATCTTCGCAACAGCACCGAAGTATCGATGGCCAGGTGAATCACGAACGGCCGCTTGTACCCATGATGCTTTAACAACTCGCCCAGGTATTTCGCCTGAGCCACCGTTCGCGGAAATCCATCAAACACAAAACCGTGCGAGCAATCCGGCCGCTCAATGCGTTCCCTGATCATTTGCAGCACCAGGGAATCGGGAACCAGGTCGCCGCGTTCCATGATCGGCTTGGCCTTCACTCCGAGCGGTGTGCCTTTGCTGACATGCTCGCGAAGCATGTCACCGGTCGAAAGATGCGGCACACTATACTTCTTGGCCAATTCCTTTGCCTGCGTGCCTTTCCCGGCGCCCGGAGGCCCGAGAAAAATCACTGCGCGGTCTAACTTGTCCGGGTGCCGTGTATCCGGAGCTACCCTGATTTTCTCCATTACCGCCGGCCGCGCAACCGGCCCTTCCGCGCAAACCCTTCGTAGTTGCGCATGACCAGTTGGGCCTCCAACTGCTGCACCGTATCCATGGCCACGCCCACGACGATCAGGAGCGACGTTCCCCCAAAGTAAAAATTAACCTGCAAACCTTTCAGGAACCAGACCGGAAAGTGACGGTCAAACCACGATCCGATTCCCCAGCCCAAATGGTCGAGGTGAATACCGGCGATCATCCATTCCGGAAGCAAGCAGACCAGCGCCAGGTAAACCGCACCGATGAACGTCAACCTCTTCAGAATCTTGCTGACATGCTCGGAAGTGGTGCGTCCGGGCCGGATGCCCGGAATGAACCCGCCGTTTTTCCGCATGTTGTCGGCGAGTTCCGTAGGGTTGAACACGATGCCCACATAGAAGAACGCGAACACCAAAATGAGCGTCACATAAATCAAGGTGTACAGCGGCTCGCCCCACCTCAGTGCGTCCGCGATATTTTTCACGAAAGGCCAGCGCGTTCCAAAAACCAGCGCGGCGGTGGCCGGAAACGCCAGCAGCGAGCTGGCAAAAATCGGCGGAATCACGCCGCCGGAGTTGACGCGCAGCGGCAGGTAGGATGATTGCCCTCCCATGACGCGACGGCCCACAACGCGCTTGGCATACTGCACGGGAATGCGGCGCTGCCCGCCTTCCACGAAGACGATGAAAGCGACCACCGCGATCATCAGCGCGATCAGCAGGATCAGCGCCAGCGGTGTAAACGGCCCCCAAGCCTGCGTCTTGGCCTTTTCATACAAGTCCACCACGGCGCGAGGCAGACCGACAACAATACCAACAAAGATGATCAGCGACATCCCGTTGCCGATGCCGCGCTCGCTGATCTGCTCGCCCAGCCACATGATGAAGGCCGAACCGGTGGTCAAGGTCAGAATGGTCATCAGCGTAAAGCCAATTCCAGGGTGATAGACCATGGACTGCCCGCCAGGGCCCGACGCCACCTGCAAGGTCTGCGCGATCGTGAACGACTGGATGATGCTCAAGACGATCGTCAGGTAGCGCGTATACTGTGTAATCTTGCGGCGGCCGAGTTCGCCTTCTTTCTGCAAGCGCTCAAGATACGGAAACACCACGGTCATTAGCTGCAGGATGATGGAGGAGGTGATGTACGGCATGATGCCAAGGGCGAAAATCGTCAATCGCCGGAAGTTGCCGCCGCTGAAGAGGTCGAAAATGCCCAGCACCGAGCCGGCGGACTGCGCGAAGAGCTGCTCCAGCACCGCGTTATTGATTCCCGGCGTGAAAATGTGCGCGCCGAGGCGATAGACCGCCAAAAGGGCCAGCGTGAACAGCACACGGTTCCGCAAGTCCTCGATGCGGAACATGTTCTTCACAGCTTCGATGAATCGGTTCATGCCAGTTTCCTGCGAGTCCTCTTTATGCTACAACCTCGAACGTACCACCCGCCTTGGTAATTTTTTCTTTGGCCGACGCGCTAAACGCCTGCGCGTGAATCGCCAGCTTGGTCGTCAGCTCGCCATCGCCCAGAACTTTGATGGGGTCAGTGGCGCGGCGCACAAAACCGTGCGCCCGGAGCAACTCAGGAGTTACCGTTTCGCCGGCCGGAAAAACATTCAATTCCGCCAAGTTTACAACTTCGTACGTCACGCCAAAGGGGTTGTGAAAACCGCGCTTCGGCATGCGCCGGTGCAGCGGCATCTGTCCGCCTTCAAAGCCGCGGCGGCGCGAATAGCCGCGCCGCGACTTCTGCCCCTTGTTGCCGGCGCCGGCGGTCCTGCCGAGCTTTGAACCCATGCCGCGGCCAACGCGAACCTTCTTCTTGCGCGAGCCCGCGGGAGGCTGCAAATTCGCAAGCGTAAAGGAGCGACGTGCCTTGGACGCCGGCTTGGCCGGCTTGTGCTGACCACGCTTGCGGGTCCCTCTCGGGCCGCTTGATTTTTTTTTCGCCATCGTTCTACTCCACCACGGCCACGAGATGCCGCACCTTGTGGATCATGCCGCGCACCGCCGGCGTATCCTGGCGCTCCACCACCTGATGCATTCTCCGCAGGCCGAGGCCGCGGATGGTTTGACGCATGTCATCGGTACAGCTGATGAAGCTGACCACCCACTTGATCTTCACCGTGCCACCGGATTTCTTGCCGTCGTGCGCGGTCCGGTTGTAAGGCTTGACGGAAGTTTTTGTGCTCGCCACTTTTTTCCCGGTCACTAGTCGCCCTCACTCGCAACGGCCTTTTCCCTGGGTGGCTTGCCGCTGATTTCTTCCACGGTTTTGGAGCGCGTTTCGGCCACGTGCGCTATATCCTTCAAGCCCAGGAGCGCCGCGAAGGTAGCCTTGACGACGTTGTGGGGGTTTGAGGTGCCGATTGATTTCGTCAGCACGTTGTGAATGCCCGCAACTTGCATCACCTTGCGCACCGGACCGCCGGCGATAACGCCCGTACCTTCCGACGCGGGCTTGAGCAGCACCTGAGCCGAGCCATAACGCCCCAAGACCTGGTGTGGAATCGTCGCGCCCTTCAGGTTCAGCTTGATCAGATTCTTTTTCGCCTGCTCGATGCCCTTCTTGATGGCCATGGGCACTTCGCGCGCCTTGCCCATGCCGAATCCCGCATGACCATGGCTGTCGCCGACGACCACCAGCGCAGAGAAACTCAGGTTCTTACCGCCCTTGACGACTTTCGTGACGCGGTTGATGGCGATCACGTCATCCTTCAGCTCCGAAGGATTTACTTCTAGGAGCCGGCGTACCGCTAGACTGTCTCGCAGAATTTGCTTCGACATAGGCTTAGAACTGTAACCCCGCTTCCCGCGCCGCATCCGCGAGCGCCTTGACGCGGCCGTGATACTTGTATCCGCCGCGGTCGAACACCACTTTATTTACGCCGGCAGCCTTGGCGCGCTCGGCAACGATCTTGCCGATCACTTTCGCTGCCGCGATGTTGCCCCCGCCCTTCACACTCTTTTTCGTTTCGCCGTCAACCGAACTGGCGGAAACCAGCGTCTTGCCCGAACGGTCGTCAATCACCTGCGCGTAAATGTGTCCCAGCGAACGGTACACCGACAGGCGCGGGCGCTCTGGCGTGCCCTCGACTCTGGTGCGCACGCGCTCGTGAACACGCTGACGGTGCAAATCCCGCGATAGCTTGCGAACTCTTGCTGACGCCACTGTCGTTTCTCCTAATCACCAAAGAACTTGCCAAGATCCATTGCACGGCGGGCCAGCCCCGCTCGTACAAAGTTAAATTTTGTGCCGCAACCAATTACGCCGCGCCGCCAGCCTTTGCGCCAGCCTTGCCGGCCTTCTTCTTTAGCCGCTCACCGGTGATGCGCACGCCCTTTTGCTTGTACGGATCGGGCGGACGCAGCGAGCGCATGTCCGCTGCAACCTGGCCAACCTGGCCCTTGTCTGCGCCGCTCACCACGATGTGCGTCTGCTTTTCCACGGCCACTTGAATGCCTTCCGGAATCGGAAAATCGATCGCGTGCGACTTGCCGAGCGCGAAGGAAACCATTTTACCCTTCAACTCGGCGCGATAGCCGACGCCCACGATGTCGAGTTCTTTCTTGAAGCCCGAGGTCACGCCGAGTACGGCGTTGGCGACCAGCGCGCGAGCCAGGCCGTGAAGAGCGCGGTGATCTTCGGTCGCGCGAAGGGCAGTCAGCACGCCGTCTTTCTGCTCAAAAGTGACGCCCTGCGGCACCGGCACACAGAGCTTGCCCTTCGGCCCTTGCACGTCGATCTTGCCGCTCTCGATGGCGATCTTTACGCCCGCTGGCACTGGAATTGGTTTGCGTCCGATACGTGACATCTTTTCTATTTTCCTTGACTAGAAATACCGGCTACCAGACTTCACAAAGAATTTCGCCGCCCACTTTGGCCTTGCGCGCCGAACGGCCGCTCATCAGCCCTCTTGGCGTAGTCATGATACTGATGCCCAGGCCGCCCACCACGGGACGAATATCGGTCGCGCCGAGATAGGCGCGCGCTCCTGGGCGCGAAATGCGCTTCAGACCGGTAATCACGCTGCGGCGGTCCGGGGTGTACTTCAGGAAAACGCGCAGCATCTTGCGCGTCTTGTTCTCGTCCACCAGCTTGTAGGTCGAGATATAACCCTCTTCCTTGAGAATGCGCGCGATCTCGGTCTTCAGCTTCGAGACCGGAACATCGACGCGCTGGTGCTTAGCGGCCGCCGCGTTGCGGAGGCGCGTCAAAAAATCGGCAATGGGATCCGTCTGCATAGTTCTCCTACCAGCTAGCTTTCACGACGCCGGGAATTTCTCCCTTCAGCGCCATACCGCGAAAACAGATTCGGCACATCTGGAACTTGCGAATATACCCGCGTGCGCGGCCGCAACAGCGGCAGCGGTTGCGTATGCGCACCTTGAATTTCGGTTTCTTGAGCGACTTGGCGATCTTTGCTGTGCGTGCCATTATTGCGCCACCCCTTTTTCGCGAAACGGAAACCCCAGCCCCTTGAGCAGCTCGCGGCCTTGCTCATCATTCTTAGCGCTGGTCGTCATGGTAATGTTCATGCCCTTGATCTTGTCCACACGCGTGTAATCGATCTCCGGAAAGACCAGCTGGTCTCTCAATCCCAACGTATAATTTCCGCGGCCGTCAAAAGAATTCTGGGGCAAACCACGAAAGTCGCGCACACGCGGGAGCACCACGTTGCACAGGCGATCGAGAAATTCGTACATCATATCGCCGCGCAGAGTCACCGCACAGCCGATGGGCATCCCCTTGCGAATCTTGAAATTCGCGATGGACTTCTTCGCCCGCGTGATCACCGCTTTCTGCCCGGTGATCTGGCCGAGCTCAACGGCCGCAGTGTCCAGGAGCTTGGCGTTCTGACTTGCTTCGCCGAGACCGATGTTGACCGTGATTTTCTTCAGCTTGGGCACGGCCATCATGTTCTTCCAGCCAAAGCGCTTCATCAGCGCGGGAACCGTCTCCATCCGGTATTTTTCCTGCAATCGACTCTTCATGCCTTCTTCTACCTTGTCCTTTATTTGTCCAACGCCGTGTTGCAATGGCGGCAGCTGCGCACTTTCGTGCCGTCCGGCAAGGTGGTGTGGCCAATCCGGGTGTGCTTGCCGCAGCTTCCGCAGACGACCATCACGTTCGAGACGTTGATTCCCGCTTCTTTCTCCACAATCCCACCCTTGATGTTCTTCGAAGGGTTGGGGCGTGTGTGCCGCTTGATGATCCCGACGTGCTCGACCACTACGGTGTTCTTCTTGGCGTTAATCGAGAGCACGCGTCCACTTTTGCCGGCGTCTTTCCCGGCAATCACCTTGACGTTATCACCCTTGCGAATCTGAATGCTGTGCCGCTCGGCTCTTTCGTGTCGGAGGGTCATGGCCTACCAAACCTCCGGGGCCAGCGAAACAATTTTCGTGAATTTCTTCTCGCGCAGCTCGCGCGCCACCGGGCCGAACACGCGCGTTCCGACGGGCTCGCCCGCATCATTGATCAGCACAGCGGCATTATCGTCAAACCGGATGTACGTGCCATCCTTACGCCGCCGTTCTTTCCGCATGCGCACCACCACCGCTTTCACCACGGTTCCTTTTTTAACCTGGCTTTCCGGTGTCGCTTCCTTCACCGCGGCAGTGATGACATCGCCGAGGCCGGCCTGCAATCCCGCGTCGCCGCCCACCGGCATAATGCATGTCAGCTTGCGCGCGCCGGAATTGTCGGCCACCGTCAGCCAGGTTCGCATCTGAATCATTTGGTTTGTTCCCCTGTCTTTCTTACGAGCCCGACGCGTTCCGCGTCAGCACTTCCTTCAACCGCCAGCGCTTCAACTTCGAAAGCGGCCGCGAGGCCACGATGCGCACCGTGTCGCCGGTCTTGGCCTGGCGATTTTCGTCATGCGCGTAGAACTTTTTCGAGATGCGCACCACGCGGCGGTACTTGGGGTGCTGCACGAGCCGCTGCACCTCAACCACAATGGTCTTCTCCATTTTCGCGCTGGTCACTTTGCCGGTGAGAACGGTGCGCTCGCCGCGCTCGGCAACCGGGGCGCTTTGTGTTTCGGTTGTCATTAGGCCTTCCCTGCTTTCAGCTCCTGTGCGCGAACGAGTGTTTTCACCCGCGCCAGATCTTTTTTCGCTTCGCGGAGTCGCTTGAGCGCTTCCGCTTGTCCCGTCGAAAGCTGGAAGCGCAGCCGGAAAATTGTCTCCGTCAGATCCTTCTCCTGCGCCAGCAGTTCGTCCACGCCCGCTTCGCGGATTTTTTCAATACGCCGCGGCATGGCTAAAACCCTCCTGCACGGGAGACGAATTTGGTGGGAATCGGCAGCTTGTGCGCCGCCAACCCCAGGGCTTCCTTAGCCGTCGCTTCATCCACTCCCGCCATCTCGAACATGATGCGTCCCGGTTTCACCACCGACACCCACTTTTCCGGCGCGCCTTTGCCCTTGCCCATGCGCGTTTCGGCCGGCTTCTTGGTGAACGGCTTGTCCGGGAAAATCCGGATCCACAACTTCCCGCCGCGCTTGATGAACCGCGTAATCGCCACGCGCGACGCTTCGATTTGCCGGTCGGTGATCCATGCGCATTCCATGGCCTTCAAACCGTACTCGCCGAACGCCAAATCTCCGCCGCGCCAGGCCTTGCCGTTTCGGCGGCCGCGCATCTGCTTTCGGTACTTCACCTTCTTGGGCATCAACATCGCTGTGTTCTCGCTTCCCTGATCTTGTTAACCGCTTCCCGGTTACAGCTCAACGCGCTGCTCTTTTTCGTTTACACCACCGCGGCGGTTTCGCGTTCCTTCTGAATCTTCGAAGCCTTCTTGGGGACATTTTCGCCCTGATAGACCCAGCACTTCACGCCAATCACGCCATAAGTCGTGTTGGCTTCCGCGGTCCCGAAATCGATGTCCGCGCGCAGCGTCTGCAGCGGCAGCCGCCCCTGCAGGTACCATTCCTTGCGCGCGATTTCCGCGCCGTTCAGCCGGCCTGCCACGCGCACCTTGATGCCCTTGCAGCCGAAGCGCAGCGCCGAATCCACGGCCTTGCGCATCGCGCGGCGAAAGGCCACGCGCTTTTCAAGCTGCAGCGCGATCGACTCCGCCACCAACGTGGCATCCAGCTCCGGACGGTGCACTTCCTGGATGTCGATATGCACTTCGCGCTTGGTGCGCTTCTGCACATCTTGCTTGAGCTTGTCGATCTCCGCGCCTTTGCGCCCGATGATGATGCCCGGTCGCGCGGTGTAAATGCGCACCACCAGCTTGTTGGCCGCACGTTCGATGTCGATCGAGCTGATGCCCGCGCTCTTCAGCTTTTCCTTCAGCTCCTTGCGAAGTTTGACGTCTTCGTGAAGGAGATCGGCGTAGTCCTTGTCGGCGAACCACCGCGACTTCCACGGTTTGTTGTAGCCCAGCCGGAATCCGTACGGGTGCGTCTTCTGTCCCATGACTCTCCTTACTTCTTCGGCGGCGCCAAAACGGCCGACTACTTCTTGCCCTTTTTCGAGGGCGCTTGCTTCCCGGTCAAAGCCTTGCGAACACGGCGCGCCGTACCGCGCACGCCCTTCTGCGCTTCGGCTTCCGCAACGTTGGCCGCCACGCGTTCCGCAGCCGCCACATGATGCTCGGCCACGCCCACCCACAAGTGCGCGGTACGCTTCTGATAGCGAAACGCCCGGCCCATCGGCGCGGGGCGTAGCCGCTTCCAGCGCGGCCCTTCATTCACAAAACACTGGGCCACGAACAACATGTCCACATCGAGCGGTGCGCCGGAGTCTTCTGCCTTGCGCTCCGCATTAGCGATCGCGCTGCGCAGCACCTTCTCGATGTGCTTGGCGGCGCGCTTCGGCGTGTACTTCAGCGTCTGCAAAGCGTCCTGCGCCTTCTGCCCCCGGATCAGATCCATCACCAGCCGCGCCTTCTGCGGCGACATTCTCACGTGCCGCGCCAGCGCGTGCGCTTCAATCAATGCATTCTGTGTCTCGACGTCAGCCATGACTTATGCCTTCGGCGCCGCGGGTGCTGCTGCTGGTGCTGCGCCGCCTCCTGCTGGAGCCGGGCCCGCCGCCTTCTCGAGCGCCGCCTTCACGCCGTGGCCCTTGAACGAACGCGTCGGTGCGAATTCGCCCAGCTTGTGTCCGATCATCTGTTCGGTCACGTACACGGGGATGAATTTCTTCCCGTTGTGCACGGCGATGGTGTGCCCGATCATTTCCGGCACAATCGTCGAACGCCGCGACCAAGTCTTGATCACTTTCTTTTCGTTGCGGGTGTTCAGTCCTTCGACCTTTACGCGCAGGTGGCCATCCACAAACGGCCCTTTTTTCAGTGAGCGTGCCATCGATTACCTATTCCTCCACTCGCCGCAAGCGGCCCCATTGGGCCCGTCGCATCTTCTTGAATCCTCGTACCGGCCCGGGAACACGGTGCGACTTCGGGCAAAACGGGCAGACAAACCGCGTGCCCTGGGCATTGGCAATCCGTTCCACAATGACCGCCCAGCCCGGCTTGCACAGCTTGTAGAGCACCGGCTCGGGCGGAGCCACTGCGACCTTGACCAACGGACGCACCGGCTTGGGGCTCTTCGCGGTTACGCGCTTGGCCGTGCGCTTTACCGACCGGCTGCGCCGTCCTGCTGATCGTGTTGTGTGTGTCGCTCGCATCGCTTTTGCTCTCACCCCGGCGCACCTTAGTTCGCCGCCGGGTTTCTCGCCTCATTCACTTCTGGTACTTACTTCCTGCGCTCGACAATGTGCTTGTCGGTGCGCTTGTTGTTTCGCGTCTTCTTCCCCAATGTCGGGAAAGCCCACGGCGTCTGCGGATGATTGCCCTTTACCTTGCCTTCGCCGCCGCCGTGCGGATGATCCACGGGGTTCATGGCCACGCCGCGTACGGTGGGTTTTTTCCCGTGCCACCGCGTGCGTCCGGCTTTTCCGTAGGTTTCGTTCTCATGGTCGAGGTTGCCTACCTGGCCGACCGTGGCCATGCACTCCACGGAAAACTTGCGCACTTCGCCGGAAGGCAGTTTCACCAGTGCGAGATCGCCTTCTTTGCTCAGCAACTGCGCCGAGCCGCCCGCGGAACGCACCACTTGCCCGCCGCGCCCGGGATACAGCTCGAGGTTGTGAACCATCGTGCCGGGGGGGATGTGCTTGAACTGCAGCGCATTGCCCGGAAGAATATCCGAGCCCTCGCCGGTTGAAACCGTTGCGCCCACTTCCAATCCCACGGGATGGAGGATGTAGCGTTTCTCGCCGTCGGCGTAGTGGAGCAGCGCCAGGTTCGCGCTACGATTCGGGTCGTACTCGATCGCCGCCACCTTTGCGGGCACGCCGAGCTTGTCACGCCGGAAGTCCACCTTGCGGTAGGCCTTCTTGTGGCCGCCGCCACGGTGCCAGATCACGATCTCGCCCTGATTGTTCCGCCCGCCCGAGCGCTTCTTCGGCTCCAGCAGCGCCTTTTCGGGCTCCTGCTTGGTGATGTGGCTCTTGTCCACGACGGTGATGAACCGCCGCGAGGCCGTATATGGATTAAAGCTCTTCAGTCCCATCGCTGCCTCTTACCTTCTTGATGCTTGATGCCGTTTCTTTCTCAAACTGTCTCGCTTTACAGGTTCTCCGCGTACTCGATCATTTTTTCGCCTTCGGCGAGCTTCACGTAAGCCTTCTTCCAATCGCGCCGGTATCCTTCGTTTTGGCCGCGGCGGCGCATCTTGCCGACAAAATTCGCGGTGCGGACCCGAGCGACCTTCACCTTGAAAATCTGCTGCACGGCTTCCTTGATCTGCGTCTTGGTCGCGCTCGAGGAAACTTCAAAGACCACGGTGTGCTGCATCTCTTTCACGCCGAGACCCTTTTCCGTGATGATGGGCCGCCGAATGATCTGATAGTGAGGGGTCGACATGGCTTATCCCTTCCCCTTTTTCTTTGCCGGCTTGGGGGCTTTCTTCGCTGCCGCCGGTTTCTTTGCTGACGCCTTCGGCGCCGCTTCCTTTTTCACGGGCTTCGCCGCGGGGGCAATCGTTTCCACGTCCGGCACAACCACCGGCTTCTTCTCCGGATCGAGCGAGCGGCTCAACCGCGCCACCGCCTCCTTCGAAAGCACCAGCAGGTCATGCTTCAGCACATCGTAAGGCTGCAGAACACTGGGTGCCGCCAGCGTTACACCTTGGACGTTGCGGCTGGCGCGTTCCAAATTGCTGTTCTCGCCGTGCGCTACGAGCAAGGCCGACTTCTTGTGATTCAGCTTGTCCAGCACCGCCAGAAGCGACTTGGTCTTGTGGGTATCGAGGGTCCACGCATCCACAACCGTCAGCCTCTGCTCGGCTAGTTTCGCCGAGAGCGCCGAGCGCAGCGCACCCAGCAGCATCTTCTTCGGCAGCGCGTAGCTGTAATCGCGCGGCTTCGGTCCGTGGACCGTGCCGCCATGCCGCCAGAGAGGTGAGCGGATCGAGCCGACACGAGCGCGGCCCGTGCCCTTCTGCTTCCAGAGCTTGCGGCCCGCGCCGCTGACTTCGCTCTTGTCCTTGGTCTTGTGCGTACCGCTGCGCAGTCCGCGCAGGTACCACCGCGAAGCTTCATGCAGCAGGTGTTGATTGACCTTCGCGCCAAAGATCGCGTCCGCCAGCTCCAGCTGACCGACTTTCTTGCCATCCAAATTCACTACGTCGACGACCGGCATTATCTCTTTTCCTTCTTTACACTGAGCGAAGCGAAATATCGCTCCGGCTTACTTCGCTTTCTTGACCTTGCGGATGAAAATGTAAGATCCGCTCGGTCCTGGCACCGATCCCCGCACCAGCAGCAGGTTTTCGTCGGTGTCCACCTTCACAACTTTCAAATTCTTCGCCGTCACCCGCACGTTTCCCATGTGACCCGGAAAGTGCTGATTCTTCCAAACCCTCGACGGAAAGGAACTGCCGCCGATGCCGCCCGGCGCGCGATGATGCATCGAGCCGTGCGTAGCGTCGCCGCCGGCGTAGTGCCAGCGCTTCACGCCGCCTTGAAATCCCTTGCCTTTGCTGACGCCGCTCACATCCACGAGCTCACCGGTCTTGAAATTCTCCACCAGCACGCGGTCACCGACTTTGGTCTCGTCCTTCGATTCCTCGATGCGCACTTCCTGCAGCACCTTCATGGGTGCGACACTGGCCTTCTTGAAGTGCCCGGTCATGGCCTTGTTCACGCGCCGCGGCTTGACGAATTCCACGAGTCCCAATTGCGCGGCCTCGTAGCCGTCGTTCTGTTTGGTGCGGCGCTGCACCACCACGCAAGGTCCGGCCTGAAGAACCGTGCAACCCACCAGGGTGCCGTCATCGACGAAGACCTGCGTCATCCCCAGCTTAATTCCGATGATTCCGTTAACCGCCATTTTCCTCGTCTCTCTTTCGCAGCATGCCTTCGTGGGGTATTGGCTGCGTCACGCTTAAGATGCCAGCAATCCCAGTCATTAGTTCTCTGTTGTTAAGACCAACGAGCCCTACCTGGCTTCTTTCTCTCCGCCTAACAACGAATGAAAAAAAACTAACTACTTACTTCACTGCGTGCCCGAACGCCTTGATTTCCACGTCCACGCCCGGCGGCAGATCTAGCTTCATCAGTGCGTCTACCGTATCCGGCGTCGGCTCCAGAATGTCGATCAGCCGCTTGTGCGTGCGCATTTCGAACTGCTCACGCGACTTCTTGTCCACGTGCGGCGACCGCAACACCGTCCAGCGGTTGATCGTGGTGGGTAGAGGAATCGGCCCGGCGACATCCGCGCCGGTACGCTTGGCCGTCTCCACGATTTCACGCGTGGACTGGTCGAGAATTCTGTGGTCGTAGGCCTTCAAACGAATACGGATTTTGTCGCCCTGTCTCATAAATTACTCAATGACCTCGGTCACGGCGCCCGCGCCGACGGTGTGGCCGCCTTCGCGAATCGCGAACCGCAACCCCTTCTCCAGCGCTACCGGCGTGATCAAAGTCACTTCGCAGCTCACGTTGTCGCCCGGCATCACCATTTCCACGCCGGCCGGCAGCTTCATATCCCCGGTCACGTCCGTGGTGCGGAAATAAAACTGCGGCCGGTAGCCGGAGAAAAACGGCGTGTGGCGCCCGCCTTCTTCCTTCGT